>Ga0302321_100000328_pt1 | contig 41834 bp, 41 predicted proteins | sample Fen_T0_1_FD_202505 | JGI IMG/M metagenome (GOLD analysis project Ga0302321, IMG submission 202505) | Peat permafrost microbial communities from Stordalen Mire near Abisko, Sweden - Fen_T0_1 | ecosystem: Environmental > Terrestrial > Soil > Wetlands > Permafrost | place: Sweden: Abisko... | reverse complement strand
CAGGCGGGGTGGTGGTCGTGCCAGCGTTGAAGGAGGTCGGCCTCCCGCTCGGGGCTGAGCCCGCTGCCGTAGACGTCTGGCGACGGCTCGAACTGCTCGGCGGCGAGCACCTCACGCACGGTGTCGGCGAATTCGCGCGGCGCCAGCCCCGCGTCATGGGCCCGTGACGGGTCGGCGTTCTCGCCGTCGTCGGTGCCGCCCTCGCCCCACAGCGGCAGGGCCGTGCCGTCGACGCCCTCGGCGAGCAGGAACTCGGCTCCGACCCAGGTGAGCGCCGCCTCGCCGCCGACGGCGACGTTGATCCCGTTGAGCATCTGCTCGAAGGTGAACGGGGGTCGTGGGCTGACCGCGTGGAACGTGCCGCTGACGTCGTCCTCGAGCAGCCGCACGATCCAGTCACCCATGTCGCGAGCGTCGATCACCTGGATCAGACCGTCTCTTGGCTCCGGCGCAAGCACTTCGCCGCCGCGGGCGATCCGCTCCACCCAGTAGGTGAACCGGTGGGTGTAGTCGTGCGGGCCGACGACGTACGTCGGGCGCACCACCGTGACCCGATCGCCGAACCGTTCGTGGGCCACCCGCTCACACACGACCTTCAGCCCGCCATACGTCTCGTCGGTGACTTCCTCGGTCGTCGGGTCGTCGAGCTGGGCCAGCCCGGCATCCTCGGTGTAGGGCTCGGTGCGGTCGGTGTCGTAGACCGACGTGGTCGAGACGAACAGGTAACGCCCACCGCGTCCACCCAGAGCGTCGGCCAGCTTGGCAACCTGCCGGGGTGTGTAGGCGCACACGTCGACGGTGGCATCGAACTCCCGATCGGCCAGCACGGACAGGTCGGTGTTCCGGTCGGCGAGCAGATGTTCCGACGCCGGGAAGACGTGCGGGCTCGTCTTGCCACGATGGACGAGCGTGACGTGGTGACCTCGAGCGAGCAGCGCCTCGACGATGTGTCGACCGACGAACCTCGTGCCGCCCAGAACCAGCACCTTCATGGTTTCGCTCCTACCCGTTCGATCACCACGGAATCGACAACACTGAGACGTTGTCGCCGGCCTGCGCTCCGCCCGGTGAGGCAATGGCGAAGCAGTCGGCGACGGCCACGCTACGCAGCATGGCCGAACCCTGGAACGGTAGCGGCGTCACGGATCCACCGGCGCGAGTCGCCGGAACCAGCCGGTGCTCGGTGGCCGGCGCCACGACGTTCGCCACCAGCGTGGCCTCGTCCAGCGACGGGAATGCGCGTCCCGTCAGACCGGCCAGGACCGGTGCACCCAGCGACAGGAATGCGACGGCCGCCGACATCGGGTTCCCCGGAAGTCCGACGACGAATCGGCCCTCCGGCGTCACGGCCAACAGCATGGGGTGTCCGGGGCGCACGGCAACCTCGTCGACGACGAGGGTGGCGCCGACGGCGTCCAGAGCGGCATGCATGTGGTCGACGGGCCCGCGAGCCGTGCCGCCGGTGGTCAGCACGACCTCTGCGGTGGCCGAGCGCAGTGCGGCAACCGTGGCGTCCAGCGTGTCCGGCACCCGACGGACGGCGACGCCTACCGCGTCGCAAGCCCGCGCCCAGCCGAGCACCTGTGGGCCCAGGGCGTCACGCACTCGACCGTCGCGGGGCAACCCGCTGTCGAGCAGCTCGTCGCCCAGCACCAGCGCCTGCACCTGCGGCCGCGGCCGCACGAGCAGGGAGTCGTGTCCACTCAGCGCAGCGAGGCCCACGACCGGTGGGCGAACCGCGGTACCGGCCGGGAGCAGGACGTCGCCCTCTGCGGCCTCGTCGCCGCGGCGTCGGATGTCCTGACCCTCGGCGACGTCGCGGTCGGGGCGCAGCGAGTCGCCAGAGGTCAGCCCCCACTCACGGCGTAGCACCGCCGTGGCGCCCTCGGGAAGCTGCGCCCCGGTGGCGATCCCCACGGCCTCCCCCGGTACGAGCGCGCGGCCGGACGAGCCGGCCAGCACCTGCCCCGAGACCGTCCACGGCGGCGGACCGGACACCGCCCAGCCGTCCATCATCGCGGTGTCGAACGGCGGGAGCGGGTGTCGGGACGTGAGGTCCTCGGCCAGTGTGGCGTGGGCCGATTCGGACAGCGCGACCGCTGCGGCCGCGAGCGGCGCAGCCGCGTCGAAGGCGGCCTGCCGGGCGTCGGGCCAGGACGGCTCCCGAAGCGACTGGGTCATGCGCCGACCCTATGCGCGTGGTGCCCTGCGATGCTGGGGCGGTGACGTTGGCCGCGATCGTCCTGGCAGGGGGGTCGGCCCGCCGTCTTTCGGGCACCCCCAAGCCGCTGCTCCTGGTGGCCGACCGACCCTTGCTCGTCCACGTCGCCCGTGCGGCCCTCGCGGTCGGTGCCGACCCGGTGGTCATCGTGGGGCCCACGGCGGGCCCGGCCCTGGTCCGTGACCGCACGGTCGAGTCGTTGGTGTGGACCCGCGAGTCCCCGCCCGGCGGCGGCCCGGTGGCCGGCCTGGGCGCGGGCCTGACGGCCCTCGCCGGCGCCGATCCGGAGGCCAGCGTCGACCTCGTCCTCGTGCTCGCCGGCGACGCGCCCGGGGTCGGCTCGGTGCTCGCCGGGCTCGTCGACACGGCGGTGGCGGCGTTGGGTGAGGGGCTGGACGGCGCCGTGTGTGCCGTCGACGGACACGACCAGCTGCTCGCCTGTTGCGTCCGTACCGACGCGCTTGGTGAAGCTGTGGGCCGTGACGTCGAGAACCGCTCGCTGTACGACGTGCTCGGCGTGCTGCGGTTGCGACCGGTCCCGGTCGACGCAGACGCGCTGCTCGACGCGGACACGTGGGACGATCTCGTCCGACTCAGGAGTTTGGCCGAGGAGGGGTTCATGGCAGACCACGTGACTCTGGCGACGTGGGTCGATGCCGCGGCCGCCGAGCTCGGGATCAGCGGTGCTGACGTCGACATCGACGCGGTGCTCGGTCTCGCGCGCGACGCGGCGCACCACGTGGAGCGACCCGCTGCACCGCTCACGACGTACTTGCTCGGCTTCGCCGCAGCACGGGGGAACCTCGACCGCGCCGCAGTCGCCGAGCTGGCTGCCCGGTTGGGCGGCGTGGCGCAGGACTTCGGTGCCGACGAAGGCGATGCGTGACGTGAGCCAGTCACCGTCGCAGCCGTTCAGCCACCTCGACGCGTCGGGTGCGGCGCACATGGTCGACGTCTCAGACCGCCCGACAACGGCCCGTGAGGCCACGGCGAGCGGCCGGGTGGAGCTCGGGCCCGACACGGTGGCCGCGATCCGCGATGCCTCCGTGCCGAAGGGCGACGTGCTTGCCGTGGCGCGGATCGCCGGGATCGCAGCCGCCAAGCGAACCCCTGACCTCGTGCCGCTGTGCCATCCGATCGCGATCCACGCGGTCGCCGTCGAGCTCGAGGTGGACGACGCCGGCGTCGCGATCGTCGCTCGGGTCCGCACGGCCGACCGTACCGGCGTCGAGATGGAGGCGCTGACGGCCGTGGTCGTGGCTGCGTTGACCGTGATCGACATGGTCAAGTCGGTCGACCCGGGTGCCACGATCACCGAGGTCCACGTGGACGCCAAGTCCGGGGGTCGCTCGGGGGAGTGGCAGCGAACGCAGTGAGTAGGCGCAGCGGTGCCACCGCACTTACCCTGACGTGGTGAGTGTCGTCCACGCCGAGGTCACCGACCAGCCGCTCCAGCCCGAGTCGCTGCTCGCGCTGGTCCGGCGCGACGCCCATGGGGCCGAGGTCTTGTTCGTCGGCACGATCCGCGATCACGACGGTGGTCGCGCGGTCGAGTCGCTGCAGTACGAGATCCACCCCACCGCCTCGCAGGTGCTGACCGGGCTCGCCGACGAGGTCGCCGCGGCGTTCCCCGAGGTAACCCTCGCCGTCGGCCACCGGTTCGGCGAGGTCCCGATCGGCGAGGCGGCATTCGTCGTCGCGGCCGGATCCGCCCATCGCGGTGCTGCGTTCGCCTCGGCCGCGCAGCTCGTCGAGACGGTCAAGACGCGGCTGCCGATCTGGAAGCGTCAGACGTTCGCGGACGGCACGCACGAGTGGGTGGACTCGGCATGACGGCCCCGTCGCTGGTCGACGGGTTCGGCCGGCTCCACACTGACCTCCGCGTCTCGGTCATCGACCGCTGCAACCTGCGTTGCACCTACTGCATGCCGGCCGAGGGCGTGGCCTGGCTGCCCAAACCCGAGCTACTCACCGCGGACGAGCTCGTCAGGGTGGTGGCGATCGCCGTCTCGGCGGGGGTGACCGAGGTCCGGTTGACCGGCGGGGAGCCCCTCCTGCGTCCGGACCTCGTCGAGATCGTCGGACGCATCCACGCGCTGGAGAACGCGCCGTCCATGTCACTGACGACCAATGGCATGCGGCTGGAACGGCTCGCGCCCGACCTCGCGGCAGCCGGGCTGCGGCGCGTCAACGTCAGCCTGGACACCCTCGACGACGAGTGCTTCTTCACGCTCACCCGACGAACCGGCCTCGAACAGGTGATCGCCGGCGTCGAGGCCGCCGTCGCGGCCGGGCTCGCCCCCGTCAAGATCAACGCGGTGCTGATGCGCGGAGTGAACGAGGAGGAGGCCCCCACGCTGCTCAAGTGGGCGCTGGACACGGGTGTCGAGATGCGGTTCATCGAACAGATGCCGCTGGACGCCCAGCACGCCTGGCGGCGCGACCAGATGGTCACCACCGACGACGTCGTGCGGTCACTGCGCCGGCACTTCACGCTCGAGCCTGCGCCGCACAACCCCCACGACCCGGCCGTCCGGCACGTCGTCGACGGTGGGCCGGCGACGGTCGGGTTCATCTCCTCGGTGTCGACGCCGTTCTGCGGTGGTTGCGACCGGGTGCGCCTGACCGCCGACGGTCAGTTCCGCAACTGTCTGTTCGCGCAGGTGGAGACCGATCTGCGTACCCCGTTGCGTGCGGGAGCGACGGACGACGAGGTGCTCGCGCTCATGACGACGAGTGTCCAGGCCAAGGCAGCCGGTCACGGCATCAACAACCCGGACTTCCTCCAGCCGCCGCGCCCCATGAGCGCGATCGGCGGTTGACCGTGTCCCAGGCGCCTCAGCCGGGTTGGTACGCAGACCCTTACGTGGCCGGGGGTCTTCGCTACTGGTCGGGCGTCGAGTGGACCGGCGATGCCGTAGTCCCTGCCGCTCAGCGACCGGCACGGGTCTCCTTCACCCAGGCGATCCGGATCTGCTTCACCAAGTACGTGACCTGGCAGGGCCGGGCGGGACTGGCCGAGTACTGGTGGTGGTACCTCTTCTACACGGTGTGCTGGCTGCCTGCGTATCTCATCGTGATCGCCAGCTTCGTCGCCGCCTACCGCACGGACACTGGGGTTGCCACGTGGTTCTACGTGGTGGCCGGCCTGTTCCTCGTCGGCGTGCTGGTCTTGCTGCTGCCGTCGATCAGCGTGGGCATCCGGCGGCTGCACGACACCGACCGGTCCGGTGCCTGGTACTGGCTGGCGTTGGTCCCGTTGGGGAGCATCGTCTTGCTGGTGTTCTTCCTGATGAGCGGAACCCCTGGCCCCAACCGGTACGGGCCGGTCCCCGGCCACCAGTCCTGACCGGCCTCTGGCCGGTCTCAGCCGCCAGCGAACGGCGGGAGCACATCGACCACCTCGTCGGGTCGTAGCGCCACATCGTCGCGCGGACTCACTCTGGCCCCGTCGACCAGGAGGCTGGCGGTGGTCAGCACCCGAGCCATGGGGTCCCCGTATCGGGCCACGAGCTGGGCGGTCAGGTCGGCGGACCGGCCCACGTCCACCACGGCCTCGGCCGTGCCGGCCGCGTCGCGAGCGGCAGCGTAGAAGCGGACCAGGGCCATGCCTGCAGCCTGGCACGGCTCCGGCCGACCGCGGGACGGTGCCGCCTGGCCGGTCACAGCCGCAGGTGCGGGTCGCTTCCCGTTGGACATCGCCGCAGACTCGCACATAGAGTCGCTGGGCCATGCCTCAGTTCCGGATTCCGACTGCCGCCAGTCTCCTGGCGGTCAGCGACGACACGGTCCGTCGCTGGATTGCTGCCGGTCGGCTCGCCGCCGGCGAGGACGAGCAGGGCCGGACGGTGGTCGAGGGTGCGGAGCTGGCCCGGTTCGCCCGCGACCAGGCGGCGGACGGCCACTCCGAACGACCGCTCGGCCTCACGTCCGCGCGCAACCGCCTCCCGGGGATCGTCACCGACGTCCGTCGAGACGCCGTCATGGCCCAGGTCGAGATCCAGGCCGGGCCGCACCGGATCGTCTCGCTGATCAGCAGCGACGCTGCCGACGAGCTGGGCCTGGAGCCGGGGGTGCTCGTGGCTGCGTCGGTGAAGGCCACCAGTGTCGTCGTGGAGCGGATGGATGAGTCCTAGCCCGCGCAGCAGTCGTCGTCTCGCCATGGTCGTGCTGGCCGGATTCGTGGCGCTGGTCGCCGCCGCCAGCGGTTCGCCCAGCGGTGGCACGGATACCAGCCCCAGCGCCTCAGGCACGGGCCTGTCCGGCGACGTGACCGTTTCCGCTGCCTCCTCGCTCACCGACGTTTTCACCCAGCTCGGCGACCAGTTCATGTCCGACCACCCCGGTGTGAAGGTCACGTTCAACTTCGCGTCCAGCAGCGACCTCGCCGAGCAGATCGTGCAGGGGGCCCCGGCCGACGTGTTCGCCTCGGCCAGCGACTCGACGATGCAGACGGTGGTCGATGCCGGTGACGCGTCCCGCCCCACGACGTTCGCGAGCAACTCACTCGAGATCGCCACGCCGCCCTCCAACTCGGCGCACGTGAGCTCGTTGTCCGACCTGGCAAGTCCCGACGTGTCGGTGGCCGTCTGCACACCCGAAGCACCCTGCGGCGCGGCCACGCAAGCGCTGTTCGACGAAAACAGGCTGGATGTCACACCGGTCACGCAGGAGCCGGACGTGCGTTCGGTCCTGACCAAGGTGACCAGCGACGAGGTGGACGCCGGCGTCGTGTATGTCACTGACGTCCAGGCGGCCGGTGCCGACGTCCACGGCGTGCCGATCCCGGCTGCCAAGAACGTGTCGACCAACTACCTCATCGCGCCTGTGTCCGGTTCGACCAACCAGGCCAGTGCGAACGCCTTCGTCGCGTTCGTGTTGTCGCCCACCGGCCAGCACGCGTTGGAGCAGGCCGGATTCGCCCAACCGTGACCCGGCGCCGGGTCGGTGACCGCGCACCGGCCGTGATCGCGGTCCTCGCGGCCGTCGGTGCCGGCTTCCTGATCGTCCCGCTCGTGGCGTTGGCAGCGCGGGCACCGTGGGGCTCGATGACGTCGGCGCTCACCTCGCCGGTCAGCTTGACCGCAGCACGTCTGTCACTCGTGACCACTGCGTTCGCGGCCGCCCTCTCCTTGGTGTTCGGAGTTCCGCTCGCCTGGCTGTTGGCCCGCCCGGGGTTCCGCGGCCAGACCTTGCTCCGGGCCCTGGTCGTGCTGCCGTTGGTGCTGCCGCCCGTTGTCGGTGGTGTCGCGTTGCTGGCAGCGTTCGGGCGGCGTGGGTTGCTGGGCCAGTGGCTCTACGACTGGGCAGGAGTCCAGCTTCCGTTCTCGACCGCGGGTGTCGTGGTTGCCGAGACCTTCGTGGCCATGCCGTTTCTGGTCCTGACCGTCGAGGCCGCCCTGCGCGGATCGGATCGTCGGCTCGAGTCCGTGGCCGCGACGCTTGGCGCGTCGCCGTTCACGGTGTTCCGTCGGGTCAGTCTGCCGATGGTGGCTCCGGCGATCGTTGCCGGCACCGTGCTCGCGTGGGCCCGCGCGCTCGGTGAGTTCGGCGCCACGATCACCTTTGCCGGGAACTTCCCGGGACGTACGCAGACCATCCCCTTGGCCGTGTACTCGGCCCTGGAGTCCGACCGGTCCGCCGCCATCGCGCTGAGCGTTCTCATGATGGGCGTGTCGTTGCTGATCCTCGTCGCCCTGCGCCACCGGTTCCTCGGGACGATGCCTGCGCAGGTCCAGCCATGACGACGGTGCCGGTCCACGGGCTGACCGCCGAAGTGGTGGTGGAACGCGGGACCTTCCGGCTCGACGCCACGCTCGACGCCCCAGCGGGAGGTGTTGTGGCGGTGCTCGGCCCCAACGGCTCCGGCAAGTCCACGTTGCTCGCCGCGCTGGCGGGCTTGCTCCCGCTCGGGGCGGGACGGATCGAGCTCGACGGTGCGGTGCTCGACGACGGTGGCGACACGTTCGTCGCGCCGCGGCGGAGGCGGATCGGGCTGATGTTCCAGGACTACCTGCTGTTCCCGCACCTCAGCGTCGTCGACAACGTGGCGTTCGGCCCACGAAGCCAGGGACGCTCGCGTGCCGACGCCCGCACGACAGCGACCGAAGCGTTGCGGCAGCTGCGGATCGAGGATCTCGCCAACCGTCGTCCGGCCTCGTTGTCGGGAGGCCAGGCGCAACGAGTGGCGTTGGCCAGGGCGCTCGCGGCCGAGCCCGGCCTGCTGCTCATGGACGAGCCGCTCGCCGCTTTGGACGTCGGAACGCGTCGCGAGGTGCGCACCGAACTGCGTCGCCAGCTTGCGACGTCGGGTGTCCCGACGGTGCTGGTCACCCACGACCCCGTGGATGCGATGGTGCTGGCCGACCAGCTCGTCGTCGTCGAGTCCGGGCGGGTCGTCCAACGGGGAACGCCGAGCGAGGTCGCGCGGCGCCCGGCGAGTGAGTACGTCGGCGCGCTGGTCGGGCTGACGCTGCTGCGGGGTGACGCCACGGACGGCACCGTCGCGTTGGCCAGTGGCGGACAGCTACAGATCGCCGAACGTTCGCTGAGTGGTGCGGTCCTCGTGGCGGTCCGGCCGGAGTCCGTGGGTGTTCACCGGGAGCATCCGGAGGGCAGCGCCCGAAATGTGTGGCGCGGCAAGATCGTAGACGTCACCGACTTGCACGGGCGCATCCGGCTCGACGTCGTCGGCCCTCCCGACATCGCGGTCGACGTCACGGCCGCGGCCGTCGCGGAACTCGCACTGACGCATGGCGCAGACGTCTGGCTCAGCCTGAAGGCGACCGAGCCCGACGTCTACGCCGACCCCTCGGGTTCGTGATCGTTCAGGACCGTCGCGGCGCACCCGGACGTGCGTAGCGCACCCACGTGATCACGATGCAGACGGTGATGAAGGCGACACCGATCAGGTAGAAGGCTTGCGGTGGCATCGCGGTGAGGCCGACACCGAAGAAGAACGGCCCGAACGCGGCGATCGCTGCGGTCCAACCGATCACGCCTCCGGCCTGACGAGGCTTGAAGATCATGGGCATCTGCTTGAACGTCGAGGCGTTCCCCATACCGGTGAACATGAAGATCGCCATCATCCCCCAGAAGAACGCATGGAAGTCACTGGTCACCGACGACGCTCCAGCAGTGACGTCGGGGCTCAGGTGGAACGACGTGAACAGCACCGAGGCGAACAGACCAACTCCAGCCGCCAGGGTCCACGGCGCGCCGCCGGTGCGGTCGGTGAAGAAGCTGAAGATGACGCGTGCGGCGGCACCAACGAGCGGGCCCCAGAAGACGATCTTGATCGGGTCCGGGACCGTGTAGCCCATGAGCAACAGATTCGTCGTTCCGTCCGACAGGGTCTGCACGATGTCGGTGTTGGCCGCCCCGTAGAGGTTCTTGATGAGCAGTCCGAACTGCGCCGACAGGCCGGCGAACGTGCCGAACGACATGATGTACAGCATCGTCATCCACCAGGTGTCCTGGTTTCCGAAGATGTCCATCTGCTGCCTGAAGTTGGCCTTGATCGGAACACTGCGCAGCAAGGTCCAGGCAAGGACTACGCCGAGAATGACGAAGGGGACGTAGATCAGAGCCGCGTTCTGGTACCAGACGTCCTTCTGGACCCCCTTCGCCTTGTTGACGAACAGCTGCGACGTACCGATCAGACTGACCCCGACGACCAACGGGGTCAGGAACTGCACGAGAGAGACGCCGAAGTTGCCGATTCCGGCCTGCAGGCCCAGCGCGCGACCCTGCAACCGCTTCGGGAAGAAGTACGAGGTGCTGGGCATGAATCCGGAGAACGCGCCACCACCGATGCCGGCGAGGAAGGCCAGTCCCATGAAGGCGGCGAACGGCGTGTCGGGGTTCTGGATCGCCATCGCCCAGCCGAACAGTGGCAGCAGCAGCAGCGCGGTCGTGAGGGTGACCAGCCTGCGCGTCCCGAGCATGGGCGGCAGGACCATCCAGACCAAACGCAGCGAGCCGCCGGCAAGGCCTGGCATTGCGGCGAGCCAGTAGAGCTGGTTCTTGGTGAAGTCGTAGCCCAGATTGCTGAGGATCGGTGCGAAGGCGCTGGCCAGGAACCACGTGGAGAACCCGAGGGTCAGCGTGAATGTCGTGATCCACAACGTGCGCCACGCCAGTCGGGAGTCCCACGCAGCCGAGTCTTCCGGTTGCCAATCGGTCAGCCACTCCTTGCCGCGGTGGTTGTCGGCGACGGTGTTCGTGCTCATCGAGCTCACTCCTCAGGTGACACGGTGTGGGCGGCAGGACGCATCGGTGCCGTTTCAATCGACTCGAACGTAGGTCGGGAGGAGCCTCACCGGACAGGCGCGCACGACCCGGTGAATCCCCTGGTTGTCACGGGACGAAGGTCCCGGTACCAAGGGCCGTTGACCCGCTGGATCGAGGGGCCAGGGGGACTCAGTCTCGAATCGCCAACGTTTCAAAGGGAGCGCTCATGTCAGTCCGACAAGTAGGCGCGACTCACCCCGAGGGTCGTCGCGAGGTGGAGCCCAAGTCGTCGCGTCGACGACTCCTCGAACTGCTGCAGACCTCTCCCTCGGCCATGACTGTCGACGAGGTCGCGGCTGCGACGGGGCTGCACGTCAACACCGTCCGAGCCCACCTGCAGCTGATGGTGGACATGGGCCAGCTGAATCGGGAGACCGAGGCGCGGTCGCAGCCGGGACGGCCACGGATTCTGTACCGCGCCCGCACCATCGAAACCGACGCCAATCCGTACCGCCTCCTCGCCACGGAGCTGGCGGCCGGAATCGCGGCAAGTGGTGATGTCGAAGGGGCTGCGGGCCGTGCAGCCGGGCGTCACTGGGCCCGGACGCTGCGAGCGCGTTCGTTGTCCGCTGCTGAGCCCACGACGGCGGATGACGCCCTGCGGCTCGTCACGACGGGTCTCACCGAGTTGGGTTTCGTCACCGAGACGGAGCCGCTCGGGGACCGTCTCTACCTGCGTTCCTGCCCGTTCGCCGAGCTCGCCCGGCACAATGCTGGCGTCTGCCAGATGCACCGAGACCTCCTCACGGGGTTCTTCGAGGAGCTCGCAGCCGATGTGCAGGTCGAGGGGCTCGACATCTTCGTCCGTCCCGACCTGTGCGTGGCGCACCTTCGCCGGGCGGATCTGCCCACCCAGTCAGGAGAACGCGCATGAGCGCCGGTCGTCGCACGATCGACGACCCGGTCGTCGACGCGCTCATCTCGTCCCGAGCGTTCCTCACCAAGTCCGACGTCTCACCCGACCACCGGGCGGTCCACAAGGTCGGCGGGCGTCAGGGCGATTCCTTCTACCGTGACCGCTGGTCGCACGACCGCGTCGTCCGTTCGACGCACGGCGTCAACTGCACCGGCTCGTGCTCCTGGAAGGTGTACGTCAAGGACGGCGTGATCACCTGGGAGACCCAACAGACCGACTACCCGTCCGTGGGTCCGGAATCGCCGGAGTACGAACCCCGTGGCTGCCCACGTGGTGCGGCGTTCTCCTGGTACACGTACTCGCCCACCCGGATTCGATTCCCCTATGTGCGGGGAGCCCTCGTGGACCTCTACCGCAAGGCGAAGGAACAGGTGGGGGGCGACCCGGTCACGGCCTGGGCCTCGATCGTCGAGGACGCCGAGGCGAGTCGGCAGTACAAGGCATTGCGCGGACGTGGAGGTCTCGTGCGCGCCTCGTGGGACGAGGCTCTGGAGATCACCGCCGCCGCGCAGGTCTACACGATCAAGAAGTACGGGCCGGACCGGGTCGCGGGCTTCTCCCCGATCCCAGCCATGTCGATGGCCTCGCACGCAGCCGGCGCCCGGTACACGTCGCTCATCGGCGGCACCATGCTGTCGTTCTACGACTGGTACTGCGATCTGCCCATCGCCTCGCCACAGATCTGGGGCGACCAGACCGACGTCCCCGAGTCTGCCGACTGGTGGAACGCGAGCTACCTGATCATGTGGGGCTCGAACATCCCGACCACACGAACGCCCGATGCGCACTTCATGACCGAGGCGCGGTACAAGGGCATGAAGGTCGTGACCGTCAGCCCCGACTATGCGGACAACACCAAGTTCGCCGACGAGTGGCTGCCCGCACACCCTGGCACCGACGGTGCACTCGCCATGGCCATGGGCCATGTCGTCCTCAAGGAGTTCTACGTCGACCGGCAGACATCGCCGTTCGTGGACTACGCGAAGACGTATACCGACCTGCCGTTTCTCGTGTCGCTGCGCGAGCGCGACGACGCATTCGTGCCTGACCGTTTCGTCACGGCCGCCGACCTCGGTGTCGAGCAGGAGGCCGCCGACTGGAAGCCGGTCCTGCTGGACTCTACGACGAGCGAACCGGTGGTTCCGAACGGGACGATCGGCTTTCGGCACACCGACTCGGGTATCGGCCAATGGAACCTCGATCTCGGGGGCGTCGAACCGCTTCTTTCGCTGTACAGCGACGACGGCGTCTCGGTCGCGGTCGACCTGCCGCGGTTCGATGTCGGCGACAGCGACACTGAGACCGGTGACGTCATCCGACGGGGCGTGCCAGTGCGTCGGATCGGCGAGCGTTGGGTGACCACCGTGTACGACCTCATGCTCGCGCAGTACGGCGTCGGCCGTCTGGGACTGCCCGGTCGGTGGGCCGCCGACTACGACGACGCCGAGTCGCCCTATACACCGGCGTGGCAGGAGGAGATCACCTCAGTTCCCGCGTCAACCGTGACGCGGATCGCGCGGGAGTTCGCGACCAATGCCGAGCAGTCCGGGGGGCGGTCGATGATCGCGTTGGGGGCCGGCACCAACCACTGGTACCACTCCGACACGATCTACCGCGCCATCGTGGCGCTCGTGCTGATGACCGGGTGCCAGGGACGCAACGGTGGCGGGTGGGCGCACTACGTGGGCCAGGAGAAGGCCCGGCCGTTCACTGGTTGGGCCCAGCTCGCCTTCGGGCTGGACTGGACGCGCCCTCCCCGCCAGATGGCTGGGACTGCCTTCTGGTACCTGGCCACCGACCAGTGGCGCTACGACTCGTTCGGCGCCGACGCGATCAGCACGCCGCTTGGTCCGGGGCGGCTCGCGGGCATGACGTTCGCCGACACCCTGGCAAAGGCCGTCCGCCTCGGCTGGCTGCCGTCGTACCCGACCTTCAACGCCAACCCGCTCGACCTGGTGCGCGAGGCCGAAACGGCGGGTGAATCTCCGGCCGACCACGTGGTACGGCGGCTGCGCGACGGCAGCCTTCGGTTCGCTGGCGAGGATCCGGACGCTCCCGAGAACTTCCCACGGGTACTCACCGTCTGGCGGGCCAACCTGCTCGGGTCGTCGGGCAAGGGCAACGAGTACTTCCTCCACCATCTGCTCGGTGCCGATGGCGCCATCGGCGGTGGGGAGTCACCCCCGGAACGTCGTCCGAACGACGTGGTGTGGCGCGATGACGCGCCGACCGGCAAGCTGGATCTACTGGTCTCCCTCGACTTCCGGATGACGAGTACCGGACTGTTCTCCGACGTGCTCCTGCCGGCCGCCACGTGGTACGAGAAGTACGACATCTCCTCCACTGACATGCATCCCTACATCCATGCCTTCAACGCCGCGATCGCGCCCCCGTGGCAGACCCGCAGCGACTACGACGCCTTCCAACGGCTGGCGGAAGTGTTCAGTGAGCTGGCGGGAAAGCATCTCGGCATTCAGCGGGACCTCGTCGCCATCCCGCTGCAGCACGACACCCCCACCGAGACGGCGCAGCCAGGTGGGCGGGTGCTCGACTGGGCCAAGGGCGAGTGTGAACCGATCCCTGGGCGCACCATGCCGAGTCTGGCCGTGGTCGAGCGCGACTTCCCCGCGGTTGCGGCGAAGATGGCGGCGCTGGGTCCCAACGTCGAGAATCTGGGCACGATGGTCAAGGGCGTCACGCTGAAGCAACCGGCGTCGGTCGATCATCTCAAGCGCGTCAACGGGACTGTCGGCGGGGGCGTGGCCGACGGTCGCCCGTCACTGGCCACCGCGCAGCAGGCCTGCGAGGCCATCCTGACGCTCTCCGGCGTCTCGAACGGCCGCGTCGCGGTCGAGGGCTTCCGACAGCTCGAGAAGCGAACTGGCCGCGAACTGGCCGACCTGGCACTGGACAACGAGGGTAAGCACATCACCTTCGCCGACACGCAGAGCCGACCCCAACCCGTGATCACCTCGTGGGAGTGGTCGGGCAGCGAGCATGGCGGACGACGCTACTCACCGTTCACGATCAACGTGGAGCGGCTCAAGCCCTGGCACACGCTGACCGGGCGCCAGCACTTCTTCCTCGACCACGACTGGATGGCCGAGGTCGGGGAGTGGCTGCCGACGTACCGGCCGCCGCTGAACCTGCATGCCCTGGCCGGCTATCCGAAGGTCGGGGACCACGACCAGGCACAGGTGGCGGTGCGATATCTCACGCCGCACTCCAAGTGGTCGATCCACTCCGAGTACCAGGACAACCTGTTCATGCTCGCGCTGTCCCGTGGCGGTCCGGACATCTGGATGAGCCGCGAGGACGCCGCGAAGATCGGCGTCAAGGACAACGACTGGGTCGAGGCGCACAACCGCAACGGGATCGTCGTCGCTCGAGCCGTGGTGACTCACCGGATGCCCGAGGGCACGGTGTACATGTACCACGCCAAGGACCGCACCGTGGACGTCCCGCGCGTGGAGAACACCGGCAAACGAGGCGGGATCCACAACTCGCTGACCCGTCTGCTCATGAAGCCGACACACTTCATCGGCGGCTACGCGCAACTGTCTTACGGGTTCAACTACTACGGCCCAACCGGCAACCAACGCGACGAGGTCACCGTGATCCGGCGCCGGTCGCAGGAGGTCGAGTACTGATGACACGCGTCATGGCGCAGATCGCGATGGTCATGAACCTCGACAAGTGCATCGGCTGTCACACCTGCTCGGTCACCTGCAAGCAGACGTGGACGAACCGGCGCGGCGTCGAGTACGTGTGGTTCAACAACGTCGAGACTCGACCCGGCCTCGGCTACCCGCGCCAGTACGAGGACCAGGAGCGGTGGACCGGTGGCTGGGTGCGTGGCCGAAAGGGTCGGTTGCGGCTGCGGTCTGGAGGGCGGTTCACCCGACTCAGTCGGATCTTCAGCAACCCGAAGCTGCCCGGCCTCGACGACTACTACGAGCCGTGGACGTACGACTACGACACCTTGATCAGCTCACCCACGATCGACACCGTGCCGGTGGCGCGACCCAAGTCGATGATCACTGGAAAGGACATGCAGATCAGGTGGAGCGCCAACTGGGACGACGACCTCGGCGGGACCCCGGAGACCGGTCCGGGCGACCCGATGCTCAAGGGCATCGCGGACCAGGTGAAGTTCGAGTTCGAGAAGGCCTTCATGTTCTACCTGCCGCGGATCTGCGAGCACTGCCTGAACCCGTCGTGCGTCGCGTCGTGTCCGTCCGGGGCAATGTACAAGCGCTCGGAGGACGGGATCGTCCTCGTCGACCAGGACAGCTGTCGCGGCTGGCGCATGTGCGTATCGGGGTGTCCGTACAAGAAGGTCTACTTCAACCACCGATCGGGAAAGGCCGAGAAGTGCACCCTCTGCTACCCCCGGCTCGAGGTCGGGCAACCGACGGTGTGCGCGGAGACTTGTGTCGGGCGGCTGCGCTACATCGGGCTGTTCCTGTACGACGCCGACCGTGTGCTCCAAGCAGCCTCGGTCGAGAACGACCAGGATCTGTACGAGGCACAGCTCGATCTGTTGCTCGATCCGTACGACCCTGACGTCGTTGCCGCCGCTCGTCACGACGGGATCGCCGAGGACTGGATCGAGGCGGCACAACACTCGCCGGTCTACCGGCTGGCCAAGGAGTACCGGCTCGCCCTGCCCCTGCATCCGGAGTACCGAACGATGCCCATGGTCTGGTACATCCCGCCGCTGTCGCCGGTCGTCGACGCGCTCAGCCGGACCGGTCACGATGCGGAGGACAAGGGCAACCTGTTTGCCGCCATCGAGGCACTACGAATTCCGATCGGCTACCTGGCGAACCTGTTCACCGCCGGTGACGTCGGAGTCGTCGACTCGGTCTTGCACCGGCTCGCAGCCATGCGCTCCTACCTGCGCGACATGAACCTGGGCAACGACCTCGACGAGTCGATCCCGAAGTCGGTGGGTCTGACCGGTGAGCAGATGTACGAGATGTACCGCTTGCTGGCGATCGCCAAGTATGACGAGCGCTACGTGATCCCCGCGGCGCACCAGGAGGCTGCCGCGAATCTGGAGGAGGCGGCAGGCTGCTCGCTCGACTTCGACGGCGGTCCAGGGATGCAGCAAACCCCAGTCGGCGAGGTCCGTCCGGTGCCGATCGCCCTGGAGACGTTCGCGTTGACCAAGCAACGAGCCACCGCTGCCGAACATTCGGACCTTCCCGAGGCGGGTGGGGACCGATGACTGGGCACGTCGTGGGTGCCGAGCGCGACGTCCGACGCGTCTACGCGCTGACGTCCCTCCTGCTGCGCTACCCCGACGACAGCCTGCGGGATCGAATGGGCGACGTGCGCGCGGGAGTCGACGGATTGGCACAGCCCCTCCGCGGGCAGCTCCAGCCGGTAGTCGACTGGCTGACCGCCGTGGATCAGCTGACCGCTCAGGAGCACTACGTCGCGGTGTTCGACCGCACGCGCAAGGCCTGTCTCTACCTCAGCTACTACCTGAACGGCGACACCCGACGCCGGGGCATGGCCCTGGTCGGTTTCAAGGAGCTATACCGGGCCGACGGCTGGGACGTGTCCGACGAGGAGCTGCCGGACTTCCTTCCGGTCGTGTTGGAGTTCGGTGCGGTCGGCGACCTGGACCTCATGGTCCAGTTGCTGGACGCCCACCGAGCCGGCCTCGAGCTGCTCGCGAAGGTGCTGCGACAACTCCAGTCGGTGTACGCGCGAGCGGCTGAGGCCGTGCTTGCCACGCTGCCGCACGACGCTGGTGCCGTCGAGTCGGCCCTGGTCCTCGCTGCGCAGGGTCCCCCGGTGGAGCTGGTCGGCCTCGAGCCGTTCCCGTTCGACGGGGCGGCGACATCGGGAGCACGGTCATGAAGTCCTACGAGACGTTCATCTGGGTCGTCCTTCCCTACGTCGCCTTGGCGGTCTTCGCGGTCGGCATGTTCTGGCGCTACCGCTACGACCGGTACGGCTGGACCACCCGCTCGAGTCAGATGTACGAGTCCCGGCTGCTGCGCTGGGGGAGCCCGCTGTTCCACTACGGGATCTTGTTGGCGCTCGGCGGCCACGTCATCGGCCTCCTTGTGCCCGAGTCCTGGACGAGCGCCGCCGGGATCAGCGAGACGACGTACCACGTGGTCGCAGTAGCCCTCGGCACGGTCGCCGCCATCATGGTCGTCACGGGTCTGACGATCCTTATCTACCGACGTCGCACCGTGGGTCGGGTGTTCACCGTCACCACGCGCATGGACAAGCTCATGTACGTCGTCCTTGCCGCTGTCATTCTGCTCGGCGCCTGGAACACGATCGGTGTGAACCTTCTGGACGTGTCCGGCAAGTACTCTGGCGGCTACAACTACCGTGACTCGGTCGCCGTCTGGTTCCGCAGCCTGTTCGTCCTGCAGCCGGATGCATCCGGCATGGCGGGAGCGCCGCCGTCCTTCCAGCTCCATGCTGTTGCGGCCATGGTGCTGGTGGCTTTGACCCCGTTCACGCGGTTGGTGCACATCTTCAGTGCCCCAGTGGGCTACCCGTCGCGTCCGTACCTCGTCTACCGATCCCGAGACCCGCGACAGCAGGCTTCCCGCGAACCGGGCGCCGGATGGGAGCCGACGCGCAAAGCGTGAGGTTCACTCGGAGGAATCGGGCACCTGGTGATCCATCCGGCTGGCCGACCGGACGAGTAGGAGAGCGAAGGTGCCGGTCATGAGCAGGCTGACGAGTCCGGCGGAGAGGTAAGCCCCACTCCCGGCTGACATCCCGCTGGCCTCCTGCCCGACGCTGATCAGCAGCAGTGCTGCGGCAGCGACACCGAACAGAGCCGCACCAGCCGTCTCGAGCAGAGTCGCTGGAACGAGAGCGGTCGACCGACCGCGACGGCGCGTCAAGTGGACCCAGACGCGATACGCCAACAGGATGAGCAGTCCCAGCACACCGGCAGCCACTCGGTACTGCACCACCTCGCCGAAGTGGTGCGCTGTCGCCGCCTGCTCGCACGTCGCATGGCCCGGTGCGAGTTGTGCATACTGCGCGCACCGCGCTGGCGTGTAGGTGACACCCGGCAGGTCCGCGGCGACGAACGCCTGGCCCCACACCTCCCCGAACACTTCCGCGACGACGCCGCTGATGCCGATCGCCACGAAGCCGATCCCGGTCATGAGCCACAGCGTGCGTGCCACTGACCCCAACGTCAGGTCGCTGCGACCGGTGCCGGACCGGCGGAACCGTCCAGCGACGTCGTCCACCGAGCCGAACCGCTCGACGGCCAGCTGAGCCGCGGCGACGTCGCCGGTGCCGCCGGCCATCGCCACTCGTTGGGTCTCGCGCAGGTGGTCCTCGCTCTCGGCGACGGCTCGACGAATCGCGGCGGCGTCGTCGTAGTTGCGGCTGGGGTCGTCGAGGAGGCGAAACAGAAGTGCATCGAGGTAGTCGTCGATGGGGTCGCTCACGAGGCACCCGCCAGCACCAGGTTGACACCACCGGCGAACACCTTCCACTGCTTGCGCTCGGCGGCCAGGCTTCGGTGGCCCTTGGCCGTCAGTGCGTACACCCGTCGGCGTCGCGTGGTGCCGGGCTCCCACGAGCTGGTGAGCAGGCCGGCCCGCTCGAGTCGGTGCAGCGCGGGGTAGACGGTGCCCTCCGGCAGGTCGAAGGCCCCGCCGCTGCGCTGGTGCAGGTCGGTGATGACCGCGTAGCCGTGCGCGGGGCCGCTCGCCAGCACGGCCAGCAGCATCGGCTCGAGCTGTCCTCGAAGTCGGTCGGTCGCCATACCTCGGCAGGCTAAACCCTGTGCTGCTAGGTATCAAGCCGGGATTGTCGAACCTCGGTCCTAGGCTCGTCCACATGGCGCCCTCCGACGACGTCCCCCTCATCGCGGCCTACCTCGAGGCTGCTTCGATCGCCGTCGATCTGGTTGCCGACCCGGCGGTTCGCAACGCCTGGCTCGAACCCAGCGCGCTCGTCGGCTTCGACGTCGGGGGGACTGGCCGGGCACCTGGCCGGGCAGATCTTCTCGGTCGAGCAGACGCTGGCGCACCCGGTCACCTCGGACGCCGTCGACGGCGTGCTGGACCACTACGCACGGGTCCCGTGGATCGGCACGGCGCCCGACGACGAGGTCAGTGTCGCGATCCGCTCCGGGGGCGAGCGCTCGGCCGCGGGTGGTCTCGACCTGCTGCTGGACCGGGCACGGGTCGGTTTGACGAGCCTGCGAGTGATGCTTCCGACCCACACCTTGCTCGACGTCGTCCAACCGCCGTGGACCACCTGGGCGCTGCACCTGGGTGACTTCCTGGTGACTCGACTCATGGAGATCGCGGTCCACAGCGACGACCTCGCCGTCAGCGTCGGGGTGGAGACACCGCAACTCCCCGCCGAGGTGCTCGACCCGGTCCTGGGGCTGCTCACCGCGCTGGCGGTGCGTCGACACGGGCAGGCGAACGTGCTGCGGGCGCTGAGCCGCGCCGAACGGGCCCCGGTGGCGATCAACGCGATCTGACCGGCGCCGCGCGGGTGAACGTGGTGGGTTGTGGCCCGGTCGCCGGGCCGCGGTGAGAGACTGCCGAGCCATGGACCCGCGCGAACTCGTGGACCGCTACAGCGCCCACAACTATCACCCGCTCCCCGTCGTGCTCAGCCAGGGCGAAGGAGCCTGGGTCACCGACACCGACGGGCGTCGTTACCTCGACCTGCTCTCGGCGTACTCGGCCTTGAACTTCGGCCACCGGCACCCGAAGCTGGTCGCGGCCGCCGAACGCCAGCTCGGGCGGTTGACCCTCACCAGCCGCGCGTTCCACAACGACCAGCTCGGTCCGTTCGTGCAGTCGCTCGCGCAGCTGTGCGACAAGGACATGGTGCTCCCCATGAACTCCGGCGCCGAGGCGGTCGAGACCGCGATCAAGACGGCGCGCAAGTGGGGCTACCAGGTGAAGGGTGTTGCGCCGGAGTCGGCGCACGTGATCGTGGCGGCCGGCAACTTCCACGGCCGCACGGTCACGATCGTGTCGTTCTCGACCGACCCTGACGCGCGCGACGACTTCGGCCCCTACACGCCGGGCTTCTCGGTGGTGCCGTACGGCGACGTCGAGTCGCTCCGCGCTGCCATCACCGACTCGACGGTGGCGTTCCTCGTCGAGCCGATCCAGGGCGAGGCCGGCGTGATCGTGCCACCGGAGGGTTACCTGCGGGCCGTTCGTGATCTGTGTACCGAGCATAACGTGCTCTTCGTCGCCGACGAGATCCAGTCAGGGATGGCCCGCACCGGCAAGACCTTCGCGGTCGAGTGGGAAGACGTCGTACCCGACATCTATGTGTTGGGCAAGGCGCTCGGTGGCGGCATCTACCCAGTGTCGGCAGTGGCTGCGAATGCCGATGTGCTCGGTGTCTTCAAGCCCGGCGAGCACGGCTCGACGTTCGGCGGGAACCCGCTGGGGGCTGCGATCGGCCACGAGGTGTGCGCGATGCTTGCGACCGGTGAGTTCCAGGAGCGGTCGAAGGTGTTGGGCGAGCACCTGTTGGGCCGACTGCGGGCGGAGGCGCCGAGCACGGTCAAGGAGGTCCGCGGCCGCGGTCTTTGGGCCGGCATCGAGCTGCTTCCCGGTGGTGAGCCGGCGCGCTCGCGCTGCGAGCGGCTCATGCAACGCGGTGTGCTTGCCAAGGACACCCACGAGACCACGATCCGGATCGCACCGCCGCTGGTCATCGAGCGGCACGATCTCGATCACGCCATCGACGAGATCCTGACCGTCCTCACCTGATCCGCGCGGGCTCGGCCGCGGCGGTGAGCGTGGTCAGCCAGCGACCACGCGCAGCTGCGACACGTCGCCGACGACCCCGCCACGCACGTGCCCGAACGGTGCCGCCACCGTGGCCTGAAGGAACTCGACCACCTCGCGTGAGATGACCTCGCCGGGGAGCAGGTTCGGGATGCCGGGCGGGTACGCGGCCAGGGTGTCGGACGAGACCCGGCCGATCGCCTGCTCCGCCGGCAGCACCTCACTCGGCGCGAAGTACGCGTCGCGGACACTCGTCGCCCGCTCACCGTTGGGTGGCAAGGCGATGTGACGCCGTTGCGCGGCGCCTCGTTGCGGCAGCGCATGCAAGGCGTCGACGAACCGGTCGACGTCCGGCTGCGCACCCGCGCCCAGGACCGCCACGACGACGGCGTCGGTCGACATCTCGAGGTGGATGTCGTGCTCGGCGAACAGCAGCGCCCGCGCCTCGTGGCCGCTGATCCCGCCGACGCGGGTGTCGATGACCACCCTCAGCGGGTCGACGGCGAACACGTCCGGGTAGGCGGCGATGCAGTCACCGGTGTCACGGAACCGACCCTCGGCCATGACGCGGCCGCGGATCTTGGCGGCGACGTCGAGCGTCCCGCCGATCGTGTCGCGCCCGTTGACCGCGAGCTGGCGGCGGGCCAGGTCGAGCGAGGTCATCAGGATCGCGCTGGAGCTCGTGGACTGCATCGAGCGGAACGCGCGTTCGAGGAGCGGTTCGAGGCGGTCGGCGAACGGGCCTTCACCCAGATGCAGCAGGGCCGACTGGGTCAGGCTACCGGCGAGCTTGTGAGTGCTCGAGATGACGACGTCAGCGCCGAGGCGGAGCGCGTTCACCGGGAGGTCGGGGTGGAACCCGAAGTGCGAGCCCCACGCCTCGTCCACCACCAGTGGGACGCCGTGTGCGTGCGCCACGTCGGCCAGCCGGGAGACGTCGGCGACGGCGCCGAAGTAGCTCGGCGTCACGACGTACGCGGCGGCAGCGTCGGGGTGCTCGGTGAGCCGGCGGTCCAGCTCGTCGGGAGTCACGCCGTGCGCGATCCCCAGCTCGGGGTCGATCGAGGGGAAGGCGAAGTACGCGTCGAGCCCGGCCAGGGCGAGTCCGTCGACGACCGACGAGTGGACGCTGCGCTGGACGATCACCTCGGTGCCCAGACCGCGCAGGGCCAGGTTGGTCACGAGGTTGCCCTTGCTCGCGCCGTTGGTCAGGAACCACGTCTTGCGGGCTCCCCAGGCCCGGGCCGCGAGTCGCGCGGAGCGCACGAGTGGCGTTGGCTGAGGTCCGTGGTCGATGCCCTCGGTGAGCGGAGGGACGTCGAGCGCGAGCGTGCGGTGCCCGAAGTAGTCGACGAGGCCCGGCTGACCCTGGTGCGACGCCTGGTGCCCGGGCACGTCGAGCCGGACCCAGTCCTGGTCGGCGTAGGCGGCGATCGCGTCGGCGTACGGCGTCGCCGTCTGCGGGTCGTCGAGGGCGGGGGCGACGGGCGCGGCAGCGGGCGCCCCGGTCGTGGTCGGGTTCGTCACGGCGTCGAGTGTGCGTGAGCCGAGTGCAAAATTCAAATTGGGATCTGACGAGAGCAGAGACATACTGAATATGGGATCCCTGGTACGCTCCCGCCATGCTCGACCTGCGTCAGCTCGAAGCACTGCGGGCGGTCGCCGCGGAGGGGTCGGTGGTCGGCGCCGCTCGTCGCCTCGACGTCAGCCAGCCCACCGTGACCCACCACCTGGCCGTGCTGGAGCGCCACCTGGGCGCCCGGCTGCTGGAACGGACCGCCCGCGGTACCACGCTCACCGACCTCGGCGAGCTGCTGCTGCGTCGCGCCGAGGGTGCGCTGGAGCGCCTGGCCAGCGCCGAGACCGAGGTGCGCGCGCTGGCGCAGCACGGCGCCGTGACCCTGCGGATCGGCACGTTCCCGACCGCCGGCGCTACGGTGCTTCCGCGTGCCGTCGCGCATGTGCAACGCGAGACCGGCGTGCGGGTCTCGCTGCTCGAGGCGGAGCCGCCCGAGCTGCTCGGTCGGCTGTCCACGCGCCAGCTCCATTGCGCGTTGGTCTTCAGCGACCCGCAGCTCGAGCTCCCGATCCCCGACGAGCTCACGGCCCAGGTGTTGTTCGACGATCCGTTCCGCATCGTGCTTCCCGCGGACCACCGCCACGCAGACCTCGACCCCCTTCCGCTGCACCTACTGGCTGACGACGGCTGGATGATGGCAGTGAGTCCGGATGACCCCGGAGACCTCGCCCTGGCAACGGCCGCGGCGGCAGTGGGGTTCCACCCGCGCACCGTGTTGCGCACCGACGACTACGACGTGGCGTTCGGCTTCGTGGCGGCCGGTGTCGGGGTCGCGCTCGTGCCTCACATGGCGCTGGTCGACCGTCCCGACGTGGTCGCGCGCCGGGTGGCCGGTCTCGACGTACGCCGACGCGTCCACTTCGTCACGTTTCGCGAGGACCGTCCGGCAGTCGTCGACGCCCTGGGAGCGGCTCTAAGGGTCGAAGTCGACCGACGGGTTCCGGCTGACCGTTAGTCGGCGCATACTGCGGCCCATGACGACGACCGACCAGCACGGGGTCGTGATCAGCTCCACCGACCCGACGGCCCTGGCGCACTACGACCAGGCGATTGACGAGATCCTGCACTTTCGTCCCGCGGTGCTCGACGAGCTCGCGGTTGCGGTGGAATCAGATCCACAGATGCCCATGGCTCAGCTCCTCCAGGCCTACCTCGGGGTGATGGGCACCGAGCCGGAGGACAGCCGACGGGCAAGGCAGACGTTCGCCGCGTGGTGGGCTGGTGTCGATTCGAATCAGCTGACGTTCGTCGAGGCAGCGCACGCCGACGCCGTGCAGTGCTGGCTCGTCGGCGATCTGCGCGGGTGTGCCCGACGGTTGCGGCGGCTGACCACCGACGAGCCGCGCGACGCACTTGCCCTGCTCATGGGCCACCAGCTCGACTTCTTCACCGGCGACGCCACGACCCTGCGTGACCGGGTCGGCGGCGCACTGTCGGCGTGGACCCCGGACGACCCGCACCGTTCCCAGGTGCTGGGCATGTATGCATTCGGCCTGGAGGAAGCCGGTCACTACGACCGCTCCGAGGACGTCGGCCTGGAGTCGGTGGCACTCGACGGCCAGGACGTGTGGGGAATCCACGCGGTGGTTCACACCTACGAGATGCAGGGACGGTTCGGCGACGGCCTGTCGTACTTGGATACCCGCACCGCTGACTGGTCGAGTGGAAACTTCTTGAGCGTGCACAACTGGTGGCACCGCTGCCTGTATGCGCTGGAGACCGGCGACACTGCGCGGATCCTGCAGATCTACGACGCGACCATCCACAACGACGAGTCGTCGAAGGTGGCCATGGAGATGCTCGACGCGGCCGCCCTGCTGTGGCGGCTCACGCTCGAGGGGGACGACCAGTCGACCCGCTGGGCCGCGCTCGCTGATGCCTGGGACGGCACGGTGGACGAGCCGTTCTACGCGTTCAACGACATGCATGCCGTCATGTCGTTCGTGGGTGCAGGTCGGTTCGTCGACGCCCAGGCCCTGATCGACGGCCGCGAGGCCTGGTTGCTCTCGAACCCGTCTCCGTCGCAGACCAACGTCGCCATGACCCGCGACGTCGGACTCCCCGTCTGCCAGGCGATCATCGCGTTCGGCCAGGGCCGCTACTCCGACGTGGTCGATCTACTCGCACCAATCCGCTACCAGATCAACGAGTTCGGCGGAAGTCATGCGCAACGCGACGCCGTGCAGCGCACGCTGCTCGAGGCGGCACTGCGCTGCGACCGACTCGACCTCGCCCGCACGTTGGTCAGCGAACGCATCAACCTGCGCCCCTGCAGCCCGTACAACTGGCTGAAGCAGGCAGCACTCGCCGACCGGCTCGGGCAGCAGGCCGCAGCCGTCCTCGCCCGCGACGAAGCGAGCCGGCTGGCCACCTCGGGGGGCAGCCACCCCGGCCACTCCTGAGCCCCGCCGAACGGCGCACGGGGGATTCCGGGACGTTGGTCCTACGCGAGGCCGCCCGTGCGCTCTAGGGTGCGAGACGTGACCACGGTTGCGGTCCCGCGCGAGCAGCGGCCCGGCGAACGCCGGGTCGCACTCGTGCCCGACCTCGTCCCGAAGCTGACGGCTCTCGGCCTGAGCGTCCGGATCGAGTCCGGGGCCGGCGACGGTGCCTTCCTGACCGATGACGACTACCGCGAGGCCGGTGCCGATGTGGTCACCGGCGAGGTGCTGACCGATGCCGACGTCGTCCTCGCGGTCAACTCGTTGTCTGTCGAGCAGGTGGCGGCGTTGGGGTCGGGCACGGTCGTGCTCAGCTTCCTGGCTCCCAATTCATCGCTCGACAAGGTGGCGGCCGCGCGCGACGCCGGCGTCACCTGGCTATCGATGGAGCTGGTCCCCCGCATCTCGCGTGCGCAGTCGATGGACGCGTTGTCGTCGCAGGCCCTGGTGGCCGGCTACCGCTGCGCACTGGTGGCGGCTGAGCGCCTGCCCAAGTTCTTCCCGCTGCTCATGACCGCAGGCGGCACGGTGAAGCCTGCTCAGGTGGTGGTGCTCGGTGCGGGCGTCGCCGGGTTGCAAGCGATCGCCACGGCCAAGCGCCTCGGTGCCGTGGTCCAGGCCTACGACGTCCGCGCGGCTGCGGCCGATGAGATCCGCAGCATGGGTGCCAAGTTCATCGACCTTCAGCTCGACACCCTGGATGGTGCTGGCGGTTACGCGCGGGAGATGACCGAGGACCGCGCGGCGCGGCAACGCGAGCTGCTCACCCCGTACATCAGCAACGCCGATGCCCTCATCACCACGGCCGCCGTCCCCGGACGCCAGGCGCCGATGCTCGTGACCCGCGAGATGGTGGCGACGATGAAGGCCGGCAGCATCGTCGTCGACCTGGCGGCCGAGACGGGTGGGAACGTCGAAGGGTCGGTTGCCGGTGAGACCACCATGAACGGCTTGGTCTCGGTGTGGGGCGGGTCGAACGTGCCGTCACAGATGCCGGTGGCTGCGTCGCGGCTCTACGCGGCCAACGTGGTGAACCTGTTGACGCTGATGACCAAAGCGGGCGCCGTGGTGCCCGACCTCGACGACGAGATCGTCGACGGTGCCGCGGTCACCCATGACAGTGCGGTGCGGTTCGGGCCTGCGCGTGAGGCGCTCGAAGGGGGTGGTGGCGAGTGAGCAACATCGCGCTGCTGACCATCTTCGTCCTCAGCATCTTCGTGGGTTTCGAGGTCGTCTCGAAGGTCTCGACGATCCTGCACACGCCACTGATGTCGGGAGCCAATGCGATCCACGGCGTGATCCTGGTGGGCGCGATCATCGTGACCGGTGAGGCGAGGACGACGGCAGAGCTCGTGCTCGGGTTGGCCGCCACGGTGCTGGCCACCATGAACATGGTGGGCGGGTTCGTCGTGACCGACCGCATGCTCCAGATGTTCAAGCCCCGCAAGCCCGCGGGCGGCGACAAGGGGTCGCAGCCGTGACCCAGAACTGGGTGCAGGTCGCATATCTCGTCGCTGCGGTCTGCTTCATCCTGGCGCTGAAGGGGCTGTCTTCACCCAAGTACGCCCGACGCGGCAACCTCATCGGCGCGTTCGGTGCGACGTTGGCCGTGGTGGTGACGCTGGTCGCCGGTCACTTCCGGCACGTCCCACTCATCCTGGTCGCCATCGTGTTGGGGTCGGTCGTCGCCGTGCCGACGGCACGTCGTGTCGCCATGACGGCGATGCCGCAGCTCGTCGCGCTGTTCAACGGTGTCGGTGGTGCGGCCGCGGCGCTCGTGGCGATCGTGGAGTTCCTCAAGGCCGGGCAGGTCGAGTCGACCTTCTCCCTGGCCGCCTCGGTCTTCACCGTCCTCGTCGGGAGCGTGTCGTTCAGCGGCTCGGTCGTGACGTTCCTGAAGCTGCAGGGGCTCATGACCTCGCGCCCCGTGGTCTTCCCAGGCATGAAGTGGCTGCTGCTGCTGGCCGCTGTCGGATCGGTCGGCCTCGCGGTGATGGTGCTCCCGACCCGCTCGACCCTCCTCGTCATGCTGCTCGCGGCGGCGTCGTTGCTCCTCGGTGTGCTCTTCGTGCTGCCGGTCGGTGGCGCCGACGTCCCCATCGTCATCTCCCTGCTCAACGCGTTCACCGGTCTCACCGTGGCCGCGTCCGGCTTCGTGCTCGACAACGTGCTGCTGCTCGTGGCCGGCACCTTGGTGGGGGCCAGCGGCACACTGCTCACCCGACTGATGGCCAAGGCCATGGGCCGTCCCGTCACCGGCACGCTGTTCGGTGCCTTCAGCGGCACCTCGACACTCGGGGGTGGCAAGGCCTCGGAGCGGCCGGTTCGCTCCTTGGGTCCGCAGGACGTCGCGGTCCAGCTGGCGTACGCGTCGAAGGTCATCATGGTTCCCGGCTACGGGCTCGCGGTCGCGCAGGCGCAGGGCACCTTGAAGGAGCTCGTCGACCTGCTCGGCGAGAAGGGCGTGGACGTCTCGTACGCCATCCACCCCGTGGCCGGCCGGATGCCCGGACACATGAACGTGCTGCTGGCCGAGGCCAACGTCCCGTACGAACAGCTCAAGGAGATGGACGAGATCAACCCGGAGTTCCCGACCACTGACGTCGTGCTCGTGGTGGGTGCGAACGACGTGGTGAACCCGGCCGCCCGCACACCCGGCACCCCCATCTCCGGGATGCCGATCCTGAACGTGGACCAGGCGCAGTCGGTGGTGTTCCTCAAGCGGTCGATGCGCCCCGGGTTTGCCGGCATCGACAACGAATTGCTCTACGACCCGAAGACCCAGCTGCTGTTCGGTGACGCGAAGGACTCGCTGGGCAAGGTCGTGACGGCTTTGAAGTCGCTCTGATCTGCCGCAGCGTCGCAGGCGGGATCTCGGGGACCTTTGGGGGTGGTGTCCGACCGCCCGCTCTGTCACGATCGGACTTCGAAGGACGCCGAACGGTGGCTCGAGAGGTGCGACGATGGCTGAGGAGTACGTCCCTGACTTCGCCCTCGCCGCGGTCCGCGAGGAGGGTACTTGGTCGGTCGTTCCGTTGCCACCGGCCGCCTGTGACGACCTCGACCACCTGTTGCACGTCCTGCGCCAACAGCCGAGCGAGGCCGGCGTGCTGGGCATGGTGTCGGTGGCCGAGGACTTCTTCGTGATCATTCGGGTCAATGGCATGCACACCAGGTTGCTGCTCTCTGACGCGACCGCCGCCTACGACTCAGCCCTCGCCCGACAGGTCCTGGCCCACCTCGACGTGCCCATGCCCGAGGGTGAGGGCGTCGACGAGATGGAGCCCGCCGGGGACATGGAGCTGCTCCACGATCTCGGGGTCAGTGGGATCGCGATGTCCGAGGTCTGCGCCGACCTTGAGCTGTACCCCGAAGAAGTCCTGGGGATGCTCGCCGAGCAGCTCGGCTTCTCCGAGCAGTTCGACTCCGCGGTCGCCCTCGTCGCCTGAGCGACGTTCGCGCTCAATCCACTCCTGCGGTCTGTCACCATCGACGACATGCCCGACGACATGCCCGACGACGTGGCCGCCATGCACCTGGCGTTGGCCGAGGCTGCGCTCGCCGCGCAGACCGGCGACGTGCCGATCGGGGCCGTCGTCGTCGCAGCGGACGGCACCGTGCTGGCATTGGCGCACAACGAACGTGAAGCCACGAACGATCCGACTGCCCATGCCGAGGTGGTTGCCCTGCGTGCGGCGGCTCGGGCGCTCGGGTCATGGCGCCTCGACGGCGCGACGCTGGTCGTGACGTTGGAACCCTGCACGATGTGTGCCGGCGCCGCGGTGCTCTCCCGCGTCGAACGGGTCGTGTTCGGCGCCTGGAACGAAGAGATGGGCGCGGCCGGCACACTGTGGGACGTCCTGCGCGACCGTCGGTTGAACCACCGGCCCGAGGTGGTTTCCGGCGTGCTGGCGGAGGAGTCAGAGGCGCTCCTGAGCGACTTCTTTGCTGCTCGGCGCGATTCGGGAGCCCACGAGGAGGTCGGGTAAGGTACCCGCCGGTGGCGTGTCCGAGCGGCCGAAGGAGCACGCCTCGAAAGCGTGTGAGGGGGCAACTCCTCCGTGGGTTCAAATCCCACCGCCACCGCCAAGCAGCCCAGTCCTCCCCACCCCGGCTGGCACGATGGTGCGGTGACGCACGATGGCGCTGCTCCCGAGCCGGCACCCGTCGACGTGCGGCTGGGCGACGCCGATCGCGACCTCGCCGATCGGCTGGACGAGGCGATCTACGACTTCAACGCCCAGTCCACCGGGCTCGACGACGGTCGCGAGCTGACGATCCGGGCGACCGACGACTCGGGCCGGCTCGTGGCCGGTCTCAGCGGCTGGACCTGGGGTGGGTGCGGCTACGTCGATGTCCTTTGGGTCCGCGACGACGCGCGCGGGCACGGTCTGGGATCACGACTGCTTCGTGCGGCCGAGGCCGAGGCCGCGCGACGGGGCTGCGTCCAGATGGCGTTGTCGACCCACAGCTTCCAGGCTCCGGGCTTCTACCTCGGGCGGGGCTACGTGGAGGTCGGCCGCACCGACGACTACCCGGTCGGCCACTCACAGCTCCACCTTCGCAAGCCGCTCCGTGGCGGTCCGACCACATCATGATGCGCGGTCTGCAGCGCGGTCCGCAGCCTTGGTCGCTCGCGGCATGGGCGCCGGCGGAGTCTCAGGCCGGTGAGAACAGCTCGACCGGGTTGCCGGACGGGTCCTCGATCAGTACCTGACGTCCCCCCGGCCCGGAGATCGGCTCGTTCCGGAAGGCGGTGCCCTCGGCGCGCAGCCGCGCCACCACGGCGTCGAGATCGTCGACCTCGATCACCAACCGGTTCCAACCGCCGGGTTCGGGTGTGCGACCGTCGGGCATGGGCCGAGAGGCGGACGCTGAAGGTCCGGCCAGCCACAGGCGCAGGTCGTCTGTTGCCAGGATCGCCATCGCGGCCCCGTAGCGCTCGACCTCGTGGAACCCGAGGAGATTGACGAAGAAATCCATGGCCTCGCCGACATCGGTCACCAAGTAGCGCACGGTTGCCATCGAACCTGTTCCTTCCCCGCGCCAAGGTATGTCAATTCACCAGTGCGATCGCGAACCCGTCGTAGCCCTTGTTGCCCACCGTCTGGATCGCGGTGGCGGTGACGCCTGGGTGCGAGGCCATCAGCTCGAGCACCCCGCGCGCGCCCTGCACGTTCGCGTCGGTGTTGGCGGCATCCGCAACCTGTCCGTCGCGCACGACGTTGTCCGTGACGATCAAGCCACCGGGACGAGTCAGGTCGAGGGCGGCGGCGAAGTACGCCGGCAGGTTCGCCTTGTCCGCGTCCAGGAACACGAAATCGAATGGTTCGGCACCCGCCGATCGGTCGTCGGCCAGCCGCGGCAGCAGGTCGAGGGCCGCACCGACGCGCACGTCCACGCGGTCGCCGACTCCGGCCCGCGCGAGGTTCTCGCGCGCGACCTCGGCGTGACGCGGGTCGTACTCGAGCGACACGACGTCACCGTCGGGCACGGCGCGAGCCAGCCAGATCGTGCTGTAGCCGGCCAGCGTCCCGAGCTCGAGGATGCGACGGGCGCCGACGGAGCGGGCCAACACGTTGAGGAGCGCGCCTTGTGGCGCCGAGACCTGGATCGGTGGCAGCCCGGCGGCTGCTCCGGCCGCCACCGCTGCGTCCAACGCCTCGTCGGGAGGCGCGAACAGCCCGGTCAGGTAGGCGTCGACGTCGTCCCAGATCTCTTCCATGGTCCGGACCCTAGTGGGGATCGAGCGGTCGTCACCGAGTCGGTCAGCTGATCTGACGGCTGGCGTCGAACCGGACCGTGTTCCGTCCGTCGGCCTTGGCGAGGTACATGGCCTGGTCGGCGCGGCGCAGCAGGTCCTCGATCGATCCGCCGCCGTGCGACGAAGCGACGCCGATGCTGGTCGACAACGCCAGTTCGAGCTCTCCGATGCGCACCGGCTGGGCGCACGCCGCCACGATCCGGTCGGCGGTCGGCCGGACTCGTTCCTCGGCGGCGCTGCCGGCCAGAACGACCACGAACTCGTCGCCACCGATCCTGGCCAGCGTGTCGTGAGGATCGATGCAGGCGCGCATCCGTCCGGCGACCACCGTGAGCAGCTCGTCACCTACGTCGTGACCGTGGTCGTCGTTGACCGTCTTGAAGCCGTCGAGGTCGCAGTACAGAGCGGTGACCGTCTCGTCCGTGCCCTCGGCGGCGGCCAGTGCCCGACGCAGCCCGTTGTTCAGGGCCGCGCGGTTGGCCAGTCCCGTGAGGGTGTCCGTCACGGCCTGGCGGGCCAGCTGCTCCAACAGTGCGTTGCGCTCGCTGACGTCGCGCAGGTTCGCCACGATGTTTGCCACGTCGGGCTGGGTGACGAGATCAGTGATCGTCAGGTCGAACATCCGTTGTCGGCCCTGGGGCAGTGCGATGCGGCAGGGGATGGTGACCGTCTCACCAGGGGCTGCTGCGGCCGCGGCAATGGCCTCGTTGACCCGTCGGGGAGCGTCGGGGGAGAGCAGGGTGGCCAGGTGCTCCCCGACTGCCGCGTCGTCGCGTTGTCCGATCACGTCCTCGATGGAGCGACTCACCTCGCGGACGCGGCCGGACTGGTCGAGGGCGAAGATGACGTCCGAGGTGCTGTGGACCAGCGCGTGGTAGTAGGCCCGTTGCTGGTCGAGTGCTGCTGTACCGGCGGCCAAGCGCATGACGAGCTGTGCGTTGGACCGGGACGAGAGCACCGCCCGAGTCAACGTGAGCGCCGTGATCACGGTGGCCGTCACCACGAGGAACCGGTAGGGGATCCAGGGCAGATGTCGGGTCGATGTCAACAGGACGGCGGCCCCGACCACGGTCGCCGCGATCGACAGCAGGCTGAGCGGGCGGGCCGCCACGAGGCCGCGTCGTTCGACCGGGACGACCACGCGCATGGATTCGGTCACGGCGAGCCCGACCGCGACGAGAGCCCACACGAAGCCGAGGTCCACGAGGGACCCCGGTTGGTAGGCGTCATGCGTGACGAGCGCGGCCACGGTCAGGTCGGCGACGGCGGTCAGCGCGGCTGCGGTCGCAGCCAGACCCAGTACCCGGCGCGACATCCAGATCGGTTGGGCGTTCATCGTCGCCACCGCCGCCACGAGGAGCAGCACGTCGCCGAGCGCCTGCAGCACGTGCAACGTGAGGTCGGTGCCGGCCACCTGCGTCTGTCGCGCCGGTACGACGACCAGCACGACCACGAGCATCAAGAAGCCGAGCACACTCGCGGTTGCGTCGATGACCGCCCGAGCTCGGCTGTAGTCGGCGCGGTGGACACGGGGCAGCACCAGGAACGCGAGGATGGCCAGCGGATAGGCGAGCAGGAAGAGCAGGTTGGCAACCATCACCTGGTGCCCCGCCGCGTCCGTGGTCCCGATGAGCAGGTTGCCGAGCGCGAGCAGGGTGAACGCGGCGGCGAGCAGACCCCAGGTCAGCCGGATCCGGGCATTGCGCCGTGGGCTCGCGGCCAGCAGGACCAGGCCGATCACCGCAGCCGTGCAGCCGGCCAACTGCGCCAGGCCCATCACCCAGTCGCGGGAGGCCGCCGGGAGGAAGGGGGCGGTCACGGTCACCACGAGGCCGTAGGACAGCCAGGCGATCGCGGCAGGGGTCAGCCAAGCCTGCCGCTCGCGACGGCCGCCGACGACGACGGCTTCTCCAGCCGGCCGTTGTTCACCCACCCGTGTCCTCGATCTCCGCGGGTCCTCACCAGGACCCTTCCGTGGCTGTCCCCCACGTCGGTTATCGGATGGTTCGGCATTGGACCATGTGCGCCAGCTGGGCGAATCCGGTCAGCTGCGCGGTCTGGCCTTCGTCGGGTCGTAGATCGACAGCTCGGCCACCGTCGCGGGCACCCTCTGGTCGCCCACGACCACCTCGAGCGTGGTGCCGTCGACCGCCAGGTCGGTCGAGAGCACGGCGAGCCCGATCACCCCGAACCGCGGACTGTCGGTGGGGCTGGTCAGGGTGCCGACCACCTGGTCGCCGCGGCGCACGTCAGCGCCGTACTCGGGCAGCTCGTGGCCACCGAGCCGCAGCGTCTTGAAACGGTTCGGCGGGGCAGCCGCCAGCGCCGCCAGGGGTTCCTTGCCGAGGAAGACGACGCCGGAGCCGGTCGCCACCATCCGGTCCAGGCCGAGGTCGTACGGCGTGCGTTGTCCGGGGTCGTAGTCGAACGTGTAGATGATCAGGCCGGCTTCGATCCGCGCGATCTCGACTGCGTTGCTGCCGATCGGGCGCACCCCGGCATCGGTCAACGCCACCCACAGACGCTCGGCGTCGCCCCGGGACGGGATCAGCTCGAAGCCGAGCTCGCCGGAGAAGCCGGTGCGCGACAGCCACACCGGAACGCCCGCGACGTCGACCCGCTGCGGCAGGAACCGGAAGTACCGCAGGCCGGCGAGATCGACGTCGGTCAGGGTCTGGAGGATCTCGCGCGAGCGCGGACCCTGGACGGAGACGAGCGGCATCTCGTGCGTGAGGTCGGCGATCGCCACGGACAAGCCGGTCGACCAGTCGGTGAGGTGATCGGAGAACTCGTGCCCGTTCGTGAACACGAAGTAGTGCTCGTCGGTGACCTTGAAGACGGTGCCCTCGTCGAGCAGCGCACCGGAGCCGTCGCAGAAGGCGCCGTACCGCACCTGACCCACCACCTGGTTGGACAGGTCGTTGGTGAACACCCGCTGGATCGCTTCACCCGCGTCCGGACCCACGACCTCCCACTTCACCAGCGCGTAGACGTCCCACATCGCGGCGCCCGACCGGATGGCCTCGTACTCGCCTGGGGTGTCACCGAGGTCGACCGTCCAGACCCAGCCGCCGAAGTCCTCGAAGGCGCCGCCCTGTCGGGCCTGCACGTCATAGAGGACGGAGCGGATCGGTTCGCCGTCGGTCGGCTCCACCATGAGGGGTCCTTTCGCTTGGCTCGTAGGTCGGGTCACTTGCAGATCGGTGACGGTGTGGGCACCGGCACGTCGGCAGCAGCGGCCGCTGCCGCGTCGGTCGAACGGACCTGGGTGAACCCGTCGCCGAGAACGATCACGACGCCCGCCGGTCCGCTGGCCTGGTCGGCCGGCTTGAGCACCGAGTCGGGCAGGTAGCTGGCGACGGTGACCGCTGGGCCGAGCTGGTCCTTCGGATAACGGACGACGGCGGCACTCGGTGGCGACTGGCCGGAGTTGCCGAACCCGATCACCGAGAACCCCGCGTTGGCCAGTGCGTCGGCGGTGGTGCGGGCGAGGCCGGGCTGGTTGCTGCCGTTGAGCACCTCGACGTCGACCGCACTCGGGCTGGGGAGGGGGCTGGGCGGTTTCGGTGGTCTTGGGGTGTGGCAGGTCTGGGTCGGGGTGAACGTGGGCGTCGCGGTGGGCGTGCCCGTGTCGCGCCCCTGCCACCACTGCCAGCCGAAGTAGCCGGCGCCCGCGACGACGGCCAGCACGAGCACGACCACGAAGATCCGCCGCCACCGTCGCCGCCGACGGCCAAGGTGGCCACCTGATCCCAGCGGCGTCAGCATGCTCACGACGCTCAGCGTAGTGAGGGCCCGCGGGCCGGTCGGAACCTGCGTCGCGGGTGGCGCGGAGGATGCGGGATTTGAACCCGCGAGGGGTTTCCCCCAACACGCTTTCCAAGCGTGCGCCATAGGCCACTAGGCGAATCCTCCGCCGAGCAGGGTACCCGCCGGTCGGGGACCGTTCGAACCGGCGCGTCTAGACTGAGCGGCCGACCCCCCGTGCGGCGTCATCCCACCGAATCCCCCAGGGCCGGAAGGCAGCAAGGGCAGGCGGGCTCTGGCGGGTGCGCGGGGGGTCCTCGACGTCCGACGGCGACGCTGTCGTCTGCGGGGGCTAGGGTTCCGCCGTGTCACAAGCCCTGTATCGCCGGTACCGGCCCGAGACGTTCGCCGACGTCATCGGGCAGGAGCATGTGACCGCGCCGTTGATCCAGGCCCTCACCCATGATCGGGTCAACCACGCCTACCTGTTCAGCGGCCCTCGCGGGTGCGGCAAGACAACGTCTGCGCGGATCCTGGCCCGTTGCCTGAACTGCGAGCAGGGGCCCACCCCCACCCCGTGCGGAACGTGTGCGTCGTGCGTCGACCTGGCTCGAGGGGGCAGCGGATCGATCGACGTCATCGAGATCGACGCGGCGTCGCACGGTGGTGTCGACGATGCCCGCGAACTGCGTGAGCGAGCCTTCTACTCGCCAGCCTCGTCGCGCTACAAGGTGTACATCATCGACGAGGCCCACATGGTCAGCCGGCAGGGGTTCAACGCCCTGCTGAAACTGGTCGAAGAACCGCCGGACTTCGTCAAGTTCATCTTCGCGACCACTCAGCCCGAAGACGTGCTGCCCACGATCAAGTCGCGCACCCACCACTACCCGTTCCGACTCGTGCCGCCGGGACTGCTGCGCGAGTACCTGGCTCACATCTGCGCCGAGGAGGAGATCGTCGTCCAACCTGGTGTGCTCGACCTCGTCGTGCGCGCGGGCGCAGGCTCGGTGCGGGACGCGTTGAGTGTGCTCGACCAGCTGATCGGGGGGGCGACCGGCAACGAGGTCACCTACGAGACCGCGGTCGGGCTGCTCGGCGTCACGCCGGGCACGCTGTTGGACGAGGTCGTCGATGCCTTCGCGGCAGCCGACAGTGCCACCGTGTTCGGCGCGATCGACCGGGTGGTCGAGACCGGCCTCGACCCCAAGGGGTTCCTCACCGACCTCCTGCAGCGGTTCCGCGACCTGGTGATCGTCGCCGCAGTCCCCGACGCCTTCGAGTCGGGCCTGGTGCCGGTCTCGGCCGACCAGCGCGAGCGGATGTCGGCGCAGGCGACCCGGCTCGGGCTGCCGGCCCTCACCCGGGCAGCCGACCTCGTGGCCACCGGGCTCACCGAGCTGCGCGGCGCCACGGCGCCACGCCTGCAGCTCGAGCTCGTCTGCGCCAAGATCCTCCTGCCCGCCGCGCACGGTGACGAGGCGAGCCTGGCGGTGCGCCTGGACCGCCTGGAGCGGCGGCTGGCCATCGCCGGTGCTCCGGTGGCCACCGGGCCGGCCGAGTCAGCCCGGCAGCCGACGGCCAAGGAACCGACGGCGCAGGAAGCGCCGGCCACGGAAGCGCCGGCCACGGAAGCGCCGGCCGAGGAGCGCGGTCAAGCGCCAGCGGAGGCCGTTGCGCCGACGCAGGCAACGGCGGCAACGGCGCCGAACGAGGCGACCGAGCCCTCGGATCAGGCGCCGGCCACCGTCGTCGGCTCCGCGGGGGGACCCGACCTGCACGAGGTCCGGTTGATGTGGCCGAGTGTGCTCGACCGCGTGAAGGACGTCCGCCGCGTGTCCTGGCTGGTGCTCTTCGAGAAGGCCGACATCGTGGGGGTCGACGGATCGGTTCTGACGATCGCCTTCCCCAATGTCGGCGACCCCAAGGGCTTCTTCGCCGGCGGCCACGCCGAGGTGCTCCGCCAGACGCTGATCGACGTACTCGGCGTCGACTGGGAGGTCGAGGCGATCCACGACCCCTCGCTGGCCGGGCACGGCTCCCGGGCGCCGGTCGACCCGGAAGGAACGGCGGCCGGCCCCCCGCCGACCCGCGCCCGCGACGCCGAGCCTGCGGCCGTGTCGAAGCGTGCCTCGGCGCCGGACGCGTCGGACGCGCCGGTGGAGCCGGACCCGGTCGAGGGTTCGGTCGACGTCGAGGGGGACACCGTCGCGGGACACGACCTCGTGGCCCAGCACCTCGGCGGCACCGTGATCGGGGAGATCGAGCACTGACGTCCAGGGCCGTGGTGAGGCCGCCGCCAGCGAGCTGTTCGGAGTTGTGACGCGTGTACGAGGGAGTCGTTCAAGACCTCATCGACGAACTCAGTCGACTGCCCGGGGTCGGGCCGAAGGGCGCCCAGCGGATCGCCTTCCACCTGCTGGCCGCCGATCCCACTGACGTCCGACGGCTGGCCGAGGTGCTGCTGGAGGTCAAGGACAAGGTGCGCTTCTGCCGGATCTGCGGCAACGTCGCCGAGCAGGACGAGTGCCGGATCTGCCGCGATCCCCGACGCGACCTGACCGTCCTGTGTGTGGTCGAGGAGTCCAAGGACGTGGTGGCGGTCGAACGCACCCGCGAGTTCCGGGGCCGCTACCACGTGCTCGGTGGCGCGATCAGCCCGATCGAGGGCATCGGCCCCGACGACCTGCGGGTCAAGGAGCTCATGACCCGGCTGGCCGACGGCACGGTCACCGAGCTGATTCTGGCGACCGATCCGAACCTCGAGGGTGAGGCGACCGCCACCTACCTGGCCCGGCTGGTCAAGCCGATGGGCTTGAAAGTGACCCGACTGGCGAGTGGACTGCCGGTCGGCGGGGACTTGGAGTACGCCGACGAGGTGACCCTCGGCCGGGCGTTCGAAGGACGGAGGCAACTCGATGTCTGAGGAACTGGATGAGTTCGCGGTCGAGGTCGCGGACCAGATCGAGAGCTTCCTGATTGCGTTGGGCGCGGTGGCGCGCGGCGACCTCGAGGACGGCGCGCTGTCGATCCTGTTGCTCGAGGTGTCACAGCTTCTGCTCGCGGGTGCCCGGCTCGGTGCGATCGTCGACATCGTGCCGGACGACCGGTTCGAGCCCGACGTGGGAATGGACCCGGATGCCGATGGGCTGCGCGAACGGTTGGCCGCGTTGCTCGCGCCGATCGACGACTACGTCGAGGTGTTCGACCCCTACGACAGTGGGCCGGAGATCGTGCCCTCACGGCTCTCCGACGACCTGACCGACGTCGCAGCCGATCTCGTACACGGCCTGCAGCACTTCCGGGGCGGGCGGCGAGTCGAGGGCTTGTGGTGGTGGCAGTACTCCTACCTCGCGAACTGGGGAAGCACCGCCAGCTCGGCCCTGCGCGCCCTGCACTCCGCAGTCGCCCACACCCGGCTCGACGTCGAGCCTGCGGGCTGAGCGGACCGCTCCGGCACACCTGAGACTCAAGTCTCGCCATTCGGACGCCCCGAAGACGGCTGAGGACCCTCGGTAGACTGACCTCCGTTCGTGCTGACGGTGGAAGGAACCTCCAGTGGGCCTCGTCGTGCAGAAGTACGGCGGCTCCAGCGTCGCCGACGCTGCCGGGATCAAGCGCGTCGCCCGCCGCATCGTCGACACGAAGCAAGCCGGCGACGAGGTCGTCGTCGTGGTGTCGGCCATGGGTGACACCACCGACGAGCTCATCGACCTGGCCGAGGACGTGTCTGAGCACCCAGCGGTGCGCGAGCTCGACATGCTGCTGACCGCCGGCGAACGGATCTCGATGGCTTTGCTGGCCATGGCGATCTCCGACCTCGGGATCGAGGCTCGCTCGTTCACCGGTAGCCAGGCCGGCGTGATCACCGACTCCGTGCACGGTCGGGCCCGGATCATCGACGTCACGCCTGGTCGGATCCTGGGCGCCATCGACGCCGGTGCCATCGCGATCGTGGCCGGCTTCCAGGGTGTCAGCCAGGACACGAAGGACATCACGACACTGGGCCGGGGTGGTTCGGACACCACCGCGGTTGCGTTGGCTGCTGCACTCGACGCCACTGTCTGCGAGATCTACACCGACGTCGACGGAGTGTTCTCCGCCGACCCGCGCATCGTGTCCTCCGCCCGTCGGCTGCCGCTGGTCACCTACGAGGAGATGCTCGAGCTGGCAGCCTGCGGGGCCAAGGTGCTGCACCTGCGCTGCGTGGAGTACGCCCGCAGGTTCGACGTTCCGATTCATGTCCGCTCGTCGTTCAGCGACCGCGAAGGCACCTGGGTCATGGCCGATGCGTCACAACGTCGCAGCACCACCCCGACCGGTCCCACCCGGGCAACAACCGAGGGAGTCAGCGTGGAGCAGCCGATCATCAGCGGGGTGGCGCACGACCGCAGCGAGGCCAAGGTGACCGTGGTCGGTGTCCCCGACAAGCCAGGCGAGGCCGCGGTCATCTTCGAGACGATCGCCGACGCCCAGATCAACATCGACATGATCGTCCAGAACGTCTCGGCGGCAGCCACGGGCCTGACCGACATCTCGTTCACGTTGCCCAAGACCGACGGGCACAAGGCGATGACCGCTCTCCAGCGGCGGCAGGCGGACATCGGCTTCGACTCACTGGTGTACGACGACAACATCGGCAAGGTGTCGCTGGTCGGTGCCGGCATGCGTACGCATCCGGGGGTGAGCGCTCAGTTCTTTCGCGCCCTCTCGGACGCCGGCGTCAATGTCGAGATGATCTCCACCTCAGAGATCCGGATCTCCGTCGTCACCCGTGCTGAGGACATCGACGCTGCCGTGGGTGCCGTGCACACCGCCTTCGGTCTCGACGTCGAGGCCGAAGCCGTGATCTACGGAGGGACCGGGCGATGAGCCGCCGTCCGACCTTGGCGGTCGTCGGCGCCACCGGTGCCGTCGGCACGGTGATGCTGGACCTGCTCTCGACCCGCGAGGACGTGTGGGGTGAGATTCGGCTGATCGCCTCCCCGCGCTCGGCCGGGAAGCGGCTCGTCGTGCGCGGCGAGGAGGTCGAGGTCGTCGCCATCGGGCCCAACGCATTCGAGGGAGTCGACGTCGCGATGTTCGACGTCCCCGACGAGGTGTCTGCGGAGTGGGCGCCGTTGGCGGCCGCGAAGGGCGCGGTGGTCGTCGACAACTCTGGTGCGTTCCGGATGGATCCAGACGTCCCACTGGTGGTTCCGGAGGTGAACCCGGAGCAGGCGGCGCAGCGGCCGAGGGGGATTATCGCCAACCCGAACTGCACGACCCTGTCGATGATCGTCGCGGTCGGAGCCCTGCACCGCCGTTACGGCGTCCGGGAGCTGGTCGTGGCCTCGTACCAGGCCGCCTCGGGGGCCGGACAGGCCGGCATCGACACGCTGCGCGACCAGATCGCCAAGGTGGCCGCTGCGGGTGACGTGGGCAATCGGCCAGGCGACGTGCGTGGTGTCGTCGGCGACCTCGGCCCCTTCCCCGCACCCCTGGCCCTGAACGTGGTGCCGTGGGCAGGCTCGCTGAAGGACGACGGGTGGAGCAGCGAGGAGCTCAAGGTGCGCAACGAGTCGCGCAAGATCCTGGGACTCGCGGACCTGCGGGTTTCGGCCACCTGCGTGCGGGTGCCGGTGATCACCACTCACTCGCTGGCGGTTCACGCCGTCTTCGACGAGGAGGTCGATCAGGCCGAGGCCCAACGGGTGTTGCGTGAGGCTCCCGGCGTGGTCGTCGTCGACGATCCGGAACGCGGTGAGTTCCCCACCCCGAACGATGTCGTCGGTACCGATCCCACGTGGGTCGGCCGGGTCCGGAGGAGCTTGGACGACCCGTTCGGGCTGGATCTCTTCGTGTGTGGCGACAACCTGCGCAAGGGCGCAGCACTGAACACCGCACAGATCGCCGAGCTCGTGGCTGCCGAGTTCGTCGACTGATCAGTACGAGTGGTCGCGGGCCAGCACGGTCGCGACCTGAGATGAGTCGAACGGTTCACCGAGGAAGTCGAACAGGCCGCGGAGCTGTTCGGGGTCGTCCTTGTAGTCGTCGTAGTGCACGTGGAACGACACGTCGGCGTGGGCCCGCTCCGCCGCGTCGAGACGTTGCTGGAAGCCGCTTAGGTTCGCTGGGTTCTTGTCCGTCCACCACTTGCTGCGCAGCACATCGGCATGGTTACGACTGTTGAACACGAACCTCGCACCGGGGAAGACGCTGCGCATGAACTGCAGGTACTCGACCAGGTCCTTCTGGTTGTAGCGGATCTCCTTGAAGCCCAGCACCCGGGTGTCGTCGGCCGGGTGGAGCAACGTCGAGACGACGAGTTCTCGCATCAGGCGCACAGCAGCGTCGGGGTCGTACGTGTCGATGCCGTACCACGGGCTCTCCGGCGTCAGCGGCTTCTTGCTCCGGAACGTCCGCTGACGCGCCACCGCGCCGGTGTGTGACTGGAACAGCCCGTACACGTAGTTCTTGTTCTCGCCCCGGATCAGATAGCCGGGAATGGAGTTCAGCACCCCGGTGAGGAGGGTCGACCCGGACCGGCCGTAGGTGACGACGAACAGGTACTCGGGCTCCACATGGCCTCCGGCGACGAAATGAGGACGCGGGCGCCGGTTCGGTGGAACCGGCGCCCGCTCGCGTCGGGGTGGCGGGATTCGAACCCACGACCTCTTCGTCCCGAACGAAGCGCGCTACCAAGCTGCGCCACACCCCGGCAAACCGCCCGATCACTCTAGCCGAGCGTCAAGACCCCACCCAAAACCCCGTTGATCTTGGACTTGACGGGCAAGTTGATCACTTCGGGCCAGCACCTTCTCCGAGATCAACTAGCGATTCGTTTCTCACGTCCCGGTCGGGCGGGCGACGAGGGTCAGCAGGGTGGCCTCGGGCCGGCAGGCGAAGCGGACCGGCGTGTACGGCGACGTCCCCAGGCCGGCGCTCACGTGCAGCCAGGCCCCCGACTGCTGGGACAGTCCGGACGCCTGACGCCGGGGAAGGTCGCAGTTGGTCACCAGCGCACCGATGCCGGGCAGGCACAGCTGGCCGCCGTGGGTGTGCCCGGCGAGGACCAGGTCGGCCCCATCGCGGGCCATGGCGTCGACGACCCGCAGGTACGGC
>Ga0302321_100000327_pt1 | contig 41869 bp, 28 predicted proteins | sample Fen_T0_1_FD_202505 | JGI IMG/M metagenome (GOLD analysis project Ga0302321, IMG submission 202505) | Peat permafrost microbial communities from Stordalen Mire near Abisko, Sweden - Fen_T0_1 | ecosystem: Environmental > Terrestrial > Soil > Wetlands > Permafrost | place: Sweden: Abisko... | reverse complement strand
ACTATCCGGGCGAATGTTACCCAACTGACGTGATATGGGCCACAGCTGCCATCGCGCGCATCAAAACTCTGCCTGATTCGCTGCGTAGCGCTCTATCGCACGACGTCATGACGTCAGTGGCGCAGCGGCTCTCAGATGAGCGCGGCCTGCCTGCGATGTTGGTCGACTCGCGAACGGGCAACATTTTGCAGCCTTCACGCGGCTGTTCCATCTCGGGCTTGCTAAATTTTGCTTGGGAGCTCTCGTCGTCGACGGCGAACGACTGGTACTGTCGCTACGCCAACAACTTTTGGCTCAACAACGGGTGGATCGTTGGTTTCCGCGAACATCCCGTAGACGCGCGAGCGCAATATGCCGACGTCGACTCGGGACCGATCTTGTTCGGTGTGGGCACGGTAGCCTCGGCATTTGGCATCGGAGCCGCACGTTCCGCGGGGCGATTCGATCACGCTGCCCCGCTCACCATGGAGACCCTGGCTGCAGCCTGGCCGACTCCATTCGGACCTCTCGTGCCGGGCGTCCTCGGCTGGGCCGCCGCAGACAGCTGGTGCCTCGGAGAGACTGCGTTGCTTTTCGCCCTGTCACGACCGAACCACGCCGGAGGCACCACGCCGTTCACAGGTCAGGCGCCGCTGGTGGTCTGGGGGTTCGTCCTCTTCTACGCTGCCCTCGGCGCTGGGCTGGTACTGCGCGAGTGGCGGTATTGGCGACGCCGCTAGAATTCGATAAGCACTTCAGTAAGACTCGGACACTACTGCCCGGTTTCGTAGTCGACCATGCGCACGCCGCGACGGGTTTTGTCCGCTTCCGTAGCCGCGCGAACTTGCTCATAGAGAGCCACAACGTCGGTTTTGATATGGAGCAAATTCAACTCGGGACTGGTCTTATCGAAGGTCCTGAGCAACAGGTTGCCCGTTCCCATGATTCGCTGGCCAACGGGGCGCTCGACCGTGTAGTCCGCGATGCGATAGAGGTCGATCTGCTCAAGCCTCTTGGACAAAACCCCGGTCTCAACCACTATCCGACGTGTCGTGACGCGATAGCTGACGCCCAAGGTCTTCGCCCACCTCACTACAAGCCACAGGCCAAGCGTTACGATGACTACTAGGAGCGTCCCAACGCTTGGAATGAGCGCCACATGGCCTTCGAACAGGATCTCCTCACCATCGTAACCGGGCTTGGCGCTTCGCAGAGTCGGCATTGGTGAATGTCTATCACGCAGGCTCGGGCCTTTGGTCAGGAAATACGCGTTCAATGGCCAACTGACCAAAACGCCAGTACTATCCCGCATGATGCGCATCCTTCTGACCGGCGCCGCAGGTTTTATCGGTTCGAACGTGGCCGACCGCCTTCTCGCATTGGGGCACGAAGTCACTGGATTCGACAACTTTGACCCTTACTACGATCCGGCACAAAAGCGTCGTAACATTCAGACTGCCAGAACCAACCCAACCTACCGGTTCATCGACGGAGACGTTCGCGTGGCCGATCAGCTCGGCGCGGCATTCGACTTGGCGAGGCCCGATGTCGTAATACATCTGGCAGCTCGCGCTGGCGTCCGAGCAAGCGTCGAAGATCCAATGATCTACACCGAAGTGAACGAAGTAGGTGGACTTCGAGTGCTCATGGAGTGCAAGAGCCGCGGCAAGATCCCACTCGTGTATGCCTCCACATCGTCGGTCTACGGCGAGACAAAGACAATTCCGTTCCGGGAAGATGACGCTGCCTCAACGCCACTTTCGCCCTATGCCGCAAGCAAACGCGCCGGCGAACTCATGGCGTACTCGTTTCACAAGCTCCATGCGCTACCGATCTGCATTTTGCGTTTCTTCACCGTCTACGGGCCACGCGGGCGCCCGGATATGGCCTTTTTCAAGTTCACCCAAGCACTGGTGGAGGGCAAACCGATTCGACTACACGGTGAACAGACTGAGCGAGACTTTACCTACGTGCTCGACATCGCTCGCGGTGTTATCGGAGCCGTCGAGTGGTTGCAGCAGACTGGTGGATTTGGAACCTTCAATCTTGGGCGTAGCGAACCCGTTGTGGTCCGGCGTGTCATCGAGCTGCTGGGCAAGGCCCTGGGAAAGACGCCAGATATCGTGCTCGGTGAGCTCGAACCGGGGGAGGCATTTCGTACGGCTGCCGACACTAACCTAGCTCGTCGCGCATTCGGCTACGCTCCCGAGATTGGAATCGAGACGGGAGTCGAGAAGTGGGTCGAGTGGTTGTCTACCAGTCCGGAAGCGCCACAAATCAAGGGGCTCAACCAATAGTCAGACGTGCATGGGATTGGCGAAACAACGAATTTCGTCGGCATGTTGCGGGCACGGATGGATAAGCATGTCGTCGACCGTGTGCCAGAGGAGTCTGCTGCAAAAATTGCAATCGTCGGAACAGGTACGTGGGTTTGGTTGCTGGAGTTCAGCTCAGATCTCGCCGCTTCCTTCGACGGCTGCGCAGCGATCTTAGTAGCTGTGGGGACAAGCCGATACAAGGCATAGACGACGAACAGCGCGAGCCTGAGGCCTCGGTATATCGCCCCAAATCTCCGCGGTGGCCGCATCACTTGGAGTCGCACTTCGGAGCACACGTAATCTAGAACGCATCTGAGATGCCAGCTTCCAGCAAGGACATAAGTCAGTGAATGCAAATCCCGCCTGCACGCGATGACCCCAGAACACTAAACCCGGAAATTCCCATATTTTTGTCAACAACCCGAACCTAGCCAAAGCGCGTATGGCTTCTGCTGGTTGGCCCAGACTGAAGTGCTTAAGTCTTTCAGAACTCCGCCGATTGAAGAGATGCACTCCCCGCGCCGAGGGTCGACGCAGACGGAGAATGGTCCCCAATGGAGAAGAAAGATGAATAACATGAAATTGCCGCGTCTTGTCGGACTTGGCTGCCTTGGAATGCTAATTAGTCTCGTGGGGTGCGCTAGTAACGACAGCAAGTCCCCAAGTTCGAACGCAAAGACGTGCTCGGATTTGCCTCCATTGACTATCACGTCCACGACCAAATTTGGGTTCGTGCAGTTGTACGAGGCCAGCGGGTTGTGGCGGACGGCAAACACCAACAGTATTGTTGGTGAGGCAACTAAGCGTGGGTACGACTTGGTCTACAAACCTGGAACGACGGACGCGGCCGCAGAACAGGTTTCGCGTTTTCAGGATCTGATTGACCAAAAGGTGGATGCGATCATCGTCGCACCACACGACCAGACGACCATCTCTCCAATGGTGGTTGCCGCCCGAAAGGCCTGCATCCCCGTGTTTGTTGAGGACCGCGCCGTTGACACGGCTATTGCATTTCCTGGTGAGGACTACGTTACATTGGTTGGTTCGGACATGTTGAGAGAAGGTCAGCAGACCGCCGAGTGGCTCATCAAAACGACCGGCGGGAAGGCGAAGATCATCGAGTTCGAGGGAACCGTCGGCTCGGGTGCTGCAGTGGATCGCAAGCGCGGGTTTGATCAGGAAATCGCCAAGAACCCTGGAATGACGATCCTCCATTCAGAGAGCGCCGACTTTGATGTGCAAAAGGGGCACGACCTCGCGGTAACAGTGTTGCCACAGTACCCAGAGGCCGACTGGATCTTCTCCCACAATGACGGCATGTCCTTCGGCATTATCAAGGCATTGCAGGAAATGGGAAAGACCCCTGGGAAGGACATCCAGATCGTGTCGATTGACGGGACGAAGCAAGGCGCCGAGGATCTCAAAGCCGGCTTGATTGCAGAAATCACCCAGTGCAACCCGAATCACGGTCCCATGGTTTTCGATACGATTGAGAAGTACGCAGCGGGCGAAACCGTTCCGACGTTGATCATGGACAATGACATGGTAATCGACTCGACAAACATCGACGAATACCTACCACTGGCCTTCTAAAATTTCCGCCAGAGACATCGGTCGTTGGGGCCAGTCCGTTCAATTTCAAGGCTGCCCCCTGGCTACAGACTCACGAGAAAGAGATCGCCCACTGCGCGATCTCTTTCCCTTTCTGGGCTTTCACTCGGTTGACCGGTGATGGCCGCGCGAGAGGCTCCGTTGAGCGAGCAAGCGAAATCGTCCCTGTTCGCCGGATGCGAGGATCGACGTTGCGCCTTAATCGCCAAGTCAGGTGAGGCTCGGTGTCGTGTCGGCTACTCGTTGCCCGCTGGCTAGGGATACACTTTCATCAGTTTCAGCACCGATGCAGGCAGTGACACCTGCTGCTTCTTCGCCTGCTCAATATTTACAAGTAGCTTAGGTCGACCAGAAACAAGGTCGAATCCGAGAACAATTCCAGCAGGGACGTAGTCAGGAATGGCACCTATCGACAGCACGTTGAGAGAAGAAAATGCCGTGCGAATGGCAGCCATTTGCTTACCAAATCCAGGACCAAAGTAAACAATGGCAGCTTTGCGCGAGCGAACGGCTTCCGCTAGGGCTGGGGCAGTGGTGAAGTTGATGATCTGTTCCTCATGCGGAAGAGAGCCGACAGTGGGCAAGCGCGAAAGCGCCCCCTTCAGCTCCGATGCTGCCTTGCCAGAGTCAGTGTCGCCAGGCATAGCCACCAGGAGAATGACGGCTTTGCTCCCAGCTCGGGCAGCAAAACTGCGATCGTAGCCGGCCAATTTCCCCATCAGTTCCGCTTGCACGGAACTTGGCAGCTGCGCAGTTTCGGCATATCCCGTTTTGGGCATGACGAGTTCAAGCCCGGCTAGGCCAATGGCAAGCATAACCCACACCCCGGCGCCGCGTCGCAGGCGGCCTAATCGAGACGGGTTGTTCCGGTTAGAAGTCATACTGCAGCCCCACCATGGAACGGAAGCGATCAATGGGTATCAGTTGGGGTGTGGTTTGCGACGGTATCGCAGCAGTGACCGGACCCACGACGTACGGGCCATGACTGGCAGTTGCATAGTTGACCATTGCTCGATAGGAAAGCCCCTTCACCAATGGAACGTCACCAGTCACAGTGAGACGCAATTCAAGCAAACTTGGGGCATAGGGATCCAGAACGAATTGACCGTTTGACAAGTTGGCTGGCCTTGGACCGAAGAGGTGCGAGCTCAGCGCAATGGTGGGCAACTTCTCTCCTATCACAACTGCAACTCGCGCGTTTCCAAGCAATTGAGGGGCAACAGGCAAACGCGACGAGCCAGCGACATCGATCTTGCGTGCCGTGGCACCAGTGAGCGTAAAACCATACAGGAACATACCTGAATCGAATGAGCCCTCGAGACCCATGTTCATTCCATAGTTATCAAAATCGCTAGCGTTGCGATACTGAGTGAGCGCAATGCCTGGTGTGAAGGGCGCCACTGTCTTCCCGTCGCGAATTGCCGCGATGGTTTCCGTATCAGAAAGTTGAACGAGCTCAACCAAATGGTTCCATCTCGAGTAGAACGCGCCGATCACCAGACGATGCGCACCAAAGTGATGCTGAAGACTCAAGTCGACTGACTCAACTTTTTCGGGCTTCAGGCTGTCCGCCTTGATGCGACGCGCAGTGGAGTTGTCGGTTTCGTCGACGCTTGGCGCGCGGAAAGCTGATGCGTAGGCTAGTTTAAGTGTGCCATCGCGCCAAGGATTCCAATTGGCCGCAACGCGCGGCGTCACGACTGGAGAAAACCGAGGATCGGAATCTACCCGCGCTCCGCCACTGAACTTGATCGTTGGCGAGGCCGTCCAGGTCTGTTGAGCATATGCAGCCAGGACGACGTCGGACCGATTCACGCCCGGAGCACTTGGAAACACGGGCTTAGATGTGGCGATGTCAATGGTATCGCTCGAGGTTTCGACGGACCGCCTTCTAATGTCCGTCCCAACGATGCTGACGAAGCGCCCATCTCGCAACCAGTCCCAGGTACTTTGTGCTTCGACACCGATCCAATTGGCAGAACCGTTGTTGATATAGTCGCACGTGATGAGCCCGAATGGGCAGAGCACACCGCGTGATGCCACGAAGTCGTTCTTGGTCTTGTAGTAGCTGCCATAGCCGCGAATCGACAAGTCGAGCAGCGTTGATACCGCAACGTGGTGTTTCAAGCCAACGACACCGCGCATGTCCTTCTGCCCCGTATCGGGGTCGTTGAAATCACCAGGACCGGTTGGTGCCGAGTACCTGTAATAACTTCCTTGAAAACTCAGCTCGGTGTCGCCTAGTGAGACGCGTAAAATCCCTGAAGGCGCTTCTGCGAAGAGGGATCTGTCCGCGCGCTGTCCACCCCAGATTCCGGTGGGACCCCCATCGCGAGTGTTTCTTCCAGGTTGTCCGGTGAATCGATCAATGCCAGTATTTTCCGCATTGAAAAAGAATGACGGACCGCTCTGCTTGAAATACTCAACTTGCGTCGTAAGCTCCCCGGTCTTGCCAAACAGGGAGAACGTTGACCCCATTCCAGCTCCAAGCCGCAAGCTGGTGGGGAGCGTCGACTCGACAACGACGTGTGCACCGGAATAGTCCTTTGCTCGCTTAGTGATGACATTGACAAGACCGAACATCGCGTTGGATCCATACAGAACCGAACCCGGTCCAACGATGACTTCTATGTGGTCGATGATTTCAATCGGGATCCCGGCGCCTGGGCCAAACGTGGCTCCGCCCTGGAATGGATCGTTCTGCACGTTTCCATCGACAAGAAGCAAGAAGTGACTTCCGCGATCGCCTGTGAGCAACACTCCGCGTGCCCCCACTTCACCACCATTGAGATTGTCAGAGGAGCTTACTGCTATTGACAGGAAATCCAGCGCCTCGCCAAGCGTTCTTACGCCGTAGCGACGCAAGTCTTCGGCTGTAAGACTCATCGAGAGGGCGGGAGCGGAGCTTGCCCCCTCTGATTGCTTCGATGCGGAGGAGACAATTGCCTCATTGAGCATCCCTTCAAGTCCCGATAGATCATCGGCGAACGCGACCCGTTCGCTGAAGAAAGCGAGAATCAAAGGGGTTGCCAATTGGCTAACTCGCCGCGGCCGTATCATGGCTTTGCCCTTCTTCTCCAACGTCCTGAGCACGTCATGGTCATGGTTCGCTCCCACATACGACCGAAGATTGTCAATGTTTAGCAACTTCGCTCCGACCGACTGCTCTCGTTGGATGGTCGCTCAAAGTGCCGGGAAACCTCGAGAGCACCTTGCGTGCATTCTCGCGAGCAGGTCTGTTGGTCTTCGAGCGATCCGCTGGTTTGATACCTCCACGTCTCAAATCCACACACACTGTATGCGAGATACGCAAGGACCCGTCTCGATGGGTATTTCCCCCCATCGTGAACGGCCACTTCGCGGCATCGGTATCACGCATTTAGGGGGATCGTGTTCGGAGCGGACCGACGCCCACCTACAGGGGTCCCGAGATCTGGTGGGACTGATACTTGGCACCAGGGCTTATCCAAGCACCGGCAAGCTCCGCATAGTGTCTTGATGCAGTTCGATCCTCCGCGCGAGCGAGCCAACGAACGAGGTAGAACTTGCCAGGAAACAAGGCGTCGCAGATCGTTCATTGTAACGGCACGTACCCATTCTTCCATCTGAGAGGCTAGAGCTGAACCCATGGCGGTGCATTTGAGCCGGTTGCCAGAGGGCGTTAAGCCCAATCAATCGTCCATGGTTCAGGGCAAGAAACGCACTTTCCTGCCGCTCTGGGCGACGCTATCCGTTCCAGTCGTGGTGTTGACCGGCCTCGTTGGCTGGGGGACCTATCATGGGTTGCTGAGGATCTCGAAAAGCAATCTGCTTGAGAGCAAAGCGGCTGCCGTGGAAATGGTAATCAAGCTCTTTTCGGCTTCAGTTACACCGGCGGTTGTCTTTGGAGATGACACGGAAATGCAACGTTCCGTATCGGATCTCGCTCGCAACCCAGAGGTAACAGATGTCGAGCTGTGGCTGACGGGGAACGGACAAGATGCACCTCCACTGAAACCGTCAGCAGCGTTTCATCGTGGAGCTGGAGTATTAGGGCGACCTTTTGCGACGCAGCCTAGCAAGCAGGTATTCGAACGCTATCTCGAAGTGGTCGAGCCCATCGTCGACAATGACAATAAGGTGTCCGCCGTTGCTGTCGCTCGGTTCTCGCTAGCACGAGAGCAGGCAGTGCTCGCGACGCTGGCGCAGCGGACGCTCGTAACCTCCGCTGGTGTTGGACTGGGTTTGACGTTGGCGCTTATCTTAGCATTAGCGCGGATTGTGGTGATTCCGCTCTCCCGATTGAAGCTGGCCGCCCGGAATCTGAAAGACGGCAAAGGGAGCGATCAGCGGGTACTGCCGAGTGGGAACTTCGAAAACGAGCTCGGGCAACTCGGTACTGTCTTCGTCGCCATGGCGGACGCCGTGGCTGATCGCGAGGCTCGAATCGCCGCGCGGAACTACGAATTGCGCTTGATCCTCGACAACGTGAGCCAGGGCTTCGTTACGCTTACGCCAGACGGCAAGATTCAAACGGAGCGTTCTGCGATTGTGGATCGATGGTTACCCGATCTCGGCAACGACGCTCAATTTTCCGACCTGATTGGCCTGTTTGATCCAAATCAACGCGATATGGCCGTACACGCCTGGGCCCAGCTCGACGCGGGTTTCCTTCCGATGGAATTGTGTTTGGACCAGCTACCCGCACGCGCCTCACGTGCCGGACAGCACTTTTCATTTGAATACGAGCCTGTCATCAATGGCGAAACGCTCAATCGCGTGGTCCTCGTGATATCCGACATCACGCCACAAGTTGAACGGCAACGAGCTGAAGAAGACCAGAAGGAATTCGCGGCTTTAGTCGATCACTTGGTCCGCGATCGGGGTGGCTTCCTCGAGTTTTGGGGCGAACTCGAAAGGCTGATGGTTCGCTTGCTTTCCAGCGAACAGAATCCCACCATGCGACGCGATCTACATACAGTCAAGGGCAACAGTCGGTTCTTCGGAATGTGGCGACTCTCCATGTGCTGCCATCGGATCGAAGATACTCTTCACGAGCGTGGCGGCGAAACTCTGGACAACGAGGCGCGCTCGGCATTGAGTAGCGAGTGGGTGGCGATCAGAGACAGAGTGGCAACACTGACCAAGGGCGCTTCGGCGTTTCTCGAGTTATCCTCGACCGACTATGCTGCACTTAGCCACGGTGTACGCGAACGAGTTTCACACGACGTGCTGGCGACGCTCATTAGCGAGTTCCGGTACGAACCCACTCTGCGCCGACTCGAACGAGCCAGAGACAACATTGAGAGTACCTGCCGTCGGACGGGCAAGCCGGTCGCAACCGTGAAACTCGATGACAATGGCGTACGTCTCCCACCCGATCGTTGGGGCTCTTTCTGGGCGGTGTTCGTGCATCTTCTGACCAACGCCGTCGAGCACGGATTGGAACCAGCGGAAGCGCGCTTACATGCTGGAAAGCCTGCCGAGGGACAGTTGACGCTGTCGACCAAGATCACTGGCGGGAAGTTCCTCATCGAAGTCACCGATGACGGACGTGGGATAGATTGGGATGCAGTTAAGGCCAAAGCGATTGCGAAAGGAGTGCCTCACCGCACTCGCGCTGAGCTCGAACAGGCCTTGCTGACCGAAGGCTTCTCCACAAAACAGGAGGCAAATGAGGTCGCTGGGCGAGGCGTAGGAATGAGTGCTGTCACCCATGCTGTTTACGCACTCGGCGGGACTATCAATATTTGTACTGAAGCGGGAAAGGGGACCACTTGGACACTCAGCTTTCCCGTGTCGGTAACTCGCGTGCCGCCACGAGAATCCCTATTGCCACGCAGTTCCCGTTTGGAGTAGTGCCCAACTCAATGCTCAAAAGTTCGATCTAAAACCTGATCGCCGAAGACGGCGCGCATTTTGTTGCGCAGGATCTCCCCGATCATCACAGGAATTGGGTGGGTGTTCCACTACCGGTAGTCCCCAACACGCAGCCGTCAGTCACGAGGTGGTGTGAAGGAAGCAACTGGTGTCGACGGCTGCACCCTGATCGCGCAAAGCGCGAGGCGCACGAAGCGCCAATCATCCTCAAGTAGGGCGGGAAGTATCGGACAAGGACTTCGCCTCCGGGCCACGTTTGTCGCCCTGGCGTTGGCCATTGGTAGGTCCGAAGCATGGCTTTCTGATCGGACCGGGCACAAGTCCAGTGTCGTGATCAACCGCTACAAGCGGGCGTCGCATCAGGCTAGCGAGGAATCCAGCATTATTTCTGCGGTGCCCAGAGACGGAATCGAACCGCCCACACGTGGATTTTCAGTCCACTGCTCTACCAACTGAGCTATCTGGGCATCTCGCGGCCCTTTGACGAGCGCGAGCGGGGGCCTTCTTTACCCAAGGCGACCTATCCACGCAACCGAAAGTTGCGCCGGCCCATGGGTTTGGTTTCAGAATTCCTGGAGGATCGCCGCCGGTTCTTTCAAACCTTACCGGGAAACTTCCTCCCAGCGCTAACGTGACGGCGCGCTCTCAATGCGACCGCACAGAGCCGAGAGGCAATCGTGGAAAGTATCGCCCCATCCCAATTCCATTCAGAAGAGTACCTGCAGCAACTGCTACGTAAGTCAGTCGCGGCAGGAGCGAGCGACGTGCACCTCAAGGTGGGGCAGCCGCCGGGGGCTCGAGTGCACGGCAACCTGGTCTACTTTCGACTGGACCGACTTACGCCAGAGGCGACGGCTGCGATTGCCGGTCACCTGCTGCGCGGGCGCGCTGTCGATCCGGTGCGCGAATTCGATTGTGCCTACGAAGTGCCGAATTGCGCACGATTTCGCGTCAACGTGTACCGGCAACGCGGCACGCTGGCGATCGTCATGCGCGTCGTGCCCTACGCGATCCCTAGATTGGAGGATTTGGGCGTCCCGGCGGTGTGTCAGCAACTCGCCGAGAAAGACCGCGGGCTCGTCCTGTGCGTTGGGGCAGCAGGGCAGGGGAAAACCACGACCTTGGCCGCGATGATTGACTACATGAATCGCAACAGCGCGCGGCATATCGTTACCGTCGAAGATCCAATCGAGTACCTGTATGTGGATGACCGCTGTTCGATCAGTCAGCGGGAAATTGGCCTCGATACTCAGAGCTACGCCGACGCCTTGCGCGCCGCATTGCGCCAAGATCCAGACGTGATCCAAGTCGGGGAAATCCGTGACTCGGAGACCATGGACATTGCACTCAAGGCCGCCGAAACAGGCCACCTGGTGCTCTCGACGCTGCATACCCCCGACGTGCAGCGCACGATGAACCGCGTCACCGCCTTGGCAGCTGGGTCATCCGACGACATTCGCGATCGACTCGGCGATGCGCTTCAAGGCATCATCGCTCAACGCCTCCTGCCGCGGGCAGATGGTACGGGGGTCGTGTTGGCAACTGAGGTACTCGTCGGCACAGGTAGTGTCCGCGAAACGCTTAAACGCCCGACGGGCAACCCACCGCTGAAAGAGCTAATGGAACAGGGGGCAAGCCTTTACGGCATGCAAACCTTCGAGATGTGCATCAAGGCGCTGGTCCGTGACGGCATCGTCGATCGGGAACAGGCGCGCGCCTACCTTGGGTTCTAGGTCGGCGCGATCTGTCTACACTTGTCGGCGCGCACCACGGCGCACCAAGAGCGTGCCGAGCGCAAGTACCAAGAGACCAGCCGGGTTTCGGTCGTCGACACCTTTGCCGATGCTGCATGAAGCGCTGCACCCTCCACTGTCGCTGCCGGTACACTTGGTAGAGAACCCGTGGCGCGGCACCGGATCACATGCGGCGTCTTTCGTCGCCACCGGCGGATAAATCGCGCAAACCCCGGCAATGTCGTCGGTATCCAACGTACGCATATCGACGTTGCCACTGTAGTTCGCCCACATAGTTGCAAGCGCCATATTGGAATGCGCTAACCCCAAAAAGTGCCCCGACTCATGCTGCACCACGCTGACCAAATCATCGCCAGCACCCGTCGTCTCGAGCCTGAAGGTGCGCATTTTCGAATTGAGCTCGACGTCCACGTCGTAGATTTCACCAGTTTTTGGGCTAAAACTGACGAGCGTCAACGCAATGGTCTCGGCGCCACCGCCCACGTGGGGCCAATCATCGTCACGAAAGAGCCAAACATTCTGGTTGCCCGCGCTCTGATTGTACCGCGACTCACGACACTCCACCTGGGGAAAGGTATCGACGGTGACGTTGGGGGAACCACCGCCTTCGCAGGCAGCATTCTGCCAATTGTCGAAACAGCCACGCACCACAGTTTCTAGCTGTTCTGCCGTAATATTTGACTTAGCTGAGCCGTCCTGCTGAACCGAAAACGAAACGCAGGGTTTGGCCCAATACAGCTCTAGCCCTGACATCTGGCACCCGTCGATAACGTCGCCCGGGACACACTCCGCCGGTGGATTGGTTTGCGCACAAGTCGTCGTCCGACAATAGCCAAAGCCAACGCTTGGCCACGCAAGCGCGGCCGTCAACACAACTGTGTTGAGTCGTTGCATCATGGCATCTTCCTGACGTTCTGCTGCACCAGGGCCTGGGCCTGTTCGACATTGCGACCGGCGAGGACCGCAACCGCACTCTGCTCGGCATTCAAGACTAGATCGAGCCCCGGACTCGGGCGAAGCGTCACGTTCCCTCGGTCGTCCGTGGCGACCGGGTACTGCCCCTGCGCCATCGCAGCTACGCGAAATACCCCATCGCTGCCTTCGTCGAGGAACAGCACGTGCCGCGTGCCCTGTCCAAGGATTGCCTCACCAGGGACGTATTGAGCCAGATCGCCCACTGAGCCGCCAAGCGTGCGAACCGTAACCGTCAACGTCTCGACCCCGCTGCGCGACTGGTTCTGGGTCAAAGCCTGGTCCACTTGCAGCAAGGTGTCGGTGACTAAGCGGGGCGAACCGCCAATAGTTTCGTAATGGCTTCGGGAAGATGTCACCGAAGCCACGACAACCCATTCGCTCATGCCTACAAGCTCGCCCAACGGAACCGCTCTGACGACCGTGGCCTCGGCCGAACCCTGCCATGCAGCCGCCGACACCATGCTTGCCGCCAAGACCCATCGAAATGCCTTCATGCCGGTCACTATATCACAGCTTCCCGACCTGGCGCTCACAGCCAACGGAACTATACCTGTCGGCGTGCCAGCAGAATCCCGCCCGAATTCGAGTCCAGTTGGGGGTCCCGAGATTGGCCCGTTCGTGCCATCAGCCGACTCAAAGCAGTTATCAGCTGAGATCCGCGCCTACTTGGCGCGCCACCGCGAATTTATGGCGGAGGCAATTCGCGGTAATCAAGCAAGTCCAGATGGCACTGCCGGCGAGGGCTTCTCGCGCGCGATTGATGGGGTATTGTCCGCGCTGTTCGTTGCGGCCATCAGCACTCACCGGGCAAGCGGCCGCGGCAAGGGGCTCTCCATGGGTGCAGTGGGCAGCTACGGCCGACGTACGCTTTCGTTCCACAGCGACCTCGACATTCGGATATTGGCCGACGATGAACGTGCGGCCCAGGCCGTATCAGAGGCGTTGCTTTATCCGCTTTGGGACGCTGGGGTGACCATCGGCCATCAGGTGGTTACGATAGGTGGTGTCATCGATCTTGGCCGCACTGACCTGCCGACGGCGACAAGCCTCCTCGACTGGCGGTCAATTGCAGGTGATGACTCGTTGGTAAGGCGCCTTGCAGAAAAGTCGCATTCAGCGTTGTTTGTTCGCGACAATCTAACCCGATTCTTGGAGCAACTGCTGGCCCGCGTGGACGAACGCGTCGAGCGTTACGGTGGCAGCGTCTACCTTCTCGAGCCCGATGTGCGCAATGGCGCTGGTGGCATGCGCGACTACGACGTGCTGCATTGGATTGCTCGCGCGCGATTCGGCGTTTCCGATCCAGTGGAGCTGGTGGATCAGGGAGTTTTGATCCACCGCGAGTGGGCGGCCATCGAGCGCGCTACGAAGTTCCACGCACAAGTCCGAAACCTCCTACACCTGCTTTCGGGTCGGCGAAACGATCGTTTGAGCTTCGAGCGACAGGAGCAGATCGCACAGGCACTTAGTTACGGAAGTGACGGGCCTTCAGTCGAGCAGTTCATGAGCGACTACTACCGACATGCCCGTGTGCTGACCCAGGCTCGCGACCTGATGTTCCACCGGGCAAAGCCAGCATCGACACGCCGAACACGCGAAACCCAACTCGGTCGTGGGCTACGACTCATCAACGACCAGGTCGCATTTTCTGAGAATCTCGAAGCCGAGCCAGTGCTCGCGTTGCGCCTGTACTCGGAAGCCGTTCGGCGTGGAATCGGGATCCACCCCGACGCGCGAACGGCGACTATCCAGGCGGCATCGTCGCCCAGCTTCTGTGAGAACCTGCGACAGAATGACGAAGGAAAGCGACTGTTCGTCAAGTTGGTTACTTGGGTCGCGCGCAGTCCATTTGCGCAGGCGTCCGTCGTAGCAGAACTGCACGATGTCGGCTTGCTAACGGCGATGATCCCCGAATTTATCCCAGTTGTTGGTCGCGTGCATCACGACATTTACCATGTCTACACGGTTGATGCGCATTCGATCAAAGCCTTGGACCGCCTACGCGAATTGTCGCGTGGCGAATTGGTGAAACAGCATCCGGTGGCATCGCACGTGGCGGCCGAAGTTGTCCGCCATAACGTCCTCTATTTCGCCGCCTTGCTGCACGACATCGGCAAGGACATTGGTGGGCTTCAACACGGCGAGCGCGGTGCCGAGCTCGTAGAAACGGTATTGGCCCGACTGAACCTCAGCACGAACGAAATCCGCGAAGTTCAGCACTTGGTGCGACGACACCTTGACATGTATCACACTGCCACTCGTCGCGACACCGAGGATCCGCTGACGCTCGAGGAATTCACGCGCTCGGTGCATGGCCATGAAGGGCTACGTGAGCTCTACCTGCTGACCCTGTGTGATGTCGCGACAACTAGCCCCGACTCACTGACGAGTTGGAAAGCAAAGATGCTCGATGAGCTGTTCTTGGCAATTGAAACCCGGCTCGGGCAAGGTGACTTCGACGTTGACGAGGCGCGAGAAACTGTGCGTAACGATGTAGCGCGGCTCTGGTCCAAGCAAGGCGACGAGGCCCGTATCAGGCAATTTCTCACATCGATGCCCGAGCGTTATAGCTTCGCGAATGAGCCAGAGCATATCGTCCAACACGCCAAATTCGTACTTTCTAGCGATGGGGCACGGGCCAAAGTCCGCGCAGTCAATCTTGAACCGCCATACGCCGAGTTCGCCTTCCTTGCCGACGATCGGCCTGGCCTATTGGCACATATCGCAGCCAGCATCGCCGCAGCGCATGTTGAGGTGATCGCGGCCCAAATCTATTCGTTCGTCGATGAGCAGGGCCGTCCGCGCGCGCTCGATCTCTTCTGGGTCAATGCGGGGGATCGCGTCCGCACCGGTGCCACGCTGACGGCCCGGTTCGAGCAGAACCTCGTGCGGCTACTCAATGGCGAACTTGATGCAACCACCCTGATTACGAAATTGCCGGATCAGGGGCGTTGGGCCAGTCGAGTGACGCCAGCCGTTGCAACGACGGTGAGCATCGACAACCGTGGAGCCTCGCGAGAAACCGTGCTCGAGGTGATCACACGGGATCGCCCCGGCCTGCTGTTCGAGCTTGCCAGCACGATTCAACGTGCCGGGCTGGTCATATCTTTGGCGAAAATCAATACCGAGGGGCACCAAGTGGCAGACGTCTTCTACGTCACCGAGCCTTCGGGGGGCAAGGTCACAGATCCATTGCGTTTGGCGCAATTGGAGGACACGATCCGGGCCGCCGTCGGCTCCGCTTGAGCGGGTCACAAGGAGATCCACATGGTTCGAAGCGTAAGATGCGCAGCAACAATGCTCGCCCTCGCATTGCTCGGTTGCGGTGGAGGAAACAAGCCTGCATCGAGTCCGGACGAAGTAGTGCCCCTAGAAGATACCAACTCGAAGAGCAAATCGAAAGGCGTAGAGCAGGCATCAAGCCCCGAAGTTGCTGACGCCATGCGGGCGATCGAGTCCAAACAATTCGAGCGGGCCAAAGAGCTATTGAAATCTGCGCTCGCAAAGAACGCCAATGACGCCCAAGCGCACTACTACCTGGGCGTCACGTTCTCAGCTTCCGGCGGCGACACGGCAGAGGCAGCCAAGAGCTTCGAAAAAGCAATCGAACTCGATTCAAAGCTCATCGATGCCTACGTGAACCTGTCAGCGCTCAAACTCGAAGCGAAGGACGCCACTGCTGCTCTTGCTGTGGCTGACAAGGGGCTGGCGCTCGCAAAGAAACAGCCTGATTTGGCACTCAACCGCGCATTGGCACTCGAAGCCTTAGGCAAGAAGACCGAAGCCATCGCGGCGTACGGCGATGCAGTGGGGGCTCGCCCCGATGACTGCACTTTGCGCGTTAGCTATGCGCAGCTGCTGGCTCAGGCGTCGAAGAAAGCCGAGGCGCTTAGTCAGGTTTCGGCGATTCGCGAGTGCAAGGACACGCGACTGTTGGCCGTGGCCGCGAATGTCGCTCGACAACTGGGCGCTTCTGCGGACTGCGTGGCGACGCTCGACAGCGCACTGAAACTCGAGCCGCATGCCGCACTCTACGTTCGACGCGGGATGTGTCGCGAGGATCTCAAAGACACCGCAGGCGCTACCTCGGACTACCAAAAGGCGATTGAGCGGGACGCAAAATTCCCACCAGCACACTACTACTACGGCTTGACACTCAAGAGCGACGACAAGGCGAAGGCCTGCCTCGAGCTCACGTTGGCGGCCGAGCTCGGCGGTGATAAGGGCATTGGGCCCGAGGCAAAGAAGGCTCGAAGCGAGCTCGGCTGCAAGTAGGACAGTGGCGCTACGCCCCCCTACGCGGGAGTCAGATGCGACACGGGTCGTGTTTGGCTCCCCTGGCTTTTCGAACGTTTGACTAGAGCAGCACTTCGAGCAGTCGATCGAGCTCGTCAAGTGATGCATAGTGCACGACGATCTCACCCTTGCCTTGGCGATCCGTGACTTCGCAACGCGTGCCCAAGTGCCGCATCAGCCGTTGCTCGAGATCACGAACACTCGCACTCTTGGTGCTTGTCCCAGATTTCCCGCCAGGCTTCTTTGGATCGGAAGCGCGTTTTGTGTCGCGCACCAACTCTTCGGTCTGTCGAACGCTCAAGTGGCCACGGATCACCTTATCGGCAAGTTGTGCGGTGGCGCGCTCGTCCGGGGCCCCGAGCAACGCGCGCGCGTGACCTTCGGAGAGTTCCCCATTGACCACTAGATCACGTACTTTTTCCGGGAGCTTGAGCAGCCTCAATGCATTGGTAATTGTCGAACGGTCTTTGCCCACGCGGCGAGCCAGGGTCTCCTGGGTATAGGCGTGGTCACGCAGCAACCGATCGAGGGCTTCGGCGAATTCGATCGGATCGAGATCCTCTCGTTGTACGTTCTCGACCAATGCCAACTCGAAGGCATCGTGCGCGGATACGTCACGAACAACGACGAGGACTTCTTTTATCCCCGCACGCTGCGCGGCACGCCAGCGACGCTCACCGGCAATGAGCTCAAACTGTTCGGTACCAGGTCGTTTTCGCACGACCAGCGGCTCGAGCAGACCATGATCCTTGAGCGATTGCGCCAATTCATCGAGCTTGTCGGAATCAAAATGCCGTCGCGGCTGCCCAGTCTGCGGAACAATTCTCTCGATCGGGCAACTGAAGACACTATTGTCGCCGTAGGCGGGCACCTCTCCGGTTGGTCGCGCAGGAGGACGGGCTGGCATCAGCACATCGAGACCACGTCCCAATCCGCGAAGCGGCGGCTTGTTCGGCGGTTGTTGCGTCACGGTGGGCTTGCCTCGATGACTTCACGCGCCAGGCTCAAGTAGCCTTGCGCCCCCTTGCTTTGAACGTCGTACAGCAGCGCAGGCAGGCCGTGTGATGGCGCCTCGCTCAGCCGTACATTCCGCGGAATCAGCGAATCGTAAACGTGAAAGTGTTGGCGCACCTGCTCTGCCACCTGGTGTGCCAATCGATTTCGCGGGTCCCACATCGTCAGCACAATCCCTTGCACCGTTAGGTCCGGGTTGAGCGAGTCTTTGACACGATCGATCGTCGCCATGAGGTAGGTAATGCCTTCGAGCGCATAGTACTCTGGCTGAAGTGGAACAATCACTTGGGTCGCTGCGACGAGCACGTTCAGCGTCAACACGCCGAGCGAAGGCGGCGAATCGATGATCACGAAATCGTACGCCGAGATGGCGTCGGTATGCAGCAATTTGCGCAGATGGGTACCGCGTTCGTTTTCGAATAGTTCGTATTCGACCGCAGTTAAATCCTGTGTTGAAGCAATGAGATCGAGCGCGGCGAGCCCGGTTGGACGTATGCATTCACCAAGCGTGCGGCGTCCAATCAGGGCGTCATAGATCGTGATCTCGGCAGTACCAGGTGGCACGCCCACACCACTCGATGCATTGGCCTGCGGATCGAGATCAACAAGCAACGTTCGTCGCTCGGCTGCGGCAAGACTCGCCGCAAGGTTGACTGCGGTCGTCGTCTTTCCCACGCCACCCTTTTGGTTGGCGATGGCGATGATATTTGGTCGGCGGGCCATATCCGATGCTCGGAGGTCGTGAGTCTTACCGAAATCTCAGCAACCTGAACCGTTTTCTTGGTGGTATCGAAAGACTAGCGTACATTGGCGCCAGATGTAGGTGCAAGTGGGTCTATGTGAACAAGTCGTCTTTGCAGTGCCAAACCAAACCAAAACTTCGTGACGCACTGCGTTGCCAGGGCCGTCCGCGACCTTCCGTGGAGCGGATCCTCGAAGCAGGTTTTTGGCTGGTCCGGCCATCCCACTCAGCAACCGTCGTCGCCCTCAACACTGGATCCGGTTCACGGTCCAGTCGTAGCCCGTACCCGTCCTCTTCGCCACGTTGAATCGACAGGAGAATCGCCCGATGCAAGGTCCCCGTTACAATAGCTTCGCTGATTTCGAGCGTGACCTCATTCGGCCCAGCCTACGCGCTGGGTGGTCGGTGGATGAGCTCGAGGAATCCAACGTGGATTGTCTCGACTTCGACCTCGACCCGTTTGAAGCGGCCCTCAGGGCGGCCGAAGCCAACGACTAACCACCTCTTGGTGCGCTTGAGTGAGGCGGTCGCACGCCACCCTCACGCGTTCCGCGGTCCCTCCCGGGACTTGGGCCTTCACGGATTGCCTCCCGTGAGGGCCCGCTTCTTGTGTAGGCCCAGTGTAACGTTGTCCTTGACCAGCCCTTTAAGGGGTGGCAAACAGGGCGTCCGACATGCAGGTCACCGTCCAAAAACTCAGTCCCGTATTGATGGAGTTTGACGTCCAAATCGACGCGTCGCGCGTGAGCGCTGAGCTCGAGAAGTCATTCACCGCCGTTACCCGCAACGCGAAGATCCGCGGTTTTCGTCCCGGCAAGGCTCCGCGGCAGATAGTGACGCAGGTCTATGGCACTCGAATTGCGGCTGAAGTCGCGCAGCGACTAGTCGACGAGACGTTCCCGAAAGCCGTCAGTGAAAAGGGGCTCCAACCAGTGAGCGCTCCAGCGATTGAGCCACAGCGGCTAGTCGTTGATCAGCCATTCACCTACAAGGCGCGATTCGAGGTGCTTCCGGAAATTGCCGAGGTCAATTGGGAAGGCCTGAATGCCAAGCGCCCCAAGGTGGACGTCAACGACGAAGCGGTCGACAAGCAGCTGGAGAAAGTCCGCCAAGAACACTCGACTCTTGAACCACTGCCCGAGGGGCGAGCGATCGCCGCGGGTGACGTGGCCGTGATTGATTTCGAGGTTGAGGTTGCCGGGCGGGTCATCAAGGATGCCGGCGCCACAGGCTTCCAGGTGGAAGTGGGCTCTGGACGGTTGATCAAAGAAATCGACAGTTCGGTGACCGGGAGCCATGTTGGGGCTCAGGTTAGCGCACAGGTCGAGCTACCGAAGAACCATCCCCATCCCAAGCTCAAAGGCAAGACGGCAACGTTCAAGATCAGCATCACAGACGCAAAAATGCGCGTCCTGCCAGAGGCCGACGACGAGCTCGCTAAGGATGCCGGCGACTTTGAGAATTTGGCGGCGCTACGCGCCCACGTCCGCGGCGAACTCGAGAAGGCCCAGAAAGAGCAATCCGAGAATTCGGTTGCCGAGCAACTCGTAGCGGCGCTCGTTCAACGCAACGACGTAGCCGTACCCGGGTCACTCGTCGAGCAGCAGATGGACATCACCAAGCAGGAGATCCTGCAGCGCGCCCGAATGATGGGAAATGACGCTCGCGGCATCGGAGACGATTTGCTTGCCCAGGTGCGCGTCGATAGCGAGATGAAGGTCAAGGCGGGGCTCTTGATGGCTGAAATTGCCAAGAAGAGTCAGATGAAGATTGGTGACGCCGAGATCGAAGAGGCTCTCAAAGAACTCGCCGACCAGGCCGGCAAGCCCGTAGCCAAGTTGCGCGCCGAATATGGCGATCAAAAGCGGCGTGAAATGCTGATCGGAATGATTCTCGAGAACAAGGTACTCGACCTGATTGAGTCCAAGGCTTCGATCGAAGAGGGTTGACGTGCCCTGGTTCGGTCGTGTCAGGATACCGAGGACTAGAGCAAACGAGGGAAACCAATGATCAAACGACCGGAGAATCGCAGCCAGGCCATCGATACGCTCGAACGACTAGACCGTCTAGGTCCGGCAGCGGTGGCGGCATCCGGAATTATCTACAACCCGCACGTCGTCGAGACGACGCACCGCGGTGAACGAACTTGGGACATCTTCAGTCGGTTGCTCAAAGATCGAATCGTGTTTCTCGGTAGTGCGATCGACGACGACGTGGCGAATATCGTCATCGCTCAGTTTCTATTCCTCGAAAGCGAAGACCCGGACAAGGACATCCAGCTCTACATCAATTCTCCCGGTGGAGTTGTCACAGCTGGGCTCGCCATTTACGACACGATTCAGTACGTGCGCTGTTCGGTCAGCACCATTTGCATTGGGCAAGCTGCGAGCATGGGGTCATTGCTTCTGGGTGCAGGCGAAAAGGGAAGGCGTTACGCATTGCCCCGGTCGCGGATTATGATTCACCAACCGCATGGTGGCGCGCGAGGGTTTGCGAGCGATATCGAAATCCAGGCTAAGGAGATCCGCCACTTGAAGGAAGTCTGTATTGACATCCTGGTAGCGGCGACCGCTCGATCCCGCGAGGAAATCAACCACGATATCGATCGTGACTATTTCATGGGCGCCGAACAGGCCAAAGAGTATGGCCTGATTGATGAGGTATTCGTCCGTAAGCAGAAGGACGACAAGCCTAAGTCGTGAAGCGCGGGCTCGTTACAGGTCCAAGCCGGAAACCCGCGCTTTCCGCTCGGGCCGCTACTTTTGGGTCGGTGTGCCTTTGAACGGGGGGCGATTGAGACGATTCTTGGATTGCGGAGTCTAGGCCCTAAAAGTGGCTAGAACTCGGAAGTTGTAGAAATGATTAGGCGGCTTATGGGCCTGATCTCGGAGTGGGGGCAGGCAACGCTTGCGACGCTCTGGCTCGAGACTTAAAGTGTCCGGAGTAACTGTCGTCTTTGGATTTGACCCCAAGGACATTAGAGGTAGCGAACGTGGAGCGACGGCGAGACGAAGCGAACGGCAACCTGTGCTGCTCCTTCTGTGGGAAATCGCAGAAGGAAGTAAAGAAGTTGATTGCCGGGCCCACGGTGTACATCTGCGACGAGTGCATCGCGTTGTGCAACGACATCATTGCGGAGGAGGGCGAGAAAGACGAGCCCGTGGACGGCGGAACGCCGATCCCGAAGCCCGTGGAAATCAAGGCCGTCCTCGACGAATACGTCGTGGGTCAGGAGCGCGCCAAGCGCGTGCTGAGCGTTGCCGTCCACAACCACTACAAGCGAATCGATTCGAAACTCTCGTCGGACGACGTCGAGCTTGGCAAGAGCAATATTTTGCTCTTGGGGCCAACCGGCAGTGGCAAGACGTTGTTGGCGCAGACGCTCGCCAAAATCTTGAAGGTTCCATTCGCCATTGCCGATGCCACGACGTTGACCGAAGCCGGCTACGTCGGTGAGGACGTCGAAAACATCATCGTGCAGCTGCTGCAGAACGCGGATCACGACATCGAGCGCGCGCAGCGCGGCATCGTGTACATCGACGAGATCGACAAGATCAGTCGCAAGAGCGACAACCCGTCTATCACGCGTGACGTGTCGGGTGAAGGTGTCCAGCAGGCACTGCTGAAGATCATCGAAGGCACGATTGCTAACGTTCCGCCCAAGGGCGGCCGTAAGCACCCGCAGCAGGATTTTCTGCAGGTCGACACGACCAACATACTTTTCATCTGCGGCGGTGCCTTCGTGGGCCTCGACCAGATCATCCAGCGGCGGCTTGGTCAATCTCGGATTGGGTTCGGAGCCGACGTCAAAAGCAAGAAAGAGTACAAGCTTGGCGAACTGCTCTCTCGAGTGCAACCCGAGGACTTGCTCAAGTTCGGTCTAATTCCGGAGTTCATCGGTCGCTTGCCGGTCATAGCGACCCTACACGAACTGACCGAAGACGCGTTGGTCGACATCTTGACCAAGCCACGCAACAGTCTCGTCAAGCAGTTCCAGAAGCTGTTTGAGATGGATGGCGTGAAACTCAAGTTCCACAAGCCTGCACTCAACGCTGTGGCACGTCGTGCGATTGAGCGCGAGAGTGGCGCTCGCGGTTTGCGTGCAATTCTCGAAGAGGCGATGCTCGACATCATGTACGAAATCCCCAGCAAACAGGGGATTAAGGAAGTGGTCATTAGCGAGGACGTGATCCTCAAGAGCGAAGCGCCGATCGTCGTCTACCAGAAAGAAGCAGAAGTCGGCTAAGCCGCACTTCTGCTTCGGTGACTGGGCAAGTGCAGAAGTCGGCAAGGCCGCACTTCTGCGTTGTCGCGCTCTGGGGCGTCGGGGCCACCGACCAATCGCGTGTCTTTGCTTGTGGCGTCGTCTGTCCTCGGGGCTATAGAACGGGGTTATCCGAGCGTATCCAACGATAGGCGCGTTGGACGCCAAGGCTCAAGTGTCTACGAGTAGCAAGTAATGTTCTTCAAGAACGAAAACGAACGCACCCCAGGTCGACGAACGCTACCAGCATTGCCCCTGCGCGACATCATCGTGTTCCCGCACATGGTATCCCAGTTGTTCGTGGGTCGAGAGAAGAGCATTGCGGCGTTGGATGCCGCCATGGCGGCTGAGAAAGAGATATTTCTCGCCGCCCAGAAGAGCGCCAAGACAAACGATCCTGCGCCAGACGACATCTTCGCCACCGGTACTGTCGGCGTCATCGTACAGCTCCTGCGGCTGGCGGACGGTACGGTGAAGGTTCTGGTCGAGGGTCGTCAGCGCGCCAAAGTGCGCAAGTACAGCGATACCCGAGACTTCTTCCTGGTTGATGTCGAAGACATTGCTGATGTCGTCGAACCCGACGTCGAGGTGGCTGCACTCGTCCGCAGCGTCCAGAGCACGTTCGAAGTTTACGTGAAGCTGAACAAGAAAGTTCAGCCTGAGATCCTCATGACCGTGCAGAGTATCGACGAGCCGTCCAAGCTTGCCGATACCATCGCAGCCAACCTCGCCACGATTAAGCTATCCGATCGGCAAGGCTTGCTTGAGACCGCCGCCGTCAAGGCCCGCCTCGAGCGGCTGTTCGAGCTCATGCAGGCCGAGATCGAGATCCTGCAGGTTGAGAAGAAGATTCGTTCTCGCGTCAAAAAGCAGATGGAGAAGACGCAGAAGGAATACTACCTGAACGAGCAGATGCAGGCGATCCAACGCGAACTTGGCGGCGAGCGCGACGAGCTCAAGAGCGAGATTGCCGAGGTCGAAGAGAAACTCACTCAGAAGAAGCTGAGCGAGGAAGCCCAGTCGAAGGTAAAAAAGGAGCTGAAGAAGCTCAAGATGATGCACCCGACGAGCGCCGAGGCGACCGTCGTGCGCAACTACATTGATTGGATCCTGGGGCTGCCTTGGGGGGATCGCACCGAAGAGCGTTTCGATATCGTCGAGGCCGAGCGGATCCTCGAAGAGGACCACTACGGGCTACGCAAATGCAAAGAGCGCATCGTCGAGTACTTGGCGGTACAGGCGCTAACCAAGCAGTTGAAAGGGCCGATCCTGTGTTTCGTGGGCCCGCCCGGCGTTGGAAAGACGAGTATTGCCAAGAGCATTGCTCGGGCCACCGGTCGTAAGTTCGTCCGCATATCCCTGGGTGGAGTGCGCGACGAGGCAGAAATCCGCGGTCATCGACGCACGTACATTGGGGCATTGCCGGGCAAGATCATTCAGAGCTTGAAGAAGGTCGGCACCAATAATCCGGTGTTCTTGCTCGACGAGATCGACAAGATGAGCACGGATTTTCGGGGCGATCCGGCGGCTGCGCTGCTCGAGGTGCTCGATCCGGAGCAGAACCACAACTTCAACGATCACTATCTCGATCTTGACTACGACCTGTCAGATGTGATGTTCATCACCACGGCCAACACCCTCGGCGGGATCCCGCTACCGTTGCAAGACCGCATGGAGATCATCCAGCTATCGAGCTACACCGAGTACGAGAAGCTCAACATTGCGACGCGCTACCTCGTGCCGCGTCAGCTCACCGAGTGCGGCCTGACCGACGTCAAGGTCGAACTCGGCGAAGGTGCACTACGGACGGTGATTCACCACTACACCAAAGAAGCGGGCGTGCGCTCGCTCGAACGCGAGATTGCTAGCCTTTGCCGAAAGCTGGCACTGCGCCTGGTTAAAGAAGGCAAAGGTGCGGCTTTCGAGATCCGCGGCAATGACGTCCCCACCTTCCTTGGGGTACCGAAGTATCGGCTAGGTAAGACCGAGGACAACGACGAACTTGGTTTGACTCATGGCCTGAGTGTTTCGGATTACGGCGGCGATATCTTAGACTGTGAAGTCAGTGTCGTTGCCGGCAAGGGCAAACTCGTCATCACCGGTCTGCTCGAAAAGGGCATGGAAGAAAGCGCCCAGGCCGCGATGAGTTACATTCGGTCGCGCGCCGAAGCGCTCGGGCTCGAGCGCGATTTTTACCAGTTGCTCGACGTCCACATTCATTTCCCAGATTTTGTGCGCAAAGATGGACCAAGTGCCGGTGTCACGATGGCCACCAGCATCGCTAGTGCGCTGCTGAAAGTGCCGGTGCGCGCCAACGTGGCCATGACTGGGGAAATTACCCTGCGTGGCCGTGTCATGCCCATCGGCGGCCTCAAAGAAAAGCTCCTCGCGGCGCATCGCAATCGCATCGAGACGGTCATCATTCCGAAGGAAAACCGCAAGGACCTCAAGGAAATCCCGCGGCGAGTATTGCGCGGCCTGCGCATCGTGCTGGTCGACCACATGGACGACGTGTTGCGTGAGGCGCTAACGCTCGTGGACGCCGATCAGAAACTCGGCCCGCGGCGAATGGTCCTCGAGTACCGAGCCGGCGAGCTCTTCGAGGAGTCCCCAGCGACTGTTGCTGAGGGCGACAATGGCCCAGCCCCGGAAGCGCTCGAGCCTGGCTCGACCGACCAGCCTTCAATTTGAGCTTCCTCCGCCGACGTAGGTCGGAATTGGCGGCACATTCAACCCTTTGTGGTATGAGTCGGCCGCCCTTTGGCGTGCTTCAGGAGCTTCACCAAGTAAGCTGCGGACACCAGCCTGGGCGGGTAGCTCAGCGGTAGAGCGCTGGCCTTACAAGCCGGATGTCGCAGGTTCAAACCCTGTCCCGCCTACAAAATCAATCGCAGCGCGGCGCTGGGCCGCGCAGGCGGTTGCTTGGGCGTTCCTCCCGTCACTCGTCACCCGCGACTGCACGCAAGCCCGACACATCGTCGTTGGGGCGAGCTTGCGAGGCAGGCGGAACAAGCGCTAGCTCCCCAGTAGTCACTTCTCATTCAGCACGACCGAGCGCGACCTCAGAAGGCTCGATGCGATTGGCGACTTCGGGTGGCCATTCGCATGCTTGCCGAAGGCACAAAAGGCAAAAACCCCGCTGCTATGCGAGGTTCTTGGCGGGGCGGACGGGACTCGAACCCGCGGCCTCCGGCGTGACAGGCCGGCGTTATAACCAACTTAACTACCGCCCCAGCGGCGGGAGGCCTGTTTAGCACGGCCCCCCCTCCGGACAAGTCGAAATCGCCAACTTTGGTGAATTTTTGGCTGTGCGGCGCGCAAACGGATCCCCGACGCGCCGAAAAATGCCGCCCCGGTTCCGCTCCGCATCCCAGTAGGGGCAGGGAAGCGCGCCTGCTCAACCCCCTCGGACCTGCGACTGCAATTGACCGAGACTTTGCCGCTGTTGATCACGGTAGCGGCAAGCCCGCGCAAATCTGTCTGATTTTCGAAGCTGCAATCTGGACACTTTGAGGGCAGAAGCGCGCAGTTCGCAACCACCGATGCCCATTTGACTCGATATTCTTCAATGAAACAAGTTCATCATTGTTGCGGAGCCTCACGACCTCTGCGAAACTCCCCGCCTACGGTCCGTGGAGCCGCCCCGCGTCAATTTCCTTCGACAGGTGACCCCGGTCCGATCTGAAAATGCACTGGCCTAAGGCGCGGTGCTTCCTCTCACTCCGGACAAGAAGGCGACCATGATTAAGAAGCTGATTTCCCTGGCACTAGCTTCCGCTTCCACGCTGGCCCTGGCGGGCTGCGGCGAAACCACCATCCCCACCACGGACACGAGTGTGATGGGTAACGGCGAGAGCAACAAGACCGGCCTCGGTGGCTACTGGTGGACATACGTGGATCGCTCTGCCAAGTCGACCGTGGTCCCCGACACAGGCAAGCTCGACCCCAATGACACAACCACCACCCCCGCCAAATTGAAAGACAGCATCGGTGTTGGCGTAGGCAAGGGGCTCGAAGACGGCGCCTTCCACGTCACCGGAACGGTTGGTGTCGCGCCTAACTATCAGGACAAGACTGTTTACGACAAGTACTGGGATGGCTTCTACGGCCCGGCAGGTTCAGTCGGTGCGGCTTGTGGCGCTGACGGCTGTTTGGAAATGAAGTACCCAGCCGTCGGCATCGGCTTCGGCTTCAAAGCAAAGAACGTCCCGCTCGGCGCCGATGCCACCGACAAGGTCGGTATTGCGTTCAAAATGAAGCTCGGCTCGGGCCATCCGGACATTGCGACGGCACCTATCAATGTGTCGCTACCGATGGATCTCACGGACGTGCCGGATCCGACCTTTGCCGATCAATTCGGCACCGAATACGCCAAAGTCGCCCCGGCAGTGGCTGCATTGGCTGGAAAGAACGTCCCGATTTGCACCATGCCCGGGTCGCTCAAAACCGATGGTACCCAGCAGGGCAGCACCACTAAGACCTGCTTCTGCAACATGACCACGGACGGTCACACGGCTTTGGCTCCGACTGCAACTTGGACCACCTACTGCCTCGGTTGGGGCGCCTTCGGAGCCCCGGGGTGGGGCGGTCTGGCGTCGGCTTCGCCAATCGCGATCACCGACTTAGCGCCGCTGAAGGAACACATCATCAAGATGCAGTTCGACGCCTTCAAGCCGGCAGATACTGCCACCGCTGCGGTGAACTTTGACTTCTACATCGACGACGTGGTCCTCATGGACCAAGCCAAGTGGGACTCGGTCTGCAACGCAGCCGGCGTGAAGGTCTTCCCGGCCGCCAAGTAATCGTTTGGCGCGAGCCGAAGCGTCTAGCTTCGAAAACCCCTGGGCGAATCGCCCGGGGGTTTTCGTTTTAGCCAGTCCCCAACTTCAACCAAACCACGACGGCCAGATAGACTGGCGCGAGCACGAGAGCGGCGCGTCCGGCGTAGCCTACGAAGCTCGCTGTGCGGTAGCCCGATGCATCGGCGATAGCCTTGACCATGAAATTCGGACCGTTGCCGATATACGTGTTAGCGCCCATGAGCACAGCGCCCACACTGATCGCCACGAGGTGTGCCACGGGCACACCAACCACCTCCGCGCGCAACCCCAAGCCCTGCGCCGCCGAGAGAAACGTCAAGTAAGTTGGGGCATTGTCGAGCACGCTCGAGAGCGCGCCGGTGGTGAGGAAGAACTGCCACGGCGCGACCAGACCGAATTCCTTGCCGTGGGCATGAAGTAGTTCGAGTGCCGGCACCATGGTCACGAAAATGCCGAGGAACAGAATCGCCACCTCGACCATGGGAGCAAACGAGAAATCGTTCTTGCTCCGTGCTTCTGTTGGGCCGAGCCGAAGCGATAGCGCGGTGACCAAGATCATCACGCCTTCGCGCCAGGGTGTGGGCAAAAATACTGACCCAACGATCGCGAGCAAGAAGAGTAGGTTGCGCTTGCCGTGGACCCGAATGGGCTCTTGTTCCGCAAGATCCAGCTGTAAATCGACGGCTCGCTCTGCGGCGTAGGCGCGACGATCTAACCAAAAGAAGACGCCGAGCAGGTAGGCTACGGCAGTTACCCAGATTGGCCAAAGCCGCAACGTCCAGAAGAACGGCACCCCCCGCAGGTAGCCGAGAAAAAGCGGGGGATCGCCGAGCGGTGTCAAAAGGCCGCCACAGTTGGCCACCACTAGGATGAAAAAGAAGGGGATGTGCTGGGTATTGCGGCGTTCGGAATTCGTCCGCAGGACGAGCCGGATGAGCAGCATACTGGCGCCTGTGGTCCCAATCAGGTTTGCCAGGAGGGCCCCGACGGCGAGCAGCACAGTATTGGTCTTCGGAGTGGCTACCAGATCGCCACTGACGTGAATGCCGCCAGCGACGACGAACAGCGAGCCTAACAGGCAAATGAACGAAAAGTATTCGAGCAAACTGTGCCCCAGCATCGACGGGGCACTCGACAACAACCACCCCGCAACTGGTAGCGAAAGCACCGCAGCAACGACTGCCTTGTTGCGGTTCTTCTCCCAAAAGTACGGGGCGACGAGGGGTAGGACGGCAATCCCAACCAAGAGCCAAGCAAATGGCAGAACGGCAACGAGAGGAATGCTTGGCCCGGACGCTGGCACCCGAGCGCTCTAGCGCGAATGAGGCCGTCTGTCGCCGCTCCACACGAAGGCTGTTGCCCTCAGTTCATGAGCGAGGTGCCAATGGCACTGAGAAACGTGGCTTTACCGGGCTGCCGAATGACGCAAGCGACGCATCGCAGGTAGGCACGCAATCCGAACAGACGCACGATGAGCGGTGCGTGTGTCACGAGATGTCGGCTGCGGATGGTTCCGTTCACGATGGCGCACAGCCATAGGCACGCACTGTGCCAGCAAGTCAACACGGGATTACGGAAAGTTGCCCGACTTGCCTCAAGTTACCGTTGCAAAGTTGCAATCACCCTGAGCGTTTTAGCAACAGCGGCGAATTCCAGTCACTGGCCGAACGGTAAGACATCACCGCGCACGGCTCCTGTCACCCGAGCTTCTTGCTGGGATCGGTGGCGTGTTGCTCTGGCCTGGGCAGCTCAATTTGGGAGTCACGGTGCTGGGACAGAATGCCCTGTTCGAGCTCGGCATAAGCAGTCTCGACCTGGTCCAGCAACGCCTCGGGTAGCCCCCTGCGACGAAATATCGTCAACAAGCGCGCGTAGTACCAAAGCGTTCCGTCGCGCCCAGCGCGGAAGAACCCCCAAAGCTTCACGCCGTGTCGACGCTCTTCGCGGACGAGGCTCTGAAGGTTGTGCAGCTTGTCAGCGGCAGATATCAGCAATGCCGCCGGATCGGCTTTAGGCAAGTGCTCAAGGTAGCGAGTCTTGCGCTCAGACCACGGCGGTTTTGGCGATTCCGTGGTGTCGCTGCAATCGAGAACCAGCGACGCCACGCGGTCACCAAATTGATTCCGAATCAGCTCGAGTGTTGCTTGGCCGCCGCAATCCTCGACCGCGTCATGCAAGAGGGCTGCTATCGCGGTGTCCTCGGTGCCGCCAAACTCGAGCACTGTTGCCGTGACCGCCAAGAGGTGAGAAATATAGGGAACGTTGCTGGCCTTACGCATCTGACCAGCATGCAACTCATGAGCGAGTCGAAGCGCGTCAGCAAAGCGTGGGCCAAGATGCATATTGCCTATGCCTTTGACAAATACTCTTCGCCGATTGTCCGCGAAGGGCAAGTGCTTCGCTCATGGTGGGATCTGGCAAAGGTACTTGCATCGCCCATCCGACGCGCCTAAAGGCGCATTGGGGCAACTTGCGTATCGTCCGATCGTTCGGAGCAACGGGAAGGCTGGTTGGGGCTGGTACCAGCGCGATCCCCGGTGGTATGAAGCCGCGTCGGCCCCGTTTGGGGACTGGCAGTGGATCGATAAGGAGACGCCTGATGCGAAAGAATCTGAGCATTGCCCTTGCTGCAGCCCTATTTGGTCTGGCTGGATCAGCCCACGCCCAGGAATACGGGGCCACCTTCGGCCATAGTGGTCAGCTCACATTCGGTGCTGAGCGACTCTTCGGGTTCCACTGGACGAAGAACAGCATCAAGGATCCGGATGGCAATCGTTACAGCAACAGCGGTACAAGTATCGGTGTCGGCTGGATATTTGCCCGCGAGCTCCAGTTCAACCAGCCGCGACTCGGAGTCGATTACTTCATCGCGCAGGACATCAGCCTCGGCGGCTCGGTTGGTTTCTTTTCTGCCAACTCGCGTGGCGGCGGGCTCGACTACGACGGCTTCATCATCTCGCCGCGCGTCGGTTTTAACATTCCGCTCACTCAGAGCATCTACTTCTGGCCCAAAGTGGGCCTGACTTATATCTCGATCGATCGGGCTCATGCGTTCGGAGTCAGCGGCGAAGCCAACTTCGCGTTTTTCCCGCGGCCGAGTTGGGCATTCCTTGTCACGCCGACACTCGATCTGGCGCCGTTTGGTGGCATTGAGAACAACGACAACCGCCCGAATTCGGACCTCAGCGCGTATGCGTTCGGGCTGTCCGTCGGCGTTTTGGGCGCACTAAACTAACCTACATACGCGTCGGGGCCGCCGGAGCTCAGGCTGGAGTGGCTTGGACTCCAGCCTGACGCGCATTGGGCTGCTACTTACCACCGTAGAGGCAAACCTTGATCCGCGGGCTGCCTGTCGGATCGATGCCGCAATAGAAGCCTCTGCAACAGTCGGAATCATGCAGACACTCCATGACGTCACCCTTCTGATCTAAGCAGCTGGGCCCCTCCGCGGTTTTCTCCTTCTTCAGATCCTTCGATTCGGATTCTTCCTCGTCGTCTTTCGACGACGACTTAGAGCTGTCCGAACCCCAAGATTTGAACTCGCTATCGGCTGAAGCCGGCTTCTTGGATGATGTGGATGAGGCACTGCAGGCGGCGAGAAGCAGTGCCAGAGACAGGGCTTGCAATCGAGACACGGTAACCCTCCCGCCGTTCGGGTGCTGGCGACCAAAATCCGAAACGGGCGGCCTACAGGTTACCACAGTCGAGATGCCAACCATAAGGTCATGCCTAGTATTTTTCCCACTGTCCCCTGGTGCAGCTTCGACGCGAACCTGCCATCGAGCGGCGACTAGCTCGTCGATGTTCGTCTGCCACGACGCGAACCTGCCATCGAGCGGCGACTAGCTCGTCGATGTTCGTCTGCCACGACGCACAAGCCAGAAGATGATAATCATTTGCAGGATAGTCATTGCCACCCGACAGTGACGTTGGCATCAGAGGGCGAAAAATCGAATGGGCCCAGAAATGGCAAGCAATTCTCCTCGTGACTGACACCCGTGTCATGCGCTAAAACCGGCAGCATGAGCCAAGTCGGTTTGGGAATCGATATCGGTGCAGAGACCATCAAGTTGGCGCTCGTCGAGCAGAAGCCGGGTGAACTGCGCATTCTGCAGAGCCATGAACGAGCCCATCAGAAGGAACCCGAACGAGTCCTGCGCGAGCTCTTGACCGATCTTGGGCTTAGCGACGTGCGACGCGTGGCTGTGACCGGTCGACTCCACGCGCTAGTCCGAGCGCATACAGTGCCAAGCAAAGCCGCTTTGCGGCGTGGGGCGCGCGTACTGCGCCCCGAACTCGATCGAATGACAGTTTTGTCCATCGGTGCCCACGGGTTCTCGGTGCTCGAACTGAACGGTTCGGCACAGGAACACTTCCAGCAGAACTCGCGCTGCTCCCAAGGCACTGGCAATTTCTTGACCCAGTTGGTCGAGCGATTTGGCCTCAACATCGAGGAAGCGAGTCTGCTCTGCGAGTCCGTCACCGATCCCTGCGCCCTATCAGGCCGTTGTCCCGTGATTCTGAAGACGGATATGACGCATTTGGCCAACAAGGGTGAGGACAAACGTCGAATCCTTGCCGGCCTCTACGACGCAGTTTGCGAAAACGTCGTGGCGCTCATGCGGCCAAGACTCGCACCACCCGAGGTGCTGCTGACCGGTGGGGTCATGCGTTCCCAACGCGTCCGGCGCAAGATCGGACAATGGTGCCAAGCCCGCGACATGGTGGTGCTCTCAGCGCGCCCGGAAGATGAATTCATCGAAGCGATTGGAGCCGCGCTCTGCGCGCTCGAAGATCCCAAGGCCGAACGCGTCGACCTCAGCGTGGATGCGCTGCTGACGAGTCAAACCCATCGTGGCCTTGAACGCGTGCCAGCGTTGGCAACCGCCCTGGCAATGGTGTCGCGGATGCCCAAGGTCGTGCCGCTGTCGCTGTCATCCGAGCGTCGAATCGTACTGGGCCTCGACATTGGTTCGACGGGTTCAAAGGCGGTCGCTGTCGACATCCGAGACGGCGCAGCATTCTGGGAGACGTATCTCGGGACCGAAGGGGCTCCAGTCAGCGCTGCGCAACGCTTGTTGGCACGATTCAGTGAACAGTTGGGAACCACGACTGAACTCTTGGGTCTTGGCGTCACTGGTTCCGGGCGCGAAATCGTAGGCTCACTCTTGCGTAGCTGCTACGGCGACGAACGCGTCTTTGTGTTGAACGAAATTGCGGCGCATGCACGCGGCGCCACTTCGCTCGATCCCGAGGTGGACACCATTTTCGAAATCGGCGGTCAGGACGCCAAATACATCCGCCTCGACCACGGGCGAGTGGTCGACGCCGCGATGAACGAAGCCTGCAGTGCTGGCACTGGTTCGTTCATCGCCGAACAGGGAAGCAAGTTCGGCGATGACGGGCTCAGTGTGTCGGAACTCGCCAACGCGGCGATGCAGGCAGACCACGGGATCTCGCTCGGACAGCACTGTTCGGTGTTCATGGCCGAGGTCATCGACGAGGCGATCGCAGCCGGTGAGGAACGTCTGGCGATCATTGCGGGTCTGTACGACTCGGTGATCCAGAATTACTTGAACCGTGTGAAGGGCGCACGCTCAGTTGGTCAACGGATCTTCTGTCAAGGGATGCCCTTCAGCTCGGACGCCTTGGCTGCGGCGGTGGCAAGACAGACAGGCAGGCAAGTGATCGTGCCGCCCAACCCCGGGACCATCGGCGCGCTTGGAATCGCATTGCTCGCGCGCGATGAACATGCTCCGGCGCTGACTGAAATGACGGCTCTCGACGTGGCACGCTTCCTTTCAGCCAGCGTCTGCGCCAAAGAAACCATCGTGTGCAAGTCGACCAAGGGTTGCGGCGGCAGCGGCAACAAGTGCCGAATCGATCGACTGACCACAGCCGTCGACGGCAACGAGCAGCGCTTCATGTGGGGCGGCAATTGTAGCCTCTACGACCGCGGCTCGGCGCGCAAAAAGCTACCCGACGGAGCTCCGGATCCGTTCCGTGAGCGCGATGCATTGATCGACGCGCTGCTCGAAAACGTCACGCCCGACAGCACTGCGCCGTCGATCGCGTTCCCCGATGAACTTGGCTTCAAGGGCTTTGCCCCGCTATTTGCCACGTTCCTCGCTGCATTGGGTCTCAATTGTCGCGTCCTACGCGGTACCAATAGCCACACGTTGCATCGCGGCATCGAAGGCGCTGGCACGCCCTTTTGTGCCCCAATGCAGCTGATTCACGGCGCCTACTTTGAGCTCCACGACGAAGCACCCGACTACCTGCTGCTGCCAATATTCCAGTCGCTGCCCCGCGTCGCGGGTGAGGAGCACAGCACGCTTTGCCCGATGGTGATTGCTAGCAGCGACATCATCTCAGGCTTACTCGACGCCAACCGTTCGGAAATCCTTCGACCTGTCATCGACTTCGATCAAGATTCTTACCGCGGCAAAGCGCTCCGGCAAAGCCTCGAAGTGTTGGCCAAAAGCGTCAACCGCTCCGATCGGTTCGATGCAGCGCTCAGTTTGGCCATCCGTGCCCAGGAGCGTTTCGAGGCCGAATGCCGAACGCTTGGTGAGCGTGCCTTGACGTATTGCCGCGAGCACGACATCGTGCCTGTCGCGGTCCTCGGTCGCCCCTACACCATCTATAACGACGTATTGAACTCCAATGTTCCGAGCCTCTTGCGCAGCCTCGGTGCAGTGGCAATCCCCGTCGACTGCCTGCCGGTCGACGAACGCGCGCCGCGTTACAATCGCCAGTTCTGGAGCCACACGCAGCGCAACCTGCGAGCTGCCGAATTCGTCCGCCGCAGCCCGGACATTTACGCGGTTTTCTGCAGCAACTATGCCTGTGGCCCCGACAGCTTCACGCTGCATTTCTTCGCCTATACGATGGAACGTAAACCCTTCGGAGTGATCGAAACTGATGGCCACTCGGGTGATGCGGGCACCAAAACGCGACTCGAAGCGTTTCTTTACTGTGTGGATACCGATCGAAAGAGCCAAAGCTCGATCAGCGCACCGCGCAACGACTTCAAGGCGATCGAGGAGCGTCAGTGGTCTTGGAGTCAGGCCAAGGAACGCGGTGATATCGTGCTGCTGCCGCGCATGGGGCCACAGGCAGAAATCGCAGCCGCGGCGCTCAGGGCCGACGGGTTCCGCGCTGAATCGTTGCCATTCTCCACGCGTGAAGACGTGCGCACCGGTCGGCGCTACACGTCGGGCAAGGAATGCGTACCGATGATGCTGACCCTTGGTACACTGCTCAACCGCGTCGCGGCCGATCCCAATCCAGAGCAGAATTTTGCGTTCTTCATGCCGACCGCGAAGGGGCCCTGCCGGTTCGGTGTCTACAATTCTCTGCACAAGATGACGCTCGAGCGCCTCGGCATGGCCGAGCGGGTGCAGGTAATATCCCCAGAGGACACCGACTATTTCGCGGGGATGAGCTCGGATTTTACCGCCCGGCTTTGGCTCGGTTTCTTGGCGCATGACCTCTTGCAGATGATGCGCCTCGAGGTGCGCCCGGTGGAACGTCGTGACGGACTCGCCGAAACCATCTACAAGAAGTACTTCGATGCCATGGTGACCCTCGAAGCGGAGATCAAGTCATCGTCTGCGCTGACGACGTTGCGCGAACTCGCCGGTGGCATGTGGGGGATCCGAGCGCTGCTCGGGCGCGCTGCGCGCGAGTTTCGCCTGGCGAAGCAAACGCTGCAACGTCGCATTCCAACGGTAGCCATCGTCGGAGAGATCTACGTGCGGCTCGACGCCTTCGGCAACGATCACCTGGTGGAAAAGCTTGAGGCCCGAGGCCTGCGCGTGCAAATGGCCCCCTTCTGCGAGTGGTTGGAGTACTCCAACATGTCTTCGGAGCGGCGATTGATCGCAGGCACTGGGACGAGCCTCGACGATCCGATGACTACGGGCATCACCGGGCTGGTGCAACGGGTGACTTCAAAACTGCTCTACGATGTGTGTCGCAAGGAGATGGGTTGGTCGGAGCGCACTCGCGTGGAAGACGTGCTTCTGGCGGGTGAGCGCTACGTGAGCCCTGCGCTAACTGGCGAGGCAGTCTTGACTGTCGGCGGGCCCGTGCACGAGTTCGAGTCAGGCAAGATCGACGGGGTTGTCATCGTAGGTCCTCACGAGTGCATGCCCTGCAAGATCTCCGAGGCGCAGTACTCACGCGTGGGCAACGACCTCGGATTGCCATCGCTTTCGCTTTACGTGGGTGGTGATGGGGTGGACCTCGAAGCAATTGACCGCTTCGCCTTCGATTTGCTCGAACGCGCGCGCGAAGCAGACGATCGAGTGACGCCCAGCCATCGGCAAAGCCTTGTCGTCGAGCGCAGTGCCGAGGCGAACAGCTACGCCCCGGAATTGCTCTCGGTTGGTGAGTGAGCCTTCCCCGTGCGGCGACGCCTTCGCCTTGAACTGGTCGCTAGGTCTTGGCGCCCACTTCCGCCAAACCATCGGCCGTCAGGGAGCTGCCGGTAGCCAATGGCTGAAAGCAGCCTCATGACGTCTAGCCGCTCACAACCGAACCGAGCGGCAAGATCCCGCGGCGCCTGAAAGGGCCCAGCGCGGCCGCAGTTCCGCAGTTCAGCGGTCAAGCGCTCGAATTGGTCGACTCGAAGTAGCATTGGACCAACTACGGCAAAGCCCAAAGCCGTACCAATCGTGAACGGCAGCGGCGCCGGACCGGCGTGGAAGGCCTGCGTCTGTATGCTTTCGGCCAGAACTGGCTCGAGGCGATGATGAGGCGCCACCAAGGCAGTCCGCAGTGCAACAGCATCTGGCTCAAGCAAGCGACGAACGTAAAGGAAGCTTACGCCAAAACGCAAGCCTTGGGTCATCAGGGCTTGTCGCTCGTGCTCACCGAGGTAAGAGAGTTGATGCTGACAGTCCGCTACGCGCACGGTTCCGAGGCCTTGTTCGAGTTGGTACAGCAGGCCTCGACTAGGACCGGAAAGCCCTGTGAGCGGTCCGTGCCGCAGGGGTGACAGAAGCTCCTGGACCAAATCTCGACAAAACGCCAACAAACGCCGCTGAACTCGCGTGCACGCACCTCGACCGGGATCCGGCTCAAGCCGCACTTGCACGTCCGGGTGAAGCAAATCGCTCCCAGCAATTAGCGCACCAACCCGCTTGTCCTCGAAATGGAGTCGCCCAGCCGAATCGAGGCGAAATTGCTCGTGGGAGGCAGCCGCTAGACGCTCGGTGAATCGGGCCTGCTCGGTGACTGGGTCAACTAGCTGGGCCTGCGGGCTAAGCTGCGAGGCTAGCAGCTGCGCGAACGGATTGGGTTTCTGTCCTGGCCGTTGGTTTACCGCGATCGCCGCGCGCGGCAGAGCGAAGGCCTTGCGCCGCTCGACGAATCGCGACACGAGGGCGTGATGTAAGGCGTCACTCAGTCGGTCCTCGATGTCGCGAGTGCGCTCGCCGAGCTCGCGAGGTTGCTCGAGCCACTGGGCATGCTGGGAAACATAGGTCCAAGTGCGGATCTCGGAGATGCGCCCCATTAGTGCTTCGATGTCACCCTCTGGGCGATCAATGCGTCTTAGCTGCACTTCAATCCAAGCGCTATCGAGCAATCCCCGTCGCCCCGTCAACTGGACGAATATCTCTTCCAATAGCTTGATATGAAGCTCGAACAACAATTGTGGATAATCGGGGATCTGACAGACTTCCCAGAGCAACGCGAGCCATTCATGGCTCGTAACGATACTGCGAACTTTTTGGCTCCGACACAGCGCCATCAGCGCGCGATGGTCCGCCGCAGGCTCAAGTGCGCGCAATTCCCGACGCGGTGGCGGCTCCCGCAACGACGCAACGAGCGCGTCCGGGCTCGAGAAGTCAAGTTGGCTATTGCGCCAGAACAACTGCTGCTCTGGCGGAAACCGATGGCGCTCAAGCGCCCGAATGCTCGAAGGCGCCAATGCGGCCAACGGAGCCAGCACGCCAAAGGTACCATCATCGAGATATCGTCCCGCCCGACCCGCAATCTGTGCCAGTTCCGCCAGTTCGAGCGGCCGCGCCTCGCGTCCGTCGAACTTGACGAAGTCGGCGAAGGCTACATGCCGAATGTTGAGGTTCAGACCCATGCCAATCGCGTCGGTGGCAACTAGGTAGTCGACCTCGCCTGATTGATACATCGCCACCTGCGCATTGCGAGTTCTCGGCGAAAGCGCCCCAAGTACTAGGGCTGCGCCCCCATGCCGGTGCCGAACGCGCTCGGCGATTTCGTACACGCGTTGAGCCGAGAACGCCACCACAGCACTTCGTTTGGGCAGCCCGGACAAGCCCATCGGAGGTTGGCCCCGCAGTTGCGATAGCCTTGGGTGGTTGCGGATGCGCGCCGTGGGTAAAAGGCGCTCGACAAGTGAATGCACGACCTCGGATCCAAGAAACCAGGTTTCGCGGCGCCCACGCGCGTGCAGCAGTCGGTCGGTGAAAACGTGACCTCGCTCACGGTTCGTACACAGCTGGATCTCGTCTACCGCGAGAAAATCCGCTTCTTGGTCGACGGGCATGGCTTCGACGGTACAGACCCAGTATCGCGGGTGGCGCGGAATGCGCTTCTCTTCGCCCGTAACTAGGGCAACTGCACCCTCGCCAATCCGGGCCGTGATGCGATCGTAGACTTCGCGCGCCAGAAGGCGCAGCGGCAATCCGATAATTCCGCTCTCGTGTTCGAGCATTCGCTCGATGGCGCGATGAGTCTTGCCGGTATTCGTTGGACCGAGCAACGCGGTAACACCAACATCGCCAGGGTCGATAGCGGACATAGTGCAAGCCTAGCCCGTGGATCCGACGGGGCTAGCGCCGAATGCTGGAGGTTGCCGCCGCGGGTCGACCACGTTTGGAGGCCCGGGCTCCAGGTTTCCGTGCCGGGGCACCTTGGATGCTCGGTGTGCTCGCGGCGGAACCTGGAACCGGAATACGATACGTCCTGCCGGCCACCAGCTGATAGGTGGTCATTGAGTTTGCCTGGCGAATCGCCTGCATGGTCGTAGCATAGTGTGTCGCGAGTTTGGCCAGCGTGTCCCCAGCAAGCGCAACATGAGTGACGAAACGCTGAGGCGCGCTCACGAGACCGCGGGAAACAAGCAGCGGCATCAGCCGTCGCCCTGACTCTTGCGCGACGGGATTGAAGAACCGCAGGTGAAGGTGTGTAGCGTGCCCGGGCGCATGGCGTAGAATCGCTCCGTGCCCACCTCGGCGGTGAAACGCGCTCTCGAGCAAATCGACGGGTTCGTCGAGATTGTGCGCATATCGCTCGAGCACATCGATCAGGCTTTGATCCAATAGGATCATCTCGATCTTGGTCTCGAGCACGAGTGTCCGAACGAACCACCAGGTTCGCTCGAGATCGAGGTTGTCGACGGTGGCCCGCAGGTACCAGCGACTGGGCTCAGTTTTGTAGTAGAAGCCCACGTCCACGTCGCGCCCCGACTGATGGCTGACGTGTGGACGCAATGGGCCACCCTTCTGGGCACTCAGGTGCCCGATCGACACAGCGGGCGTCCCCGAATAGCGCTTATCGACCGAGAGCAGCGCCGACGTAAGGTACTCGATGGTTTCAGGCGTCCCCCAGGCGTGACTCGGATCGACGCGCTTCCATGCGGCGTTTTCCGGCAACTGTGCGCCACCGAACAAGGCGCCAGCGTTGGGACGTCCGAGCGAAGCCGATCCCAAGGAATCGGGTGCCGTTTTCAGCCGGCTATTCAATTCTGCGTCGGACAACGTAGCAAACGGGTGCTCGCGGTGCTCGCCCACGTCGGACTCGTTGTCAGCATCATCGGGCTCGTCGAAAATCGCCTCTGAGTCAGCCGTGTATTGTTGGTCCGGTGTGTTTGACGCCGAGAGGCCAGCTGCGTTTTGGGGCGAGGGGATTCGATTGGGTGTCGCGCGGTGGGCCGACGAAGGTCTGATAGGTGACGGCAACTGTGGGCTCGCTTCGAACAATCGCACGGGACGACACCCCACCGCTGGCGCCAGCAAAGCCAGGCACCCCGCCAGCACTGCCAAAGCCGACGATGCCATCCGAGGACACACGAGTGCCTTGGGCTTCACGCGGCAATTAGCTCCGAAATTCGCCTGGCCAGCTCGGCACCAGCAGCTTGCTCGAAACTCCCAGCGGGCCATCGAATTTCGAGCCCAGCCTGCTCGCTCGGTCTCGGAATGATGTGGAAGTGAACATGCATCACCGCTTGATGGGCCAAAGACCCATTATTCTGCAAGATATTGTAGGCAGTGCAGCCCGTCGCACGCATGATTGCGCGGCAAAGCTTTGGCAGGATTCTGCCGATCGCGGCTGAACTCTCCTCACTCAATTGATCGAGTGTGACCGCTGGCTCCTTGGGGATCACCAAGGTATGCCCCGCGCTCAATGGCCCAACATCGAGAAACGCAAGCACCTGCGCGTCTTCGTAGACGCGGTGGCAGGGGATTTCACCACGAAGAATCTTGCCGAATATACTGTCTGCCATGATTCGCGGAGCGTAATCGCGGTTCGAGGCTGCGTCACCCCGTTTCAGTGCGACGGTGGAGCTGCATTCGCAATGTCTAGCTGGAATGTCCGGAAGTCGGGGCTCGGCCTCGCTTTGGTCGCCTCAATGACTTGGGCCAATGCCCGTCCCCCTCGCAAGCACGGGTAGCAGTCCATTAGCCCGAGGAGGCCACACCCGCGCTCATAGGTGAGCTTTCTCAAAAAACGACTGGATCGTTGGTCTCCCTCGACCAAAGCCTCCGGAATCAGACTCTTGTACTCACCGCAACTGCGGGCGGCATCGAGCCGGATCGCAACGCGCAACGCCGCTGAGACTCTGCCCTTCGACCTTGCAGCATCGAGCAAAGTTTTGGCAAGTCGTCGATCGAGTTTTGAGTGTCGCTCTGAGCCGGTCGCCTCGAGAACCGCGAAGATGAGATCGGCCCCGACTGTCCCTGGACACAGAGCGGCCACCTCCAGGGCCGCCGCGCTTGCCTCGGTGTCGCTCATCGCTTGATAGAGGATGCAAAGGTCGCGCTCGGTTGGCTGCAGGTTAGGGTCGAGCTGCAACGCCTCCCTGTAAGCTGCTACCGATTCTGGCCAGCGTTTGGCATGCGCCCTACCGCTTGCAATCGCGAGCCAAGTCCGGGGATCGCGCTTCGCGCTCGCTCGGTTTTCAAGGTACTGCAACGCTTCGGGATCGCCGTTGCTCGCCGGTTCGATCCAAGGCTTGAGTTTCTGTGTTTCTTTGTCGTCACCGAATACCGTCAGTCCCACGGCTGCCTGTGCCGAGGAGGACGAACGTGCTTGGCCGTGAACAACAATCGCCCAAAGACCCGAGGCTACAAGCAGGCCCGCTGAAAACAGGGTTCCACCCAAGAGCACCAAGACCAACGGCACCTTTCGCCTGCCAATTGGCACCGGGCGCTTGAGCCATGGCGGCAACGACGAGCTGCGAACCCTGGGACCCTTGGACACTTCCCGCTGCACCGAATCGTGATCGATAGTGCCAGGGCCATTGTGGCTCAGAAGCGTATGCCCAAATGCAAGGGCATTGCGCGAATCTGCCGCCACGTCGGACGGAAGCGGCGTAGGCGTCGCGCTAGACTGCTCGGCCGCGGCCGTCGTCGCAACCACAATGGCATCCAATAGCGACAAGACCGTCTCAGCATTTACTGGTCGCGCGTCGGGCTGCTTCTCGAGCAGATGCGCGATCAGCAGACGAATCTCGGGCGCAATCGCTTGTGGCAATGGCGCTGGTAGTTCTGTCATCTGGCGAGTCAAGACTGTCACCAACTGTTCATCGGCGAAGGGGGTTTGTCCGACCAGCATTTCGTACAGGAGAATGCCGAGTGAGTATAGATCACTGCGGGCATCGACGGACTGCCCAAGCGCCTGCTCGGGCGACATGTATTCCGGGGTACCAAATACGCTACCAAATCGCGTAATCGCAGGCTCGGTGGATATTTCATCGGTCCGGAGCTTGGCAATCCCAAAATCGAGCACCTTCAGAAAATCCGGTTCGCCGCTCGCTTCCACGAGCATCACGTTGTCCGGTTTCAGATCGCGGTGAACGATGCCAGCCGCATGCGCAGCTGCAAGCGCGGAGGTGATCTGTCTGGCGATCCGTAACGCCCGCAATTCTGACAACCTGTGTTCTGCGTCGAGAACTTCGCGCAAACTCCGCCCCTGGACCAAGTCGAGAATCAGGTAAAGCGCTCCGGAATCGAGGCGTCCAAAGTCAA
>Ga0302321_100000326_pt1 | contig 41956 bp, 38 predicted proteins | sample Fen_T0_1_FD_202505 | JGI IMG/M metagenome (GOLD analysis project Ga0302321, IMG submission 202505) | Peat permafrost microbial communities from Stordalen Mire near Abisko, Sweden - Fen_T0_1 | ecosystem: Environmental > Terrestrial > Soil > Wetlands > Permafrost | place: Sweden: Abisko... | reverse complement strand
CCGCCGTCAGCGCACCCAAGTCATTTGCGGCGGGCAAAAAAGTGGTGGCCAAGGCCGCCCCCAAAGCCCAGCCCAAACCCGCCAGCCTGGGGCATGACAGCACGGCCAAGGCTGGCAATGACGAGTGGGAGAGTTTCTGAGATAAGCCGGGTTAAAGCAGGTTGACCCAAAACGCATGCCGCAGACGCAGGGCGCAATTTGCTCTCAAATACGTAGTGATTCACCCTTTTGGGATAAAGGCTTGGGGCTGAAAAGTAACCAGTCATACTGGCGGCTGTGAGGCGGGTGATCTGCTCGTGTTCCAGCGCCACCCGGCCATCGCCGCCGAGGCCCTTGGTTTAGGCCACCACTTTGTAACCTTCTTCCACAATGGCCTGGGTGATGTCCTGTGCGCTGGCGCTGGAGTCCACCTCCACCTTGTTGTGCAGGCGGTCTGCCACCACCTGGGCGTTGTTATCGAGCTGGCGCACTGCGCGTACCACGGCTTTTTCGCAGTGTTCGCAGGTCATTCCTTCGACGTGAAAGCTGTGCTTCATTTGAAACCTCGGAAAATAGGGTGATTACAAAAGACTTATTGTGGACCGTGTTTCCTCCGGTCTGAGCCCCTGATCCCATGACAACCCTGAATCCCCCCCTGCGTATTGACCTTGGCATCCACGGCATGACCTGCGCGTCGTGTGTGGCCCGGGCCGAGCGCGCCCTGAAAAAAGTGCCCGGTGTGACCGAGGTGGCGGTGAACCTGGCCACCGAGTCGGCGCGGGTGATGGTGGCGCCGTCTGAGCAGATCGAGGCGCGGCTCAAACGCGCCATCCGCGATGCAGGTTACGAGCCGGTGGCGGCCAACGCGGCGATTGACGCACCGTCGGCCTCGGCCTGGGCCGGTTTTGGCCCGGTGGCGTTGGGCCTGGCCTTGTCGGTGCCGCTGATGTTGCCGATGCTCGGTGACCTGCTGGGCCAGCACTGGATGCTGCCCGCCTGGCTGCAGTTTGTGCTGGCCACACCGGTGCAATTTGTGCTGGGCGCACGTTTTTACAAGGCCGGTTGGCACGCGCTGCTGGCGCGCAGCGGCAACATGGATTTGCTGGTGTCCTTGGGCACCACGGCGGGCTGGGCGCTGTCGGTCTGGTTGTGGCTGCAATCACCCGCGGGCGAGATGCCGCACCTGTACTTTGAAGCCTCTGCCGTGGTGATCACGCTGGTGCTGCTCGGCAAATGGCTCGAAGCTCGCGCCAAGCGGCAAACCACCTCGGCCATTCGTGCCTTGCATGCGCTGCGTCCCGACGTGGCGCACTTGCTGGGTTTGGACGGTGAGGTGGATGTGCCGGTGGACGAGGTGCTGGCCGGTGACCGGCTGGTGGTGCGCCCCGGTGAACGTTTTGCGGTGGACGGCCTGGTGTTGGAAGGCCAAAGCCAGGTGGACGAATCGATGCTCACCGGTGAACCCTTGCCGGTGGCCAAAAAAGAAGGCGACCCGATCACCGGCGGCACGCTCAATGGCGACGGGCGGCTGGTCATCAGCGTCAAGGCTGTGGGTGTCAACACCGTGCTGGCCAACATCATCCGGCTGGTGGAAGACGCCCAGGCTGGCAAAGCGCCGATCCAGCGGCTGGTGGACCAGGTCAGCGCGGTGTTTGTACCGGTGGTGCTGGTGCTGGCGCTGGCCACGCTGCTGGGCTGGTGGCTCACCGGCCACGCCTTTGATGTGGCGCTGATCAACGCGGTGACGGTGTTGGTGATTGCCTGCCCCTGTGCGCTGGGCCTGGCCACACCGGTGGCGATCATGGCCGGCACCGGCGTGGCGGCGCAGCATGGCATTTTGATCAAGGACGCCCAGGCGCTGGAGCTGGCGCACAAAGCGCAGGTGGTGGTGTTTGACAAAACCGGCACGCTGACCGTGGGCCAGGCGCGTTTGACCGACTTTGTGGTGTTGCCGGGTCAAGATGAAGCCCGTTGGCTGGCGGTTGCCGCTGCCATCCAGAACGGCAGCAGCCACCCGCTGGCGCGTGCGGTAGTGGCCGCAGCGGCTGACCGGCACATCAGCTTGCCCGAGGTCACCCAGGTGGTGTCCACCCCCGGCAAAGGGCTGCAAGGCACGGTGGACGGCCAGGATTTTGTGATTGGCAACCTGGCGTGGATCAGCGCACTGGGTGGCCAGCTGGCCGCGCTGGACGAGGCCGTGGCCCGCTTGCAAAGTGCTGGCGCCACACTGGCGGCGCTGGCTCAACGCGATCCAGACGGAGGGGTGCAGGTGCTCGCCTTGATGGCGTTTGGTGATGAGCCTAAACCCAGTGCCGCCCCGGCCATCACCAGCCTGCGTGCGCGTGGCATCCGGGTGTTGATGCTCTCGGGCGACCAGCAGGTGGCCGCGCAAGCCATGGCGCGGCGTGTTGGTTTGACACCGGATGAGGTGATCAGCGACGTGTTGCCGGGTGACAAGGCCGCCCATGTCAGCGCCTTGAAACAGGGTGGCCAGACGGTGGTGATGGTCGGTGACGGCATCAACGACGCCCCGGCGCTGGCCGCGGCTGATGTCGGCATGGCCATGGCCAATGCGGGCGGTGGCACCGATGTGGCGATGCACGCCGCTGGCATCACCCTGATGCGTGGTGACCTGGCGCTGGTGGCGGCTGCGCTGGACATTTCCCGGCGCACCGTGGCCAAGATCCGGCAGAACCTGTTTTGGGCCTTTGTCTACAACGTGGTGGGTATTCCGCTGGCGGCGTTCGGTGTGCTCAACCCGGTGATGGCCGGTGCTGCCATGGCGCTGAGTTCGGTCAGTGTCATGGGCAACGCCTTGCTGCTCAAACGCTGGCGCCCGGCGTTATAGGCAAAATAGCCCGCTAGCCCTTTTTCTGAAAGGGCTGATAGCTACATAAATAATAGTGGTTCGGATGGTTCGGCGGGCGCCAGCACCCCGGGTTGCGCGGGTGCTGGCCAATCCTGGTTTAGCTGGCCGTGGCGGCCACGGCCGGTTGGGTGGGGTGCAACAGGTCGGACTGCACATCGCCGCTGAGCTGGCCACCTTCTTCGATCACCAGTTTGCCGTAACGGATCTTGCCGGTGACACGGCCGCTGGCGTAGATCACCAGCTTTTGCCGCACCGTCAGGTCGCCATCAAACTGCCCGCGAATCTCGGCCAGGTCGATCTCGGCCGAGCCTTTGAAGGCGCCCTGCTCAGCAATCTCCATCAGCCGCGAGTCCATCGTGGCCTCGACCAGACCCTCGACAAACAGGGTGTCGCAGTCGGTGATTTCCACCCCCTTGAGCTTGATGTTGGGCCCCACCGTGAGTTTGCTGCCGACGCCGACCGGCGCCGCACTGGCACCGGTCGCAGCCGGGCTGGCGGTTGTGCTTGGGCTGATGGGGGTGCTGCCGGGGCGGCCCGCCTCCGGGCTTGTCAGCGGGGTGACGACTGGGCTTTTGCTCGCCACCTGGGGCAGGGGCACCACATGCCGGGCGGCAGTGGTTTCGGTCTCGCGTTTGTTGAAGAAGTGGGGTGACATGGCCATAAAAACTCCTTGAAAACGCCAGCTTAAAGCCGCCTGTCGCACAGGCCATCACCCCGTTTGCAAGTGTTGTAACAGGGCGCATGCCCCGGCAGCGCTGCATCACAAGTCGGTTTGGCCAGTCTGAGGCACCGCAGCACCCATGCATCTGTTGGTTGCCAAACACAGCTTGGCTGGGTGGTGCAGCTCACAGCCAGATGCGCCGCCAGGCCCCAGAGTCAGCTGGTCTTGTTGCGCCTGCCAGTTGGCGGGCACTGGCACCCCAACCATGAAACATCAGCCACATCACCTTACATTTTTGAAGCCGCAGGCCAGCCACCCGCCGCAGTTGTCCGTGGCGCCTGGCCGGAGTGGCGTGGGGCCACGTTTGGCGTAGTCCCAAGCGCTTTGGCGCTGCAAGCTGCTGCCTGTTTTGTCGGCGCGCCAAGCCTGCTTGCGCGATGTGGCCGTGCCGCTTGACAGCGGGCTGTAGCGGCTATTTGACCGGAACCATGGTGGTGCTTTGGCGCAGCAGACCGCCAGCCTGGGCGGCGTTGTTGATGTCACCCTGGTCCTGGATGCGCGCCTCGCAGGCGGTGCGTTCATCCCCCTTGTGCACCGCGCAGCGTTGCAGCGCGTTTTGTTGGTAGGTCTCGGTGGGGTTGCTCAGGCCCCCACGCTTGGCCGCAGCCAAGGCATTCGTCGCTTCACGGCGGCAGGTGGCAGCAGTTTGGTTGGACTGGCCACTGTTGCACACCGCCATGTCCTGGCGATAACGCGCTTGCGCTTGTGCCACGCCCCCCGGCTGGGCAGCCAGTGCCGCGCTGGCGCAGATCAAGGAGGTCAGCGTGGCCAGGGTGAGGCGGTGAATTTTGGGGGATGCATTGGCCATGAGGTGCTTTCGTGAGGGGTTAAAACGTGCACAGTACCCAGCCTTGCTTCATCAGTCGGTGCGCCCACACACGCAAGCGGGTAGCCGGAATGCTATAGCGATGCTAGCTACCATCCCTTTTATGAATTGGGCTGTAGCCCAATTTGCATCACAATCCCAGCGTTTGCCAGATCTGGTCGACCTTGGCCGTGACCTCCGGGCTCATGGTCAGGGGCTGGCCCCATTCACGCTGGGTTTCGCCGGGCCATTTGTTGGTGGCGTCGATGCCCATCTTGCTGCCCCTTGGCTTGCAGATGACGACAGATCGACCATGAAAGTTAAACGATCAATTGAGGCTTGCCCAATTGCTCAAACAAATCTATCAGTTCATGAACGCGGGTGCTCGGGTTCCATCCACCGTCGCTGTTTGCTTCAACCAGCACTTCCGCTGCTCGGCGGCGGGCCAATGGCAATTTGGTAAGCAGCTCTTCAAACAAGCTGGCGGTGGCACCCTTGTCATAGTTCTCCATACCCGATTCCTTGCAAAGATCCTTAACGAGGAGATCACCAGCAGAGTGCTTCCCCGCACCCACATACGAACTGCGCGTCTTGCGGTAATGCAGCAACAGCCAGTACTCGTAACACGGGTAAGAGGCGATGACCGTCACCTTGTTGGCGTGGGCGGCGGCTTGTTCCAACGCGGCATCAAATTTGGGGTCGTTGTCGCGGTCAATGGCGCAGTAAACATGGTCGTAGTTACGCTGGCGTTTCACCGCCTCTTGAACGATGCCTTTGGGATCGTTCTTGCCGCAATGGCAAATCTCGACCTCGGCGTAGGCTCGAAAATGATTGGCTGCGTCCTGCAGGTAGATTCGGCTGGATTTTTCATCCTCACACAGCACCAGCACGCGAGGTTGTTGCTTAAAGCTGGGCTTCTTGCGGTCGAACCGGGACGGTGCGCGCGCCATGATTACTGGCTCCGCGTGATCAGTGGCAAGCCACGGTAGCGGCCTTCGTAGTAACGCTTCTCGATGTCTTCGTTGTCACGCCCCTCAAAGTCATGGATGGAGCGTAGCTGGGTGGCACCATTCATGTCACGCTCGGTGATCCAGAACTGGTCACGGCGCAGTAGCTTGGCATCCATCAGGTGGGTGTCGTGGGTGGTGAAGATGAGTTGGGAAGGGAGCTCGGCGTTGATGTGCTTTTCGATCAATGCGGCGACTATTTTGGGGTGCAAGCTGCTGTCTAGCTCGTCCACAATTAGCAGTCGATCAGATCCACGCGAAGGGTCTTTGGTGACCCAAGGCAGCCAAAAGCCCATCAGATTTTTTGTGCCATCTGATTCATCTTCAAAACTCAAATCAGCTTCGCCCAAGGCCGTCATGTGGGTAAGAATGGTTTTGATTGTGGAAGACGTTTTTGTTGACTTCTCATCTGGAGATGCAAGTGCAGTCAAAGCATTCAATTGATATTGAGGAGTTTCAATGGTTTCGACTCTTATTCCAGAAATGGGAACATCGACTTCGCGCAGGAAGGTCGCTATGTCCTTGGCGAGCCTCTCATCCTTTTCTACCAACCGCTGTGCGATGGCAGTCATTGTCTTCATTCCACTTAGTACAGAAAAGCTGGATTTTTGAAGCCAATCAAATGGAGCTTTAAGCTGCACGAGTTCTTCGCTGCTATTCGCCACCGCTTGGGCAATAAAGAGCAGCTTAGGTGGGGTGAGCTTTTTCCAGGTTTCAAGAAGCTCACTGCTCAGACTTGCTGTTAACGATGAACCAAAGCTATAGGTTTCCCCTTGCGGCGTATGTTGTCGCTCATAGAGCAGTGACTCACGCCCCTTGGGAAACGCCAGTAGTTTTTCACCAACAATGCGCTCGCTTGTCGCCGCCAGATTGAACTGGTAGCGTAGCCCGGAATGGATGAAGTGCAGTTCAAAGAAACTTGGCTGATTCGCAAGTTCTGCGTCAAATCGAAACGGGACAACGGGCAGCGCAATGTCTCGTGTGCTGGGCTCACGATCAGCAATTTCTTGCACAACACTCAACGCCTTGAGCAAGTTGCTTTTGCCCGAAGCGTTTGGGCCGTAGATGACAGCGACCTTGAGTAAATCAGGGAACTTCTCCCCCGTGAGCTCCGGCTTAAAAACGTTCTCGCGCTTGCGCAGGCGCGGCGTGGCCACCATGGACAGGGTTTGACGTTCCCTGAACGAGCGGAAGTTGGAGACTGAGAATTCGATCAACATGTGGAAATCTCGCAGTACATATAAAAATACAAGCACTATTTAATCACAATGGTGATTTAAGTGCGGATTTTCTGCATTTCACATGGAATTTGCTGTTTGATGCCTAAATCACTGTGCGAATGAAGACACCTCCAATGAGGTTCAGCCTGCCCCAATGCGCGGTGGTACCTCGCCTGAGATGCTCATTGATTCGATAGCATTTCAGGCTTTATTCATAAGGGCTAAAGCCCGATTTGACTTACAAGCCCAGGGTCTGCCAGATCTGATCCACCTTGGCCGTGACCTCCGGGCTCATGGTCAGGGGCTGGCCCCATTCACGGGTTGTCTCCCCGGGCCATTTGTTGGTGGCGTCGATGCCCATCTTGCTGCCCAGGCCGCTCACCGGCGAGGCAAAGTCCAGGTAGTCGATCGGTGTGTTGTCCACCAGCATGGTGTCGCGCGTCGGGTCAACCCGGGTGGTGATGGCCCAGATCACGTCGGTCCAGGCGCGTGGGTTCACGTCGTCGTCCACCACGACGATGAACTTGGTGTACATGAACTGGCGCAAAAAGCTCCAGATGCCAAACATCACCCGCCGCGCGTGGCCGGGGTAGGACTTTTTGATGCTGACCACCGCCATGCGGTAACTGCAGCCTTCGGGTGGCAGGTAGAAGTCGGTGATCTCGGGGTACTGGCGTTGTAACAGTGGCACAAACACCTCGTTGAGCGCCAGCGCCAGCATGGCGGGTTCGTCCGGTGGTTTGCCGGTGTAGGTGGAGTGGTAGATCGGGTCGCGGCGCAGGGTGATGCGGTCGATGGTGAACACCGGAAACCAGTCCTGCTCGTTGTAATAACCGGTGTGGTCACCAAACGGGCCTTCCAGCGCGTGCTCGAAACCGCTTTTGTGGTTGGCGTCTGGGTAGATGTGGCCCTCCAGCACGATCTCGGCCGATGCTGGGACACGCAGGTCGCTGCCCAATGCCTTGACCAGTTCGGTGCGGCTGCCCCGCAACAGTCCGGCAAACTGGTACTCGCTCAAGCTGTCGGGCACCGGCGTGACCGCACCGAGGATGGTGGCCGGGTCGGTGCCCAGTGCCACACACACCGGGTAGGGTTGCCCCGGGTTTTGTTTGGCGTGGTCGCGAAAATCGAGCGCGCCGCCACGGTGCGCCAGCCAGCGCATGATGACTTTGTTGGGGGCAATCACCTGCTGGCGGTAAACGCCCAGGTTTTGCCGGGTTTTGTGTGGGCCACGGGTGATGACCAGGCCCCAGGTGATCAGCGGCGCGGCGTCGCCGGGCCAGCAGTGTTGCACCGGCAGCTTGGCCAGGTCCACATCTTTACCTTCCCACACCACCTCCTGACACGGTGCGCTGCGTTGCTCTTTGGGCGCCATGCTCCACAGGGTCTTGACCAGGCTGCCCATGCCGATCAGCTCTTTGAAGCCTTTGGGCGCTTCCGGCTCTTTGAGTGTGGCCAGCACATGGCCAAACTGGCGCAGCTCGCTCATGTCCTTGACACCCATGCCCAAAGCGACCCGGCGCGTGGTGCCAAACAGGTTGCCCAGCACCGGGATGGTGTGGCCGGTGGGGTGCTCGAACAGCAGGGCCGGTCCGCCGGCCTGCAGGGTGCGGTCACACACTGCCGTCATTTCCAGGTGGGGCGACACCGGCACAGCCACACGTTTGAGCTCGCCCATCTGTTCGAGCTGGGTGATGAAGTCTCGGAGGTCGTGGTAAGCCATGGTGCGTAGGGAAGTTGAAAAAAACAGGTGGCAGGCGCAAGCTGCCAAGGGAGCTACAGCCCGGTCCAGCGTGGGCTACAGGTGTGTGGCAGGCCCAGCAAGTCGACCACACGGCTGACCGTGTGGTCCACCATCTCGGCGATGCTTTGGGGTTTTTGGTAGAACGCGGGCACTGGCGGGAAGACGATGCCACCCATCTCGGTCACACTGGTCATGTTGCGCAAGTGCGCCAGATTGAGTGGTGTTTCGCGCACCATCAGGATCAGGCGGCGGCGCTCCTTGAGCATCACATCGGCGGCGCGGGTGATCAGGTTGTCCGACAGGCCATGGGCCACCGCCGCCAGGGTACGCATCGAGCACGGTGCAATCACCATGCCGTCACACTGGAACGAGCCGCTGGCCATGGCAGCACCCACGTTGCGCACCGGGTGCACCACGTCGGCCAAAGTCTCGACCTGGTCGCGGGGCAGATCCAGCTCTTGTTGCAGATTGAGCCAGCCCGCGTCAGATACCGTCAAATGGGTTTGCACACCACCCAACTCGCGCAGCACCTGCAGCAGTCGCACGCCATAGACCGCGCCGCTGGCCCCGGAGATGGCCACCACAATGCGCTTGGGTGCCGGGCTGAACGCGGCCTCGGTCATGGGTTCAGCGTGGCCGCAGGGTCGCCAAACGCGCCATCAGGTGTTCGCGCGCTTGCGCCAGCACATGGCGCGGGTGCAATTGGGCCGCGTTGAACACCGGCAGCTCAATGGCGTCGATGGTGTTTTTGACCAGCAGGCCCAACTCGGTGTCACCTTCCATGGCCAGACGGCGGCTGAAAAACAGGGTGTCGGGGTCTTCCTGGCGGCGTGCCAGCAGCACAAAGTCATAGGCGCTGGCGCTGATGGTCAGGTCGGCAGCGCCAGGGTTCTTGGTGGCGACAAAACGGCCGTCTTTCCAGGCAAAGTCAAACGCCCACTGCGCGTCGGTGACGCACAGGCGCAGTTTTCTACCCACCAACATCTCGGTCACATCGGGTGACAGTTGCTTGGCCAGCGCCAAGTTCAGGCCGGTGACAAACAACATCGAACCAGGCAAAGCTGGCAGGCGACCCAGTGCCTGACCGACGGGTTTGGGCAACACAAAAGGCGATGTTTGCATGGTGAAGTCCTTGGAAGTGTCAAAAAGGGGTCAGGCGTGAGCCAGTGCGGGTGTCACCTGTTCCAAGCCTGGTTTGCCATACCAGTAGCCGTTGCAGGATTTTTCTGGCATCAGGGTTTGCAGCTCGGCGTCCGCGTCTTGCGCTGATGTCTGACCGGCCATCACCGCCGCAAACAACGCGATGATACGCAGTGTGTGCTGTGCCTGTGGGCTGATGCGCAGCACATCCACGCCCAGGCCACGCAAGGTGTTGACTTCAGGCAGCAGGTTGTAGACCCGCGCTGATTGGGTTTGGATGCCGTTGAGCACCAGGAATTCTTCACTCTCGCGGGTGCGCATCAGCAAGCCGTCGGGGTGCTCCATGCATTTGAACTGGCAGTCGTCTTTGGGCAGATTGGCGTGGCGTGCGGTAAAGCAACGTGCCGAGAAGGCCAGTGGCATGCGGCCATAAGCAAACACCTCGGTCTGCAGCCCCTGCGGGCGACCTTGTTGGATCAGCGCCAGATCATCACGCCCCATCTCCAGCGGTGGCACCCAGCGCTTCATACCCAGGGGGGTCATCCACGCCAGTGTGGGCAGGTTGTAAATGTTGAGGTGCGGCCCGCCGACAAACGGCACCTTGCCTTCCACACAATGCACCGCACCCATGTCGTTGGCTTCGACCGTGAACTCACCGTTCTCGGCAATCTTGTGCAGCACGGTGACGTCTGAGCCGGACTCGATCAGCACCTGGGTGGACAGCACCACCTCTTTGCCCGCATCACGCAGCTTCTTCGCGATATCGAGCCAGTCCGCCAAGCGCAGTTCATGGCGGCGCGAGCACACCGCTTCGCCCAGGTAAACGATATCCACGGGGCTGGTGGCGACTGACTCATAAAAAGCCAGCACCTGTGCGCGTGGCCAGTAATAAAGAAGAGGACCTAGTGCTAGTTTCATAAAGCTATTCTCAAATCGTGGCGGACGCTCGCAAAGCCGTCCTGGCTAGGCGCGCCGCCGCAGGCAATACGCGCTTGTATGACAAGGCGGCGCAACGACGCCAGGGCGGCTTTTTGTGCGTTTACTTCCTTCACTTCCAGGGGCGGTGGTAGGCGCCTAGTGTGTGCTGCTGGCCTTCGGCCACCTTGTCCAGATCGCTGATCCAGATCGGCTTGGCGGTGTAGCGGTGTGGGTTCTCATAACAGCTGTCAATGGCTTGGCGCCAGACCTTGGCGACCTGCGCCACATAAGCGGGGCTGCGTTGGCGTCCTTCGATCTTGAGGGCGCGTACCCCCATTTTCATCAACTGCGGCAACAGACTCAGGGTGTTGAGGCTGGTGGGCTCTTCGATGGCGTAGTAGTTGTGGTCATCACCGACGTCAAAACGGCCTTTGCACAGTGTCGGGTAACCGGCGTTTTCACCCGGTGCATACCGGTCGATCAGCACGCCATTCAAGCGTGACTCGCGGCCCTGGGGTGTTTCCACCCAACGCACCGCTTTGGGGGGTGAGCAGACCCCGTTGGTGTTGGGCGCTTCGCCAGTGACGTAGCTCGACAAGGCGCAGCGGCCTTCGACCATCACGCACAAGCTGCCAAAACCAAACACCTCAATCTCGATCGGCACCCGCTCCATGAGCTGTTCGACCTGAGTCAAAGACAACACACGCGGCAGCACCGCGCGGGCAATGCCGAAATGCTGGTAGTAAAAATCCACTGCCTCGTAATTGGTGGCCGAGCCTTGCACCGACAAATGCAGCGGCAGCTGCGGCTGGTGTTTGGCGGCGTAGGCCATCAACCCCGGGTCAGCCAGCAAAACAGCATCCACACCACTGTCGGCAGCCCGGTCAATCGCGCTGTGCCAGAGGTCTGCCTTGGCAGTTTGCGGGTAGGTGTTGAGTGCAACCAGAACCTTGCGGCCACGCTCATGGGCGTAGCGAATACCGGCAGTGATGGCGGCAGCGTCAAAGTTCAGACCGGCAAAATTGCGCGCGTTGGTGGCATCGCGAAAACCCAGGTAAACGCTGTCGGCACCGTTGTCGATGGCCGCTTTGAGCGCAGGCAGGCTGCCAGCTGGGCACAACAGCTCCATCCGGTTTTGGGCTGGTGCCCCCGGTTTCGGATTCAGGGAAGAGTCAATAGCGGCATTCATAGGCTCGGGTTAGCGCTGGAGCCAGCGCCCGTAAAGTCAAGCCTTCGAGGGTATCCAAGCACTGCACCGGTGCCAATGATGTAGGTCAACCAAGTCTCAAAAAGTTGGGCCGCTTTGGTGCTACAGCTGGAATTGGCGCTTTTCTGCGTTGGTACAGGCCAACTCGCTATACTGTATTTTTATACAGCATAAATAGCACCCCATGTCCTCCGCCCTCCAATGGATCGTCAACGCCGAGCCGCCTACCGGTGCAGGTCAGTCGCGGCCGTTTGACGTTGGGCAACTCCCAAACCGTGTTTCGCAGGCCCTCTGGCGCGGGACTGAGCTTGGGCGGGCAGACAAAACGGTGGTTTCCAGCGGTTTTGTGTCTTTGGATGCGCAGCTGCCCGGTGGCGGCTGGCCATGCAACGCGGTCACCGAGATCCTGCAGCCGCAGCTCCCTTTGTGCGAGTGGCGGCTGCTGTCCCCTGCGTTGGCAGGACTGTCGGCTTCGGGTGGTCACATCCTGTTGGTGGGGCCGCCCAAACGTCCCCACGTGCCGGGACTGATCCAACTCGGTATTTCGGACAAAAACCTGGTCTGGATGGCCGCCGACACGCCAGCAGAACGGCTGTGGACCACCGAGCAGCTGGTCAAAGCCAATCCGCGCGGCGGCGCCATCCTGGCCTGGTTGCCGCAGGCGCGTGCCGAGCAAATACGCCGCCTGCAGGTCCATGCCCAGTCCTGCGATGGCCCGGTGTTTTTGTTCCGGCCACAAGCCGCGCAGTTTGATGCGTCGCCCGCGCCTTTGCGCGTCTCGGTCACGTTGGGTGCTGACTGGCAGTTGTTGCTACATATTTTGAAGCGCAAGGGCGCGCTGATGGACGGCGTCATTGCCATCCCCTCCATTCCGGGGACGCTGGCCAGCGTCTTCACGCCCCGGTTGCTGCACCCAAGCCAGTTGATGGCCAAGACGGAGGTTGCCCATGTCCATGCATTGGGCCGCACTGTTACCCAGCCTCGCCTGCGACAACTCGCCGCGCACTGACCCCGCAGACCTCGCTGTCTGGGCGCTTCAATTCACCCCCCGAGTTGCAAGGGCCCACCAAGCGGTGTTGCTGGAGGTTGAGTCCAGCTTGCGGCTGTTCGCGGGTGAAGACCATCTGCATCAACTTGTGGAGGCCGGTGCACTCGAGCTGGGCATCACTGCGCTGGCCTGGGCACCAACCAGCCTGGCCGCCCTGGCGTGTGCCCGGGTTGGCATCCGTGATGGTTTTGCCGGGCCGCTGGCCAAGGTGCTGGACCCGCTGCCCTTGGCATGTATCGACGCGGTTCATGCCCATGGCACTACTCTGGCACGTCTGGGCTGCAAAACGCTGGCCGATGTGCGCAAGTTGCCACGCGGCGGCATCAGTCGCCGGTTTGACAGCCAACTCCTGCTGGCGCTGGACCAGGCCTATGGTCTTCGCCCGGAGGGTTACCGATGGGAGATACTGCCTGAGACTTTCTCTGCCAAGCTGGAATTGCCTGGCCGCGTGGACACCGCACCGGCCCTGATGTTTGGCGCCAGGCGTTTGCTGGTTCAGATGGGGGGCTGGCTGGCTGCCCGCCAATGCGGTGTCACCGCCTTCACACTGCGTTGGTGTCACGACGCCATGCGTGCCAAGGACGCCGGGGATGGTGGTGAGATCACGGTGCGCACCGCCCAGCCCACCCACAATGTGGACCACCTGAGCCGCTTGCTGGCCGAAAACCTGGCCAAGGTCACGTTGAAAGCACCGGCTGGTGACCTGATTCTGAGCGCCACCGACGTCACACCGTTCATCGAAGACAACCGCTCACTCATCCCCGATGACCGCACAACCGGGGAAGCCCTCAACCTGGTGCTGGAGCGCATCGAAGCACGCCTTGGCAAAAAACGGGTCCTTAGGCCCGTGTTAACCGAAGACACCCGCATCGAGTGGATGAACCACTGGCAGGCCCTGCATGCCAAACGACCGGCCACCCAGGTGCGTCAGGTGCCTGGCCCGCAACCCACCTGGATTCTCAAAACCCCTTTGCAGCTCGATGTCAAAGGCGACCGCCCGCTGTACCAAGGCCCACTTCAGCTGTTGCTGGGGCCCGAGCGCATTGAGGGCGGTTGGTGGCACCGTGTGCAAGACGCAGAGGGCCATCAGCGCAGCCTGAATGTGGCGCGTGACTACTGGGTGGCGCTGAGCCAGCACGCTGGCGTGCTATGGATTTTCCAGCAACGACTGCCCAAGGAGACTGGGCCTTCCTGGTTTTTGCATGGTCTTTTTGCGTGAACCTGCACCATGTCTGTCTTGCCCCACTACGCCGAGCTTCGGTGCCTCTCCAATTTCTCCTTCCTCCAAGGGGCCAGCCAACCTGAAGAGCTGGTCGTGCGCGCCAAAGAACTCGGTTACTCCGCCATGGCGCTGACCGACGAATGCAGCATGGCTGGCATCGTGCGTGCCCATGTGCAGGCCAAAGCGTCCGGCCTCAAGCTCCTGATCGGTTCCCAGTTTGATGTGGCGTGTGACACCCTGGAGGAGTTCGGCTGCCCTTTTAATCTGGTCGTGTTGGCGTGTAACCTGAACGGTTACGGCAACCTGTGTGAGTTCATCACCCGCTTGCGGCGCACGTCCGGGCTAAAGGGCACTTACCGTTTGTCACGCCATGACATCCAGGGGCACGACCTGGCGGACTGCCTGGTGGTGGTCTCGCCAGAGCGCAGCAGCACACTCGCGCAACTTGTGGCCCTGGGGCAATGGACGCTGCAGCATTTTCTGGGGCGATGCTGGTTCGGTGTGACGCAGTTGCGCACACTCGATGACGAAATCTGGCTCTACAAGCTCAGGCAGGCCAGTGAGGCCACCGCCATCGCGCTGGTGGCGGTGGGTGATGTGCACATGCATGTGCGCTCGCGCAAACCGTTGCAGGATGTGCTGACCGCCATCCGGGTTGGCAAACCACTGACCTACTGTGGGCTGGACTTGCAACCCAACGCCGAACGCCACCTGCGCACCCGCCTGCGCCTGGCACAAACCTATCCCGAGGCGTTGATGGCCGAAACACTGAGGGTGGCGGCCAGGTGCGACTTCTCTCTGGACGAACTGGCTTACCAGTACCCACAAGAAGTGGTGCCAGCGGGCGACACCCCGCAGTCCTATCTGCGCCGAGTCACCTATGAAGGGGCGGGGCGCCGCTGGCCCGCTGGCATGACAGCCAAGGTGCAGCATCAGATTGAGCATGAACTCAGCCTGATCAGCGAACTGCACTATGAGCAGTATTTCCTGACCGTGTACGACATCGTGGCTTTTGCCCGCTCCCGCCACATCCTTTGCCAGGGGCGGGGGTCGGCCGCCAACAGCGCGGTCTGTTATTGCCTGGGTGTCACCGAGGTGGACCCGGCCCGGATGTCGGTGCTGTTTGAGCGTTTTATCAGCAAAGAGCGCAATGAGCCGCCCGACATCGATGTGGACTTTGAGCATGAGCGCCGCGAGGAAGTCATTCAGTACCTGTACCAAAAGTACGGCCGCGACCGGGCGGCTTTGACCGGTGTGGTGATCTCGTACCGGCCCAAGTCTGCGATCCGGGATGTGGGCAAGGCGCTCGGGTTTGACCTGGAGACGCTTGAAAAGCTCGCCAAGTCCCATCGCCATTGGGATGGCCGTGAGGTGCAGGCCGACCAGCTGGCCGAGCTGGGTTTGTCCATGGAGGATATCGCTGTCCAGCAGTTGCTGGCCATCACCCGGCAACTGATGGGTTTTCCACGGCACCTGTCTCAGCACCCGGGCGGCTTTGTGCTGACCAAAGGGCCGCTGTCGCGCATGGTTCCGATTGAAGCGGCGTCAATGGAAGACCGCACCGTCATCGAATGGGACAAGGACGATCTGGATGCCATGGGGCTGCTCAAAGTCGATGTGCTGGCGCTGGGCATGCTCACGGCGATCCGCAAATCACTGCATTTTGTGAGCCAGCGCCGAGGGTTTGATTTCCAGATGCAGGACATCCCGGCGGAAGACCCTGCCACTTACGAGATGATCTGCCGGGCTGACACCGTCGGCGTCTTTCAGATTGAGTCCCGGGCGCAGATGGGCATGCTGCCGCGGTTGCGACCAGAGTGCTTTTATGACCTGGTGATTGAGGTGGCGCTGGTGCGCCCAGGCCCGATTCAGGGCGGCATGGTGCATCCTTACCTGAACCGTCGGCAAGGCAAAGAACCGGTGGTGTTCCCCAGTGCCGCGCTGGAAGAAGCGTTGGGTCGCACGCTGGGGGTGCCGGTGTTTCAGGAGCAGGTGATGCAGGTCAGCATCCTGGCGGCAGGGTTCACGCCCGGTGAGGCTGATGGCTTGCGCCGCGCCATGGCTGCCTGGAAGCGCACAGGTGGACTCGACAAATACTATGACCGTATCGTGGATGGCATGACATCGCGCGGGTACAGCAAGGACTTTGCACTACAAATTTATGAGCAGATCAAGGGCTTCTCGGAATACGGCTTCCCGGAGTCCCATGCCGCCTCATTTGCCCTGCTGGTGTATGCGAGCAGTTGGCTCAAGTGCCACGAGCCAGCTGCCTTTCTGGCGGCCATGCTCAACTCCCAGCCGCTGGGCTTTTATTCACCGAATCAGCTGGTGCAAGATGCCCAGCGGCATGGTGTGGTCGTGCGCCCGGTGGATGTGATGTACAGCGATGTGGATGCCACGCTGGAAGATTTGCCCCACAGACCAGCGGTGCGCCTGGGGCTGCGGCTGGTTTCCGGACTCAGAAGTGCCTCGGCTGCCCGCATTGTGGCCGCCCGCGCCCTGCAGCCTTTTGACAGTGCCGAAGACCTGTCCCGCCGGGCCCATCTGGAGCAGCATGAGATGAAGCTGCTGGCAGGCGCTGACGCCCTGGCCAGCCTGTCGGGCCATCGCAGACAGCAGGTCTGGGATGCGGCGGCCTTGCACGCGCCACCGGTGTTGTTGCGCGATGCACCGGTTGAGGAAGACCTCCTTGAATTGCCAGAGGCGCCGGAAGGCGAAGAAATTGTGTTTGACCATGCCGCACTGGGGCTGAGCCTGCGGCGTCACCCTGTGGCGCTGCTGCGCACCCAGCTGGCCCAGATGCGCTTTCAATCATCCGCCCAACTGCGTGGTCTGCGCGACGGCAGTTTGGTGCGGGCCTGCGGCATCGTGACACTGCGCCAGCAACCCGGGACGGCCAAGGGTGTGGTGTTTGTGACGCTGGAGGATGAAGCGGGTGTTGTGCAGGTCATCGTCTGGAAGAGCTTGCGCCTCAAGCAGCGCCAGGTGCTGATGAACGCCAAACTGCTGGGGGTTTATGGCGTTTGGCAGCGTGAAGGCGCGGTTGGCAATTTGATTGCCAAACACCTGGTTGATCTGACGCACTTGATCGGCCAGCTAGCCGCACCCAGCCGGGATTTTCATTGATGCATTTTTAAACAAATTGCACGCTATCCCTTTATTCACAAGGGGATATAGCTGCTATTTACATAGCAAGCGAATCATCCCACCTTGGCCGCCTGAGCCTGCACCATCGCTTCAACCGTATGCCAACCAGGGATAACCACAGGCCATACCCCAGAAAGCTCAGCCAAGCTAAGATAATTAATGAAAGTAATTCTCATTTGTACAAGATACGTGTTTCAGGCCTGACATCCCCTGGCGCGCAGGTCTGGCGCCAGCATCTGTTTTTTCTAGAAAGGTTTTTTGCATGAAGTTCTCTTTCAAGGCGCTTGTCAGCGCCATCGCCTGTGGTGCCGCCATGGCCGTTGCGCCGCTGTCCGCCTCGGCGCAAGCGCGCGTCACCCCCTCTGCCGATGGCATCGTGGTTTACAACGCGCAGCACGTCAGCCTGACCAAGGCATGGGCCGAGGCTTTCACACACGAAACCGGCATCAAGGTCACCCTGCGCAATGGCAGCGACACCGAACTCGGCAACCAGATCGTGCAAGAGGGTGCCGCCTCCCCAGCCGACGTTTTCTTGACTGAAAACTCCCCCGCCATGGCACTGGTTGACGGCGCGGGCCTGTTTGCCCCATTGGACGCGGCGACCCTCAACGAGGTGCCAGACAACTTCAAGCCAGCCAATGGCCGCTGGATCGGCATTGCCGCCCGCAGCACGGTTTTTGTCTACAACAAGGCCAAACTGCCTGCAGCGCAGTTACCCAAGTCCCTGCTGGATTTGGCTGATCCGAGTTGGAAGGGCCGTTGGGCCGCCTCCCCATCGGGAGCCGATTTCCAGGCCATCGTCAGCGCCTTGCTCGAACTCAAGGGTGAAGCGGCCACCGCAGCCTGGCTCAAGGCCATGAAAGACAACCATGTGCCGTACAAGGGCAACAGCACCGTCATGAAAGCGGTCAACGCCGGACAAGTCGAAGGTGGCGTTATTTACCACTACTACTTCTTCGGTGACCGAGCCAAAACCGGTGAGAACAGCAACAACGTCGCCCTGCACTATTTCCGCAACCAGGACCCCGGCGCCTTTGTCAGCATTTCCGGTGGTGGTGTGCTGGCCTCCAGCAAACACAAGCCAGAGGCACAGGCTTTTGTGCAATGGATCGCTGGCAAGGGCGGCCAAACCATCCTGAAAAACGGGGATGCTTTTGAATACGCGATTGGCAAGGGTGCACAGTCGAACGCCATGCTGGTGCCGCTGGCGGATCTGCAAGCGCCCAAGGTTGAGCCATCCAAACTCAACAGCAAAAAAGTCAGTGACCTGATGACCCAGGCGGGCTTGCTGTAAGCCGTTCGCACCCATCGCTGTGTATCGACTAACCTGCAGTGGCGTCGGCCTGGCCGCGCCCTGCAGGTTTTTCGTATTTTGCGATCTGCCAATTTTTGAATGAGCCTGTTGACCCCATGAGCGCTATCCCTCTTTCCGCGTTACCGCATGCCAAGCCTGCCGCAGCCAAGCTGGCCAGAAGGCGCACGCGTGGGCGTGTGCTGACCTGGATTGTGGTGATAGCGCTGCTGGTTTCTCTGTTGGGCCTGATGCCGCTGGGGTTTGTGCTGTGGGTCGGGGTCAACACCGGTTGGGAGACGGCCTCTGCACTGATTTTTCGACCCCGTGTGGCTGAGTTGTTGGTCAACACCGGTTTGCTGGTGGCGCTGACGGTCCCGCTCTGCATAACGCTGGCGGTGGCGCTGGCCTGGTTGACCGAGCGCAGCGACCTGCCCGGTGCCCGCACCTGGGCTTGGCTGGCTGTGGCACCGTTGGCGGTGCCCGCGTTTGTGCACAGTTATGCGTGGATGACGGTGGCACCCGGCTTGCACGGTCTGACGGGTGCCGTCTTGGTGTCGGTGGTGGCTTATTTCCCGTTTCTCTATTTGCCGGTGTCGGCGGCGTTCCGGCGGCTGGACCCTGGCATTGAGGACACCGCCGCATCGCTGGGCTTGACGCCGGTTGCGGTGTTCTTTCGGGTGGTGTTGCCACAGTTGCGTATTGCCATATGCGGCGGGTCGCTGCTCATCGGTTTGCATCTGCTGGCGGAATATGGCCTGTACGTGATGATCCGTTTTGACACCTTCACCACCGCCATCGTGGACCAGTTCCAGTCCACCTACAACGGGCCAGCGGCCAACATGCTGGCCGGTGTGCTGGTGGTGTGCTGTTTTGGGCTGTTGGCCTTTGAGAATCTGGCCCGAGGCAACGAGCGGTATGCCCGTGTGGGCAGTGGTGCGGCGCGTTTGCCGATGAAGCGCCGCCTGGGCGCCTGGCGCTGGGTATGCCTGTTGTTGCCGCTGCTGGCGACCGTGCTGGCGCTCGGTGTGCCGCTGGTCACGCTGGCGCGCTGGCTCATCAGCGGCGGCGCATCGGTCTGGCGGCAAGACGAAATCAGCGCAGCCTTGCTGCAAACCCTGGGCTTGGCGCTGGCGGGCGCGGCCATCACCACGCTGGCTGCGGTTCCCATGGCGTGGTTGTCGGTGCGCGCACCAGGCAAGTTTCAGCGTGTGCTGGAGGCTTGCAACTACATGGTGGGGTCGTTACCCGGTGTGGTGGTGGCGCTGGCCTTGGTGAGTGTCACCGTGCGACTGCCGATCTACCAGACGGTGGTCACCGTGTTGACGGCTTACCTGCTGATGTTTTTGCCACGCGCGCTGATCAGCCTGCGCGGTGGCATTGCGCAGGCACCGGTTGAACTCGAACGTGTCGCGCAAAGCCTGGGCCGCACGCCCGCGCAGGCACTGTGGTCGGTCACCCTGCGGCTGGCCGCGCCCTCGGCCGCAGCGGGTGCGGCCCTGGTGGCGCTGGGCATCACCAACGAACTCACCGCCACGCTGATGCTTGCACCCAACGGCACGCGCACGCTGGCGACCTCTTTCTGGGCCTACAGCAGCGAGATCGACTACGCCGCTGCCGCGCCCTATGCCCTGATCATGGTGCTGCTGTCATTGCCCATGACCTGGCTGCTCTACACCCAATCTAAACGGACGGCTGGACGATGACTTCGCTTGAACTCAACGCGGTACACAAAAATTATGGCCAACACCAGGTGCTGGCCAACATCAACCTGAAAGTTGCCGCAGGCAGCCGCACGGCGATCGTTGGCCCCTCGGGCTCAGGCAAGACCACTTTGTTGCGCATCATTGCCGGTTTTGAGGCGCCCGACGCAGGGCAGGTCAGACTGGGTGAGCAGCAACTGGCGGACGGTCTGAATGCGGTGCCCGCGCATCTGCGTGGCATTGGTTTTGTCCCGCAGGACGGCGCCCTGTTTCCGCACCTGACGGTGGAGGGCAACGTTGGTTTCGGCCTGCCCAAAAACACGCCCAACCGCAGCCAGCGACTGGCCGAGTTGATGGACATGGTGGCGCTCGACGTCGCCCTGCTCAAACGCCGCCCACATGAGATATCCGGTGGCCAGCAGCAGCGGGTGGCGTTGGCCCGTGCGTTGGCACAAAGCCCAAGTTTGATGTTGCTGGACGAGCCGTTTTCTGCCCTGGACACCGGTCTGCGCGCAGCCACCCGCAAAGCCATCGCCAAGCTGCTCAGCGATGCGGGCATCACCACCATCCTGGTGACCCATGATCAGGCGGAGGCACTGTCGTTCTCTGACCAGGTGGCGGTTTTGCGGGCCGGCAGACTGGTGCAGGTGGGCCACCCCACCGACTTGTACCTGCACCCACAGGATGCCGAGACAGCCAGCTTTCTGGGTGATGCCATTGTGTTGCCTGCGCAGCTCAATGCTGGTTGGGCTGACTGTGCCCTGGGGCGCTTGGCCGTCAACAGCAACCAATACAGCGGCCCTGCACAAATCATGTTGCGCCCCGAGCAGATCTTGGTCACCGAAGTGCCTGCGGCACAGGCGACCGAGGCGGGCCAGGCCGACTCCTGTTTGGGGGTGGTCAGTGATACCGACTTCGGTGGTTCTGTGTGCGTGGTGTCGGTGCGCCTTTTGCGGGGTGATGGTGCCGCGGAGCCAGGGCATCACAGCCTGGCGGGCGAACCTGCACCACTGGCGGCCCCTTTGTTGATCCGCAGTTCAGCGTTGCAGGTGTTGCCCGTCGGCGCCACGGTGCGTCTCACGGTCACCGGGCAGGCCCACGTCTTGGCCGCAGCGGCCTGAACTGGCCATTGAGCCACCCCACAAGGAGGAGGCTAAGGTCGCTGGACGTTGCGCCCAGCGACATCGGATTTTCAGCGTTGCTCTAGTTCTTCTGCGACATCAGCGGGTAGATCGCCCGCGCCAGCTGGCTGCAGCTCCCCTTCCCACTTGGCCACCACCGCCGTGGCAATGCTGTTGCCCAGCACGTTGGTGGCGGTGCGGCCCATGTCCAAGAACTGGTCGACGGCCATGATCAGCAGCAAGCCAGACTCCGGCAAACCAAACATGGGTATGACCGCGGCCACCACCACCAGCGAGCCACGCGGCACGGCGGCCATGCCTTTGCTGCTCACCATCAAGACCAGCAGCATCGTGATTTGTTGCCCCAGAGACATCTCGACGCCGTAGGCTTGGGCGATAAAGACGGCGGCAAAAGCCTGGAAGACCATGGAGCCGTCCAGATTAAAAGAGTAGCCCAGCGGCAGCACAAAACCAACCAGGCGTTTTTTGATGCCAAAGGCTTGCAGTCTTTCCATCAGCGTGGGGTAGGCCGCCTCGCTGCTTGCTGTGGAGAAGGCGATCATCATGGGTTGGCGAATGGCCTTCACCAACTGAACAGTGCGTCCCTTGAGAACGAGAAATCCGGCGCCAAACAAGACCAGCCACAGCGTCAGTAGCGCCAAATAGAACCAGCCGATGAACTTGCCATAGGTCACGAGCACGCCAAGCCCTTGCACGGTGACGGTCGATGCGAGCGAGGCAAAGATACCAAACGGAGCGAGCAGCATCACCGCGTTGGTGACGTGCAGCATCACTTCCAGCAGATCGTCGACCCAGCCCCTCATGGTGTTGGACTTGTTCTTTGGCAGCTTGCCCAAGGCAACGCCAAAGAACACCGAGAACACCAAGATTTGCAAAATCGCGTTGCCAGACATCGCCTCAAAGATGCTGCGCGGGAACATGCTGGCCACAAAATCCTTCAGGTTGAGCGACTTGGTGGCCAACCCCGTGACGGCGTCCGAGTTAGGCAGCGGCAGGTTCAGGCCAATGCCCGGCTGGCAAAGGTTGATGTACAAAAGCCCGATGCTCAAAGACACCAGCGACGCCACCAGGAACCACAGCAGCGCCTTCACGCCAATGCGGCCAATGGCCTTGGTATCGTCCATGCCGGCAATGCCAGACACCAGCGTTGCAAACACAAGCGGCGCCACAATCATCTTGATTAAGCGAAGAAATGCGTCGGTGATCAGCGCGAAATAACCCGCCCAGGTTTTGGCGGCATCGGCATCGGGCGCCGCAATATGGCATACGTAGCCGATCGCAACCCCTGCGATCATGCTCAGCATGATGTTTCTTGTTAATTTACTGGACGACTTCATCTTTTTTGACTTTCTGATTCATGTGTAAGGCTTGCTACCTATGGGTGTATCGCAGCCGGTATGACAATTAACGCGCCGCGACTGTAACAGCACAGGTTTGATGCCCATGACAACACCCCTCCCCCCCAAACTCTCAATGCTCGACCTGGTCGCTGTGCGTGAAGGCGGTACCGTGGCGCAAGCCTTGGCCGTTGCCCTGCAAACGGCTCAGCGCGCCGACGCACTGGGCTTCACCCGCTACTGGCTGGCTGAACACCACAACATGGCCGGTATTGCCAGCTCGGCCACGGCAGTGCTGGTGGGGTACATCGCAGGAGGCACGCGCCAGATTCGCGTGGGCTCGGGCGGCATCATGCTGCCCAACCATGCACCGCTGGTGGTGGCCGAAGCCTTTGGCACCCTGGCCGAGTTGTACCCCGGGCGCATTGACCTGGGGTTGGGGCGCGCGCCTGGCACCGACCGGCTCACCATGCGTGCGCTGCGGCGTGACCGGGCCGAGACCGAGCAGGACTTCCCGCGCGACGTGGCCGAGTTGCAGCGTCTGTTGGGGCCAGTCCAGCCCGGCCAAGGCATCATCGCCATGCCCGGTGCGGACACCAACGTGCCGATCTGGCTGCTGGGCTCCAGCCTGTTTTCGGCACAGCTTGCGGCTGAACGTGGTTTGCCGTATGCCTTTGCGGCGCACTTTGCACCGCGCCTGTTGCATCAGGCGCTGGCGTTGTATCGTGGCCTGTTTCGGCCCTCCAAAACGCTGAGCGAACCCTATGTGGTGGTGGGCCTGCCGCTGATTGCGGCAGACACCGATGACGAGGCCGAGTTCTTGGCCAGCAGCACCTACCAGCGTGTGCTGGGCATCTTGACTGGTGAGCGCCAGCGGCTGCAGCCGCCAACCAGGGGGTTCATGGACAAGCTGCAACCGCAGGAGCGCGCCGCCATCGGCGACTTCCTGTCGGCAGCGGTGATTGGTGGGCCGGCCAAAGTAGCCAGCGGCTTGGCCGCCTTGGCCGAAGCGACCCAGGCCGATGAATTGATGCTGGTGAGTGATGTGTTCGAGCCGGCGCGGCGCTTGCGTTCGCTGGAGATTGCGGCAGCGGCGTGCGGCCTGCACGCCAGCGTGGCCGAGGCGACGCACTGACCGTTTGTGGCATGACCGCCACCGCACACAGCTACATCCAGACTCTGCAGTTGTAGGCCCATCCCGAAGGTTGCTTTTACCGGGAAAGTTACCGCACCGCAGTTGATGGCGGTGACCCAGGCGCAGCATCGCCCATTGGTTCACGCATCAACACGTTGAGTGGGCGTCGCGCCAACCTGGCCCCCAGCCCCATGCTCTTTGGCGCGTCCGCCCCAGGTCAGTATGATGGACGCACCCCACACCATCGTCAGACGCCCTTGAACAACTTGCAGCACCTGCCGGTCAACTCGGATGCCCCCAAGGCCAGGATCCACTGGGCGGTGGCGATGAACCACCGCAACCGCACCGGTGGGTTTGGCATGTTGTGCCTGTTGCTGGGCCTGCACATGCTGCGCCAAGACCATGGGCCCTTGGTCTGGCTGGCGCTGGTGCTTCAGTTTCTGGTGTACCCACAACTGGTGTTCGAGTGGGCCAGGCGCGCGCGCGACCAGTTGGGCGCCGAGATCCACGCCATGCAATTCGACGCGCTGTGTTTTGGAGCCTGGCTGGTGGTGTTGCACTTTCCGCTGTGGATCGGTTTTGTGCTGTTTACCAGCAGTTCGCAAAACCTGACCCTGTTTCGTGGGCTGCGGGGTTTTGTCCAGGCGCTGGTTTTGTTGGCGCTGGGTTGTGCGCTTGCAGGCTTGGCCATCGGCTGGACGGTGCAGCCACAGACTGATCCGTGGGTGAGTGCGATGGCCATTGTGACCATCTCGGTGTATTTGACGGTGGTGTCACTGGCTGGACAAACCCGCGCCATGCGGCTGCATGAGACCAAACGGCAACTGCGAGCCAACGAGCTGGTGCTGCAGCAGGAGCTGGCCAAGAACCAGAGCCTGCAGGCCGAACTGCGTGAGCAGGCGCGCCGCGACGCACTCACCGGCCTGTTCAACCGGCACCACCTCAACGACATCATGGAGCGTGAATTGGCGCGTTGTGCCCGCGATGGTCAGCCGATGAGCCTGCTGCTGATTGACGTGGACCATTTCAAACACATCAACGATACCTACGGCCACCAGGTGGGTGACGAGGTACTGCGTGCCACCGCCCGACTGCTGTCCGAGCGCACCCGTGCCAGCGACATGTTGTTTCGCTACGGTGGCGAGGAGTTTCTGTTGGTGCTGTCGCAGGCGGACTCAGCCGCAGCCAAAGAGATGGCCGAAGAGCTGCGGCTGCTGTATGCGGCCAGCCCACTGTCGCCGGGCAACCCGGCCGTGTTGGCCACCCTGTCGATTGGTGTGGCCACCTTTGCCGACCATGGGGTCACGTTTGACCACCTGCTGCAAGCCGCCGACCAGGCCATGTACCGCGCCAAACACGCCGGTCGCAACCGCGTCGAGATTGCCTGAGTGGCTTGTTTGCTATATAGTTAATAGCTTATGGCCCTTATAAAATAAGGGATAGAGGCATAAAACATGCCTCATTCAAGCAGGTGCGACCGGTGGTCGACCGCATCAGGCTCAGGGCGCTTTGGCCGTCGCTTGTATGGTGTTCAAGCCGCGATCAAGGTGGGTGTTGAGCTCCTCCATCATGTCTTCTAGCGACTCCCCCAAAGCGCATTGCATAAAGCGCCTGTGGTTGGCCTCAAAATCGGGTTTTGGGGCCATGGAGATTTGGCATATGGCCAAGCCAAGTTGTATTTTCTGGCTCATTTGCTGCCAAAACGTTGGCATCAAATGGTTGCCACACCGCTCAAACACGAGCCCATGAAAATATGACTCGGCGCGAATTTTTTCACCAAGCTCGTTCCCACGGATCGCTTCAAGCATCAGCTGGAAGCGTTGCTGTAGTGCTTCGCGAAAGGCCGCATCGCGATGTGGCCAGATCCTTGTGTAGGCCTGAATCTCCAAGACCCTCCGCATTTCGTAGACGTCTTGCAGCATTGGCGCGTTCAGTTCGGCAACAAAAGCGCCCGCGTAGGGTCGGTTTGTCACCAGACCACTCTCCACCAGTTCGCGAATGGCTTCCCGCAAAAGCCCACGGCTGACGCCTAGCTGGGCAGTCAGCCGACTTTCCACCAATTGGGTGCCAGGTGCAATTTGCCCGCTAATGATGGCGCTGCGCAGGGTTTGGGCCACATGATCCCGCCGGGTTTGGGTCGGGATTGGGGCCAGTTGCTGAAAGTCGCAGGTCATGTCAGGCGCGCCGCAGTGCAAAGCGTTTTTCAAGTTGTAAGGCCAAGTAGCTTCCAGGGTAGATCAGGACAAAGTAGATCACAGCCACTGCGCTCAAGATTTCCAGTGGCCGATAAAAAACAGATGACAGCGCACGGCCTTGGTACATCAGTTCTTGCACGGCGATCACCGAAGCAATGGACGTATTTTTGCAGAGCTCAATGCCTCGATTGGTAAACGCTGGCAGCATGCGCACAAGAACTTGCGGCACCACCACACGCCGAAGCACTTGTGCGCTGGTCATGCCCAGGGCGCGTGCGCCTTCCCACTGGCCGCGAGGCAAAGAGGCGATGCCACCGCGGAAAATTTCAGAGCAATAGGCGCTGGCATTGAGGATAAGCCCGGCCAGCGCAGCACTCACGGGGCTGAGCTGGATGCCGGTGAGGATGGGACAGGCATAAAAGAACCAGATCAACTGGACCATCACGGGCGTGTTTCGGAACAGCTCGACATAGGCCCGCCCCAAAAGCCTGGGCGGCCTATGGCGCGAGCCCGTGCCCAGTGCAATGACCAAACCGATGGCCATGGATGCAGGAAAGGCGATGCTCCACAGCAGGGCTGTCATGCCAACGCCTTTGAGCAACACCGCATAGTTCTGCACGATCACAGAAAAGTCCCAAACGTAGTCCATGGTCATCGTGCCGCCAGGGGTGCCCAGCGGGCCAACAGGCGCTCGACCTGGTGCGCACCAAGGCTTAGCGCGCACAGCGCAATGAAGAAGATGGCCGCCACGGCGGTGTAAACCTCCAGGGGACGAAAGGTGATGGTGTTGACTTGCATGGCTTGGTACAGCAGGTCCGAGTACGCCAGTGTCGACGCCAATGCTGTCGTCTTGATCAGTTCGAAGCTGCGTTCCATGAACGGTGGGAGCATGCGCTGGGCGGCTTGTGGCAAAACCACTCTGCGAAGGACTTGGCTGGAACGCATCCCCAACGCGCGTGCGCCTTCCCACTGGCCACGCTCAATCGACAAAACGCCGCCGCGAAACACTTCGGCGTAAAAGGCGCCAGACTGTGTGGACAGCGCGAGCACCGCTGCCGTGTACGGATCGAGGCTGATCTTCAGCACCACAGGCAGGGCATAAAACGCCCAGAAAAAATGAACGATGGGCGGCGTGTTGCGGTACCACTCGGTGAACCACAGTGCCGGGTAGTTCAGCCAAGGCTTGTGGGTGAGTCGCATGGTGGCTAGGCACACGCCGATCAGGATGCCCGCCGCAATGGCGACCACCGCAACCTGGAGGGTGCCGAGCGTGCCCGTCAGCAGCATCTGACGGTACGCCCACACAGCGCCAAAGTCCCATTCGTAGTTCATGTCGGCATCACCAGATTCCGCCTGGTGGTTACTTCTCGAGAGACTCGCGCGTCACACCAGGCTGGCGGCTGGGGTCCAGGCCTTTGGTCTTGAGGTATTGCTCGTACAGGCTTTGCGTGGTGCCAGAGCGGTAGAGTTTGTCAAATTGGGCATCGAGCAAGTCTTTGAACCCAGAGTCTGCCTCTTTGCGGATGCCTGCACTGGTTGGCAAGGCCACGGCCGGTTGCGGAATCTGCACCGAGCCTTTACGGATTTTCGAGTAAGCAATCGCCAGGGCCGGGTGGTAAAAGCCAATGGCATCCACACGCCCTGCTACAAATGCCGCGACGGTTTCGTCGGTGTTTGTGAAGCGTTCGATTTTGGCGTTGGGCAGGCGCTTGGTCAGGTCGCGATCGGTGGCGGTGCCTAGCGCGACGCCGACGCGCACCTCTGGCTTGTTGAGATCCTCCCAGTTTTTGGCGATCAGGCCGTCCTTGGCCAACACACCTTGCGCGTACCACAGCAGGGGCTTGCTCGGGAAGTCGATGGCGCGCTTGCGCTCTTCGGTCGCGTCTAGCACGAACATGACGTCGATCTGTCCGGACTGCAGTGCTGCAACGCTGTTACCCCAAGTGGTTTCCACAGGAACGAGCTTGACGCCAATGCTCTTGGCAATTTGATCGCCGATCAACACGCCCAAGCCGGTCCATTGACCGGAGTTCAGATCACGGAAATACCAAGGGTCCCCCGGGGCCACACCGATACGCAGCTCGCCGCTTTGTTTGATTTTTTGCAGGGTCGATGTGTCTGCCATGGCGGGCAGCGCAGCGGCAAGGGTCAAGGCGGCCAAAGCCCCGAGAACAGTGCGGCGCAGTGGGTTTGGAATGCGTGTGTTTGTCATGTGCGAACTCCGTTAAAAATGGAATGAACTGTGGTGAAGTGATTTTTTTTAGAGCGGCGCTTATGCGGTAGCACCGATGTGGGTCAGATACTGGCCGTACAGTTTTCGTGTCACCGGACCCATGCCACGGGTTGGCAATGTGCGGCCATCAATGGCGGACACCGGCGTCAGGCCACCCAGCGTACCGGTCACAAAGGCTTCGTCGGCGGTGTAGGTTTCGGCCAGGGTGAAGTCGCCTTCAAACACCGACAGACCGGCGCTGCGGGCCAATGCCAAAACGGTTGCGCGCGTGATGCCGTTAAAGCAGTAGCGGCCCGAAGATGTCCACAGCGCCCCTTTGCGCACGATGAAGAAGTTGGTGGAGTTGCAGCTGGAGACAAAACCCTGCGGGTCCAGCATCAGCGCCTCATCGGCACCGGTGTGGATGGCTTGAAGCAAGGCCTGGATCAGGTTCAGGCGGCTATGGGAGTTCAGGCGCAAGTCGAACACATCGGGGCCGCTGCAGCGGATGGTGGACGTGTGCAGTCGAAGGCCTTTTTCTTTGGAGGCCGGGTCGATCACCTTGTGTTCAGCGACACACACGATGGTGGGGCCCCCCACAATGAAACGTGGGTCTTGGTTGGCGGTCTTTTTCACGCCGCGTGTAACCATCAAGCGGGCATGGGCACCGTCGCGCATGCCGTTGACCTCAAAAGTCCGCAAGACGATGTCTTTGACAGCTTGTGGTGTCAGACCAATGTCCAGTGAGATGCTTGCCGCCCCGGCAAACAAACGCTCGATGTGTGCGTCAAATGACACCACCTGCCCTTGCACGATGCGCAGGCCTTCCCACACACCGTCGCCGCACACATAGCCTGAGTCAAAGATCGACACTTTGGCCTCGTTGCGCGGCACGAAGGCTGCGTTCAAGTAAACCAGCACCTGGTCGTTGCGTGCGTCGGGCGTGTAGGACTGGGCGCTATGGTCGCTTGAGTTGCTGAGCGCAGTGGAGCTTGAGGACATGGGGTGGCAAAAGAGCGTTTGAGTCAAAAATGGAAAGCGGTAAACCGCTCGAGAAAGCGCTGGGTGAGTTCTTTTTGTGGATTTTTGAGAACTTGTTCTGGCGTGCCTGCTTCGTAGATCTGGCCGTCAGCAAGAAACAAGACCTTGTTGGCGTAGTGGTACGCGAAACCCAGCTCATGCGTGACCAGCAGCATGGTCCGGCCTTCCTCGGCTAGGCTGCGGATGACATGCAGCACCTCGGACGCCAACTCTGGATCCAACGAGGATGTGGGCTCGTCCAGCAGCAGAACCTGAGGCTCCATCGCCAGCGCTCGCGCAATCGCCACCCGCTGCTGCTGCCCACCCGACAGGTGAGCGGGGAAGGCGGTCGCCTTGTCTGCCATTCCCACTTTGGCAAGTTGCACCATGGCGCGATCACGCGCCATGCTGGTCGGCAAGCCGAGCACGGTGACAAGCCCCTCCATCACGTTGGCCAACACGGTCATGTGCCCAAACAGGTTGAACTGTTGGAACACCATACCCACCACCTGGCGCACAGAACAGAGCTGAGCCTGGGCGTAATTGACCTTGCCTGTGCCCATGACCGAGCCAATAGGCTGGCCTTGTAGTTCGATCCGGCCTTGGCTGGGATGCTCCATGAAGTTGAGGCAACGTAGAAAAGTGCTTTTGCCGGAGCCACTGGCTCCCAAAATGGCGATACGGTCACCGGGCTGCACATCCAAATCAATGCCGCGCAGAACCGTTTGGTCGCCAAACTGCTTCTGTAGCGCAGAAATTCGAATGATGGGTTGTGTCATGAAAGATGAAGCGTGCAATGAGGAGGTCAATTCGATCGCGGTCAATTTGTAGGATTGTTCGACAATCGACCCGGGGACGAGACCTTAACATTCGCCACCTTCATCATGGAAGTGCGAAATCCGCATATCGATATGCGGTCTTGTACTGACTACCGACTTGGCGCCTGCATCATGGGTTGCCGATCGACCCATGACCGGCTTGGCATGGGTCGCCCGCTGTCGTTGGATTGGGAGACGCCTGTTTGTGCAAAAACGCACGGGTAGCAATCACCTCGAGATGGCTGAAGCGAGCCTGTTGGTATCTATTTGATAGCTATCAGCCCTTATGAAATAAGGGCTAGAGGCATAAAACATGCCTCATTCAAGCAGCAGCACCTGCGCCGGGGCTGAAGGCGCTCAGGCCGCGTTCGCCGCCGCGGCAATCACCTGCGCCACTGCTGCGGTGAGTTTTTTGGCATAGGGCACATGCAAGAACTCATTGGGGCCGTGGGCGTTGCTCTTGGGGCCGAGCACGCCGCACACCATCATCTGCGCTTTCGGGAAACCCTGGGACAGCATGTTCATGAGCGGAATCGTGCCGCCCTGGCCGATGTAGCCGCAGGGCGCGCCAAAACAGCTTTGTGAGGCGGCGTTGAGCGCTTGCTCGAACCACGGTGCGGTGCTGGGTGCGTTCCAGCCGGTGGCGCCTGCCGCGTGGTCAAACGTGACCTTGGCTTGGTAGGGTGCGTTGTCTTCCAGCAGGGTTTTCAGGTTGGCCACCGCGCTGGCGGCGTCCACCAGGGGTGGCAGGCGCAAGGACAGTTTGAAGGCGGTGTAGGGGCGCAGCACATTGCCAGCGTTTTGCAGCTCAGGCAAACCCTCAACACCGGTCACGCTCAACGTCGGCAGCCAGGTGCGGTTGAGCAGCGCCTGCAGCGGGTCGGTGGTGGTGGGCAACATGCTTTGCGAGGCGCCGCCGCAATCGGCATGCGCCCACGGAAAACGTTTGTAGACCTCGTCACCCAAAATGGCGGCGGTGGCTTGGGCCTGCGCCAGGCGGTCGCTCGGCACTTCGCAGTGGAACTGGGCGGGCAGCAGGCGGCCGGTGGCGCTGTCTTCCAGCCGGTCCAGCAGATGGCGCAGGATGCGAAAGCTCGACGGCACCAGGCCGCTGGCCTCGCCCGAGTGCACGCCTTCGGTCAACACCTCGACCTTGAGCACACCGCTGGCGTTGCCGCGCAGGCTGTTGGTGAGCCAGAGCTGGTCGTAATTGCCCGCGCCTGAGTCCAGGCAAATCACCAGGCCCACATCGCCCAGCCGGGGTTTGAGCGCGTCGATGTAGGGCAGCAGGTCGCGTGAGCCGCTTTCTTCGCAGGTTTCAATCAGGCCCACGATGCGCGGGTGCGCCGCTTGCTGGCTTTTGAGCGCCTGGATCGCGGTAATGGCTGCGTAGATGGCGTAACCGTCGTCGGCGCCACCGCGGCCATAGAGTTTGCCGTCCTGGTATTTGGGTGTCCAGGGGCCCAGGTCAGCGCGCCAGCCGGTGAATTCGGGCTGTTTGTCCAGGTGCCCGTAAAACATGACGGTTTGGTCGCTGGCCCTTGTTTTATCTGGGTTAGGTGCTGTTGATTCAGTAGCGCCTTGGGAGGCGGCCACTTCAAAAAACAGCACCGGCGTGCGCCCGTCCAAGCGCACGATTTCAATCTGCAAACCGGCCACTTTTTGCGCCTGTACCCATTCCAGGGCGTTGCGCACCACGGTGTCAATGAAGCCATGCTGCGCCCAATCGGGGTCAAACATGGGTGACTTGGCGGGGATGGTGATGTAGTTGCTGAGCTGCTCGACGATGTCCTCGTCCCAGGCGCGGTTGACCTGGTCCAAGGTTTGGTGCGTGTTCAAAATCGTGCTGCTGACGGGTGCGTTCATGTCCAAAATTCCTCAAATGGTTCAGCCGCGAGTATGACCCAGGGCTTGAAGCGATGGCTGGCCCAGGCGGGCGGCCGTGGCCGCCAACAGCGGTGGGGTCAGCGTCGCCGAGTGCGCCAGTTTAAAGACGGCCACCGCTTGTTCCAGCCGCTGCGCTTGGTCGCGCAGGCTCTCGGCCGCTGCGGCGGATTGCTCAACCAGGGCGGCATTTTGCTGCGTCATCTGGTCGAGCTCGCCGACGGCGGCGTTGACGCTGCCAATGCCTTGGGATTGCTCGGCCGCTGCGGCGCTGATCTCGCCAATGATGTCGCTCACGCGCTGCACCGAACTGACGATTTCGCTCATGGTGTCGCCGGCGTTTTGCACCAGCCGCGAGCCGGACTCGACTTTGTCGACCGAGGCATTGATCAGCGCCTTGATCTCGCGTGCGGCAGCCGCGCTGCGCCCGGCCAGGCTGCGCACCTCGGTGGCCACCACCGCAAAGCCGCGTCCTTGCTCGCCCGCGCGGGCCGCTTCCACCGCCGCGTTGAGCGCCAGGATGTTGGTCTGGAACGCGATGCCGTCGATCACGCTGATGATGTCGGCAATGCGGCGCGAGCTTTCGTTGATGTCGTTCATGGTGCTGACCACCTCGCCCACCACCACACCGCCGCGCGCCGCCACCGCTGCGGCAGAGGCGGCCAGTTGGTTGGCCTGGTGCGCCGCATTGGCCGACTGCTGCACCGCGCCGGTCAGCTCCACCATGCTGCTGGAGGTGCGCTGCAGGTTGCTGGCGGTTTGTTCGGTGCGCTGGCTCAGGTCCTGGTTGCCTGTGGCGATCTCTGAACTGGCGGTGCTGATGCTCTCCGCCGCCTGGCGCACCCGTTGCAGCGCTTGCAGATAACGCTGGCGCATGCCCTCGGTTTCGGTCACCAGTTCGCCAATTTCGTCGCGCCGGGTGGTCTCAAAGGTGCGGGTCAGGTCGCCTTGCGCCACCGCCAGCACCGCGGTGGACAGCTCATGCAGCGGCTGGCTCACGGTGCGTTTGACCAGCAGATACAGCCCCAGACCCAGCAGCAACGCGGTGGCCGCCAGCAGCGCCCAGATCAGACCCATGTTGGTCCAGTACTGCGCCATGGCTTCGGATTCGCTCACCTCGGCCACCAGCCAGCGTTTGCCCAGCTCCAGTTTGCGCACCATCGCCCAGCGTTGGTCGGTTGCCGCGTTGAGCAAAGGCAGCGCCTGCGGCAGGTAACCGTCTTGGATGGCTGTCAGCTGCGAGATGAAGGCTTCAGCTTGGGGCGCCACCTCGGTCACTTTTTTGCCGCTGGCCGTCGGGTGCACCACAAAACGTGCCTCCGCGGGCGCACCGTTGGACTCGATCAGGTAAGCGCCACCGGAGTCAAAGAAATGCGTGCCGTTGATCTGCTTTTCCAGCGCGGCTTGTTGCACGCCGATGTCCTGACCGATGAAAAAGATACCGATCACCTGGCCACTGGCGTCTTTGACGGGTTCGTAATGGGTCATGTAGGGCTTGCCAAACAGCACTGCCGGGCCGGTGTAGGTGTTACCGTCCAGGGCCCGTTGGTAGGCCGGGTGCTTGCGGTCGAGCAGGGTGCCCATGGCACGCTCGCCATTCTGCTTTTTCAGCGAGGTGGTGACGCGCTCAAAGTCATCTCCCTTGCGGGCAAACACGGTGGCGACACTGCCCGTGTCTTGGTTGAAGTGGTCCACCGAGCTGAAGTTGCCGTTGACTGGCACACCCAGATTCAGCAGCTCACCCGTGTCTTTGTTGTAGCTTAGCTCGGGGGCAAATTCGGCGCGAAACTTCTTGAAATTGCGCGCTGCCATCTCGCGGTTGGCCAGCTCGGAGGCGTCTGCCACCGCCACAATGCCCTGCAGCTTTTCAGTCACCGCCTGGCGCATCAGGTTGTGCACACTGCGCCATTCGATGACACCAATGGCAACGGCAACCAGCGTCAGCACCAGCGCCAAACCGGTCAAGGACAGCAGCGCCAGGTTGCGGGCGACCGATTGATTTTTTTGTACCGTCAAACTCATAGTCGCTCCCGATAGTTTTTAGACAGGGTGTGTTGCCATGCCAACGGCAGGATCGTCAAGAAATTATGGGCCAGATGGGATAACCCGGGCAGGCCTCTGGTTGCACAGCGCTTGGTTTGCGCGTGCCGATCAGGTTTTGATTTTGGCCCACGATAGGGGCTTGAGCCAAGTAAATAAGGGGCTAAAAGCTACACAGTCTGTAGCAAAGGTGAGAAAAAACATCAAGCCACCCAGCGGCGCGTCGTAAAATATGGAACGATGTTTCGGAAATGCATTCGTCCAGCCTGTTGCTTGTGTGTCCTCGCGGGTCTGGAAGGTGTTTTGACAACCTAAAAAACTGCCACGCTTACCCTGCGCTGTCCCCATGAACACCCTTGACCCTACCCAAGGTCGCACCAGTGGTGCCTGGCCCATCGCGTACGAAGCGCTGGGCAACCCGGCGCATCCGGCCATTGTGTTGATCATGGGCCTGGGGCTGCAAAGCATCGCCTGGCCCGACAGCTTTTGCCAGGCGCTGGTGGCGGGTGGTTACCGGGTGGTGCGTTTTGACAACCGCGACTGCGGTCTGTCGGCCCGCGCACCGGCACACGGGCGGTTTGCCCTGATACACACCATTGCGGCGTCACTGCTCAAGCTGTCGGTACCCGCACCCTACACGCTGCACGACATGGCGCAAGACACGCTGGCGGTGATGGACGCGCTGCACATCGCGCAGGCGCACATCGTTGGGGTGTCGATGGGCGGCATGATCGGCCAAGTACTGGCCGCCGCCCACCCACAGCGGGTGCTGAGCCTGACCTCGATCATGTCCACCAGCGGCCACCCGCGCCTGCAGCAGCCCGCGCTGCGTGTGCGCCGTGTGGTGGTGGGCCGCCCGGCCCGGCCCAACGACATCGAATCGGTGATCGACCACCAGGTGCGCATCGTGCGCACCATCGGCAGCCCGGTGTTTCACGAGTCAGACCAGGCACTGCGCGAGCGGATTGGCCGGGGCATCCGCCGCGCTTACGAGCCCGCGGGCCTGACACGCCAAGTGATGGCCATCATCGCCAGTGGTGACCGCCGAGCCTTGCTGCAAAAAATCACCGCGCCCACGTTGGTCATCCACGGCCGCGACGACCCGCTGGTGCCGCTGCCCGGCGGCCAGGACACGGCGGACCACATCCCCGACGCCAAACTGCTGGTGGTGGACGGCATGGGGCACGACCTGTCACCCGCGCTGCTGCCGCAACTGGCCCAGGCCATTTTGACCCATTGCAAGGCTTTATTGGCCTCTAGCCCTTAAATCTATTGGGCTAAGCGCTCTTTTTTTTGATAACTTTACCAACCCGAGTCGACAACCATGACACAAACACTCTCCACCTTGAACACCACTTTTGCGCTGGGCAACAGCCTGCGTTTTACCGAGACCGTGCCCGGCTTGCCGGTGGCCGAGATCAGCACCCCGTTGGCCACCGCCAGCGTCGCCCTGCATGGTGCCCATGTGCTGAGCTGGCAACCGGCCGGACAAGCGCCAGTGATCTGGGTCTCCAAAGCCGCGATTTATGAGCTGGGTAAACCGGTGCGTGGCGGTGTGCCGCTGTGCTGGCCCTGGTTTGGCGCGGTGCCCGGCAAAAGCCTGCATGGCTTTGTGCGCACCATGATGTGGCAAGTGCGCGGCGCCGAGCTGGACGCCAGCGGCCAACTGGTGCTGCGTTTGGGCATCACCGACGACGCCAGCACCCGCGCAGCCTGGGACCATGCTTTTGACCTGGAGCTGACTGTGACCGTCGGCGCCACCTTGACCATCGCCCTGACCACCCGCAACACCGGTGATGCCCCGTTCAGCATCAACCAGGCCCTGCACACCTACTTTGCCACCAGCGACATCACCCAGACCACCGTTCAAGGCCTGGCCGGTGGCAGCTACCTCGACAAGGTGCAGAACTTTGCCGTTTGCCAGCAAGCGGGTGACGTGTCTTTCACCGGCGAGACCGACCGCATCTACACCGACACCACCGCTGACAGCCTGATCGTGGACGGCGCCGCGGGCCGCACCATCCGCATCGCCAAACAGGGCAGCGCCACCACCGTGGTCTGGAACCCCTGGTCAGAAAAAGAAAAAGGCATGGTCGACATGGCAGCGGGTGAACACCGCCAGATGCTGTGTGTGGAAACCTGCAACGCCGGCCCGGATGTGGTGAGCGTCCCGGCAGGCGGCGTCTACACGCTGGCGGCGACCATCTCGGTAGCCTGAGCCTTTAACGCGGCCTTGCGGCCAGCGTCTCAGGGCGCTGGTCGCAGCCGGGCGTAGACACAGGTGTTGCGCAGACTGCCGTCAGTGGCGCGGCGGTCCTGGCGCAGAATGCCTTCGAGCTCGAACAAACAGCGCTCGGCCACCCGGCGCGAGGCCAGATTGGCCTCGTCTGCAATAAGCTCGACCCGCACCACCTGCATCTGGGTAAAGGCGTAGTCCACCAGCGCCAACACCGCCTCCCGGGCATAACCCCGGCCCGCAGCCGAGCTGCGAATCCAGTAACCGACTTCGGTCTTGGGTGTTTCCCAGACGGTGCGCAGCAGGCCCGCACCGCCCAGCAGTTGGCCGGTCGACTTCTCGAACAGATGGAAGTATTGATGGGTGCGCAGCAGAAAGTTCGCCGCACTGGTGCGGCTGCGCGCTTCTGCAGACTCTGGCGTGGACGGGTTTGCCACCCAGGGCAGGGCACTCAGGAACTGCCGCAGCTCGGGCAAAGACTCGCAGACCGCCGCATGCAGGGCCAAACCATCCCCCGCTTGCGGGACCCGGATCAGCAGGCGCTCGGTTTCAAGGGTGGTCGGCAGAGGCTGGAGAAGTGGATCCATCATGGTGAGCAAAAAAGGCGGGATGCCCACCGATTCTGCCTTGCCAGCGTGTGCCCAAAGTCAGGCACAAGCCATGTCATCTGAAGGTTTGCAGCGCAGCTTCTGCCTGATGTAGGATTTGCCCACACACACGCGTCCGTTGGAAAGGGCATGACCTTATGACGACAGAAACAGCTCCCAAGAGGGCCCCGTTCGTGATCGAATGGCGCGACGGGTTCAAGATCGGCGTTGATCAGGTGGACCAGGAGCACCGACAGCTGTTCACCCTGGTACGCGCGCTTAACCTTGAATCGGTGGATCACACCGTGGACGAACTGCTGAACTACGTGGTCACGCACTTTTCCAACGAGCAGGCATTGATGGAAAAAAATGGCTACCCGGCGTTTGAGCAGCATCTGAAGCTGCACGAAGAATTTGCCGCCCAGGTGGCCGACTTTCTGGGCAGCGACCAGGCCTGGACTGAAGAGCGGGTGCAAGAGCTGCGCAAATTCCTGAACAAATGGCTGATCGGCCACATCATGACGCACGACCTGCGCTTCGGCAAATGGCTCACCAGCCAGCCACTGCCCAGCGCCCAGCAGGTTCATCAGGCAGCGCCCAAGCCCGGTGGGTTTTTTGCCCGATTGTTCGGCCTCCAATGACTTCAGCGCCCCTGGCCTTGGCTGAAATTCACGCCGCACGATTCCCCGAGCACCTAGACCTGGTGCGCGAGATGCTGCGCGAGTACCAGGCCAGCCTGGGGGTGAGCCTGTGTTTCCAGAATTTTGAGGCCGAATTGGCCACGCTGCCCGGCGCTTACGCCGCACCGTCAGGTTGCCTGCTGTTGGCCTGGGCCGACGGTCAGGCACTGGGTTGCGTGGGCCTGCGTCCGCTGGAGCCGGGCCTGTGTGAGATGAAGCGCCTGTACCTGCGCCCGGCCGCGCGTGGGCAGCATCTGGGGCGACGGCTGGTGCAGGCGATCTGCACTGTGGCGAAAGAGGCCGGTTACCGTGCCATCCAGCTCGACACCCTGCCGGGTATGACCGCCGCGCGCGGGCTGTATGCGTCGATGGGCTTTGTGCCAGTGCCCGGCTATGTGTTCAACCCGATCCAGGGCACCCACTTTCTGGCGTTGGACTTGTTGGCTTGGCAACCCGCCTGAGTGGGTGTTTGCTTGCCGGAGCCTGCGGCCCGGGCCCACAAAACACACAAGTTATGGGTATTTCTGCGGCGTCGCTAGACTCCACGCGTTTTGACCTTTAGCGACCCCCGCCATGGAACTCCTGACCGACCCGAACACCTGGATTGCCTTCTTCATGCTCGCCGCGCTGGAGATTGTGCTGGGCATCGACAACATCATTTTCATCAGCATCCTGGTGGGTCGCTTGCCGCCCGAGAAGCGTGACCTGGGGCGCCGACTCGGCTTGGCCTTTGCCATGGTGTCGCGCATTGCGCTGCTGTTCAGCCTGGCCTGGGTGATGCGACTGACCGAGCCGCTGCTGACGGTGCTGGGGCAAGAGATCAGCGGGCGCGACATGATTTTGCTGGGGGGGGGCCTGTTTCTGCTCTACAAAGCTTCGCACGAAATTTTCATGGAAGTAGAAGCCCAGGAGGAGAGCCATGAGACCTCCACCAACATGGAGACCGCCAAGACCGGTGCCGGGTTGTTCTGGGGCACGATTGTGCAGATTGGTGTGGTCGATATCGTGTTTTCGCTCGACTCGGTGATCACCGCCGTGGGCATGGTCGACAACATCGGTGTCATGGTGGCCGCGGTGATTGCCTCGGTGGCGGTGATGATGTTTGCCGCCAAACCGATTGGTGATTTTGTGGACCGGCACCCGTCGATCAAGGTGCTGGCGCTGGCGTTTTTGACCATGGTGGGCACACTGCTGGTGGCCGAGGCGTTTGACGTGCATGTGCCCAAAGCCTATGTCTACGTGGCCATGTTGTTCTCGCTCGCGGTCGAAGCACTCAACATCCGCGCCCGCACCAAACGCCAAGCACGCCGGTAAGCCTGCGGGCAGGCCGTGCGGCCCGCCTGCCAAGGCGCTTTCAGTGCTGGCCGAGCGTCGGGTAGTCGGTGTAGCCCTTGGCGCCGCCGCCGTAGTAGGTGTTGCGATCACCTTCGTTGAGGGCGCTGCCGTGGCGCAGGCGCGCCACCAGATCGGGGTTGGCGATGAAGTCGCGGCCAAAGGCGACCAGATCGGCGCCTTCGCGCACGGCGTGCTCGGCCAGTGTTTTGTCCAGGCTGTTGTTGACCATCCAGGCGCCTTTGCCACCCGCAGCGCGGTAGGCGCGGCGCAGGCCGTCGTAGTCAAACGGGCGTTCTGGCAGCTCACGCTCGCCGCCGGTGGCGCCTTCGATGATGTGCACATAGGCCAGCCCAAAACCTGCCAGCGCACGCACCACATGGTCAAACAGCGGCTGTGGATCAGGGTCGAATGCGTCATTGGCCGGGGTCACGGGCGACAGCCGGATGCCCACGCGTCCAGCACCAATCGCCTCGGAGACGGCTCTCACCACCTCCAATAGCAGACGGGCGCGATTTTCGATGCTGCCACCAAAATCGTCGCGGCGGATGTTGGAGCCGCTTTTCAGGAACTGGTCGATCAGGTAGCCATTGGCGGCGTGGATTTCAACGCCGTCAAAACCAGCCGTTTCCACCGCGTTGCGGGCCGCCGCGGCAAAGGTGTGCACGATGTCGGGCAGCTCGTAGGCTTGCAGCGCACGCGGCTCAGAGGTGGCAACAAAGTGGGGTACGCCGTCGGTGATCAACACCGTTTTGGCGTTGGCTCGGATCGCCGACGGCGCCACCGGTGCGCCGCCGTTGGGTTGCAGGCTGGTGTGGGAGATGCGCCCGACGTGCCAGAGCTGCACCACGATCTTGCCGCCTGCTGCGTGCACCCGTTTGGTGACTTGTTTCCAGCCATCGATCTGCTCGCTGCCGTACAGGCCTGGCACGTCGGCGTAGCCTTGGCCTTGTTGGCTGATCGCAGTGGCCTCGGTGATGATCAACCCGGCGCTGGCGCGCTGGGCGTAGTACTCGGCCATCAGCGCGGTCGGAATGGCATCCGGTGCGCGGTTGCGCGTGAGGGGCGCCATGACGATGCGGTTGGCCAGGTGCAAGTCGCCTGCGCGCACGGGGTTGAATAAGGTGGCATGGGTGTGTGGCATGGCAGGTGCTCCGGTTGTACAAGAGGATGGAGATGGGGGCACCCTGGCCGAACAGAAGGCCGACATGCCTCGCTGAAGCCATTTTGAGGCAAGACGGCTGGCAGCGCCAGCACGCCTGACCGTTGCCGCTTTATCGGGTGAGTTTGTAGACCGAGGTGCCTGCCAGCAGGTTGGGGGCAAAACGCTGCACCTCACCGTTCTGGATGCCAAAGCTGTCGATCACTTTGAGGCCACAGGCGTGCGCCAGCAGCCCTAAGTCCGCATGGGTGCCCACGCGGATGTTGGGGGTGTTGTACCACTGGTAGGGCAAGCGCCGCGTCACCGGCATGCGCCCGCGCAGCACGCTCAGGCGGTTGGGCCAATGGGCAAAGTTGGGGAAGGCGACGATGCCGACCTGCCCAACACGCACCGTCTCGCGCAACATCACCTCGGCGTTGCGCAGGTTTTGCAGGGTGTCGATCTGCAGCACCACATCAAACGAGGCGTCTTCGAACATCGACAGCCCTTCATCCAGATTGAGCTGGATGACGTTGACACCACGCTGGACGCAGGCCAGCACATTGGTGTCATCGATTTCGATGCCATAGCCGGTGCAGCCACGCGTGGCTTTTAAATGCGCCAGCAAGGCGCCGTCGCCGCAACCCAGGTCGAGCACGCGCGCGCCCACGGGCACCAGTTCGGCCAAGGCCTGTCCAATGGCACTGACGCTCATGCTGATACCTCCATGCTTTCAAAATAAGAGCGGATAACGCTTATATAACGAGGGTCATCGAGCAAAAAAGCATCATGACCGTGGCGTGCGCTGATTTCGGCGTAGCTCACCTCGCGCTGGTTGTCGAGCAAGGCTTTGACGATCTCGCGGCTGCGTTTGGGTGAAAAGCGCCAGTCGGTGGTGAAGCTCACCAGCAGGAATTTGGCGGTGGCGCGCCCGAGCGCCAGGCTCAGGTTGCCGCCGTAGGCGCGCGCCGGGTCAAAGTAGTCCAGCGCGCGGGTGATCAGTAGGTAGGTGTTGGCGTCGAAGTACTCGGCAAACTTGTCGCCCTGGTAACGCAGGTAACTCTCGATCTGGAACTCGATGTCTTGCGTGCTGTATTTGTAGTCACGGGTATCAAGCGCGCTGGCGGTGTCCTTGGCTTGCGCCAGCACCGCGTCACGCAACTCGCGGCCGAACTTTTCGTTCATCACATCGTCGCTCAGGTAGGTGATGTGGCCGATCATGCGGGCAATGCGCAGGCCGCGTTTGGGCACCGTGCCGTGCTGGTAGAAATGCCCGCCGTGAAAGTCAGGGTCGGTCACGATGGCGCGCCGGGCCACCTCGTTGAAGGCGATGTTCTCCGCCGTCAGGTTGGGGGCGCTGGCAATCACCAGGGCGTGGCGCACCCGATCCGGGTACTGCAGCGTCCAACTCAGCGCCTGCATGCCACCCAGGCTGCCGCCCATCACTGCGGCCAGGGTCTGGATGCCCAGGGCGTCGAGCAGCCGGGCCTGGGCGTCGACCCAATCTTCGACCGTGACCACCGGGAAGTCGGCGCCATAGACCTGGCCGGTGTCGGGGTTGGTGTGCATCGGGCCGGTCGAGCCAAAACACGAGCCCAGGTTGTTGACGCCGATGACAAAAAACTTATTGGTGTCGAGCGGCTTGCCCGGGCCAATCATGTTGTCCCACCAGCCCTCGGACTTGGGCTGGCCTTCGTAGACACCGGCCACATGGTGCGAGGCGTTGAGCGCGTGGCAGACCAGCACGGCGTTGGACTTGGCCGCGTTCAAGCTGCCGTAGGTCTCGTAGCTCAGGGTGTAGTCGCGCAGACTGGCGCCGCTTTGCAGGGGCAAGGCGGCCGCAAATGACATCGACTGGGGGGTAGCGATCAGTTGCATGAATGAAAAAACCCGGTAGCGCTAAAGGCAAAACCGGGTTGGCTGACATCTTTAGCGGTATTTGTTAAGCGCCCGCAATTCTGGCAAATCGGCGCGTTAACAGTATAACCAAGCTGTTTATCCACCTCGGCCGTGCCTCGGGCGGAGCTGCGTGATGGTGCCATGGCATTGAAGCCGCGGATTCAACGACAAAGTGCATCAGTAGGTAGTTTAATGGGCTGCATTTTGAGCCCATAAAAGACCTCATGGGGCGTGCGATAGCCCAGGCACTTGCGGGGACGGTGATTGAGGCTGTACA
>Ga0302321_100000325_pt1 | contig 41987 bp, 42 predicted proteins | sample Fen_T0_1_FD_202505 | JGI IMG/M metagenome (GOLD analysis project Ga0302321, IMG submission 202505) | Peat permafrost microbial communities from Stordalen Mire near Abisko, Sweden - Fen_T0_1 | ecosystem: Environmental > Terrestrial > Soil > Wetlands > Permafrost | place: Sweden: Abisko... | reverse complement strand
TCTGCTCGGGCTGATGATCGAAGGCGGCAACCTGGGACAGGTGGTGCAGCCGACTGCCGCGATGATTGTGTTTGGCGGGACGCTGGGCGCGGTCCTTATTCAATATCCGCTGGCGGTAGTACTGAGTGGGTTCAAACGGCTGGCGCACATTTTCGTTGAGCCCGCGCGGAACGCACAGGGGACAGTTGACCTACTAGTCAAGTACGCGAATCAGGCGCGGCGCGAAGGGATTATTTCTCTCGACAAGGAGACAGAGACGATTCAGGAGCCGTTTCTGAAGCGGTCGTTAATGCTGGCGGTGGATGGCACGGAATCGCAAGAACTGCGGAAGATCATGGAGTTGGAACTCGATAACAAAGAAGAGCAGGAAGAGAAATTTCCGCAGGTGTTTGAGTCAGCTGGAGGCTTCTCGCCAACCATTGGGATTATTGGGGCGGTGTTGGGACTAATTCAAGTAATGCAGCATCTTGACAAGATTGATGAGGTGGGACGCGGGATCGCAGTGGCGTTTGTGGCGACGATTTATGGAGTGGGCGCGGCCAATATTTTCTTTCTGCCTGCTGCCGGGAAACTCAAGATTCGAATTCGCGAAGAGCAGATCATTCGCGAGATGACGCTGGAGGGCGTGCTCTCCATTCTGGAAGGCATGAATCCGCGCATGCTGGAAGCGAAGCTGCTGGGATTCTTGACGGAGGCGCGGAATCCGCCAAGCGAGCCTGAGGAATCCGAGACGTGAGCCGCCGCAAGAAGCATCCCAAGCATGTGAATCATGAGCGCTGGCTGGTTTCGTACGCGGACTTCATTACCCTACTGTTCGCATTTTTCGTTGTGCTTTACGCCTCGTCGCAGGTAGATAAGCGGAAAGTCGGCAAGCTGGCGATGGCGATCCAGGTGGCATTTCAGGAGATGGGCGTTTTTCAGGCGTCGACAACGCAGGTGCCCATGAATACGAACGATCCAATGCCGTTCAGCACAGTGCAGGCCGTGGAAAATATGAAACGCGCGGCGAGTGTTGGACGTTTGGTATCGCAGCCTGACGGAACGCTGGGAAGCGGCAGCCGCGAAAACGGTGACCTGGATCAGTTGCAATCTGAACTTGCGAGCACGCTTGCTCCGGAGATCAAGCGCAACGAAATTGCCATGCGGCGCGAACCGGACGGGCTGGTGATCAGTTTGCGGGAAGTCGGATTTTTCGAGAGCGGCGCGGCGCAGATGAAGTCGGCTTCGCGTCCGGCATTCGATCGCATTGCCAACATGCTGCGACAGCGCGATTGCCGACTGCGTATTGAGGGGCATACAGACAACATTCCGATTCACAACGCACAGTTCTCATCGAATTGGGAGCTGTCGACCTCGCGTGCGACGGAAATTGTGCGACTCATGATTATGCGGGATGGGTATGGTCCGAACCGACTGAGCGCGGCCGGATATGCCGAGTTTCATCCGGTGGCGGTAAATACGACGGCAGAAGGGCGCGGAATGAACCGCCGCGTGGACATTGTTGTGCTGGCGCAGGAGGTAGGCGCTGCAATCGCTACAACCGTCGCCATTCCCAAGCAACCGGGGCCTGCGGGTCAACCTTCTCCGGTGGCCCAGGTCGTACTTGCGCCATTTTCGCCGCCCGTGACCCAACTCAAGCAGACACCGGCGGTGCATCCGTCACCAGTTGGTGCGCAGAAAGCAGCACGTATTCAGTAACGCGGGAGTTGTAAGAGTGGATCTAGTTGGGCCGCGAAGACTATCTCGAAACTGGCTTCTTGCGGGCGAGGGCGCCCGCATCCACATTTCTCGGAGCATCGCACTTGTGGGCGATTGCGCACGGCTGCGTGGGCGATTAAGATTTCTGCACTCCCATGTCTGAAGTCATTGCACCCGAGCCCACCATCCCAACTGCCTCCACCAGCGAACCAACCGTTGAAGTTTTCGCCGTTTATGGCGTTGAGCCTGAAGTTCAGGCATACGCCATGGCGAAATATTCGCGTTCGTCGCTTTCGATGAAGGAGTCGTTGAAGGAAATTACTTCGCAGAAGGCGGAGAAGTTTCTTAACACGTTCTATTTCCAGTATGGCCACCGGTCGATTGCGGATCTCGCACACATTGCACTGGCGATTGAGAAGCTTTCGATCCTGGCTGCCATCGTGGTGGCTGACGAGCAGCGGTGGGATGGGCAGGAACGTTCGACGCGATATCAGGATTTCAAGAAGAGCGGGTATTACACTCCGAAATTCGAAGGCGCGGATGCGACGGCCGCGAGCGCCTTGTATCGCGAGACGATCGAATCCCTGTTTGCCTCTTATCAAGAGGTTTCTCAGAAGGCGTTTGAATATCTGGTCAGCATTACGCCTCGTCCGGCTGAGATGAAGCCCGATGCATACGAGCGAACGCTGCGGGCGCGGGCGTTTGATGTCTCGCGCTATTTGCTGCCGCTGGCGACGAATACTTCGCTGGGAGAGATCGTCAATGCGCGAACTCTGGAAACGCAGGTGGCTCATCTGCTGGCGCAGCCACACCGCGAGGTACGCGATCTTGGAAGTCTGCTAAAGAAGGCAGCCACGTCGCCTGCGTACAACGCGAACGAAGATTCGCTACGAGCACTGGTAGATGCGATTCGCAGCGTTTCACCTGAGCTTGCCGATCGTGCCGAGAGCGAACTGCTACGCGAGGTGCGGGTTTCGCCCACGCTGGTGAAGTACGCCGATCCCAATGCTTATGAGATCGAGAACCGTCGCGAACTTTCGCAAGCGGCCACCGAGATGATGCGAGGCGCCGCGATCGAACCGGCACCGTTGGTCGATCTGCTGGAAGGCGAAACCCTCGAGATTGAACTGGCGACTACGCTCGTGTATGAGCACTGTCATTATTCCTACCGCCAGATTCGGAAGGCCGTGGGAGACGCGCCGGAAGCGCGCCGCCGCGAGATTGTTGATCTTGGCCTGCGCCATCGCGGAAAGCATGATGAACTGCCTCGGACGTTCTCATCGGGCCAGCAATTCCGGTTCGACATCCTGATGGATATTGGCGGGTTTCGCGACATGCACCGGCACCGACGCTGCGTTCAGATCATGCAAGACTTCACGACAGCACATGGCTACGACACGCCGCCGGAAGTGGACGCGGCGGGGATTCGCCCCGCGTACGATCGCGCGATGCAGCATACTGCCAGCACGGTGAGAAAGCTTAGCGAAGGCGGCGGACCCGAGGCCGCGGAGAATGCGCAGTATGCGATTCCGCTGGCATTCCGGAAGCGCACACTCTTCAAAATGGATTTTGCGGAAGCCGTGTACATTTCGGAATTGCGCACGACTCCGGCGGGGCACGCTTCGTACCGGAACGTGGCCTATGCGATGTATGAAGCTGTTGCAAAGCAATATCCGGGGCTCGCGAAATATTTTCGTGTGCACGATGTGCGCGAGCCGGTGGATCTGCTGAAGCGCTGATACCTTTCAGAAAGCTCTCGTTCTCTCTTCCGGTTGCTCGGGCGGCCGCGCGTGATCGAAACCATCGTGGAAAACTACTTTAACTACTTCACGGAAATCGAAGAGCACTACCAGCAGCGGCGTGGGACTTCGCTGCTGATTTCGACGCTCGATTGGGCGTTGATCGAAACGTGGAGAAATGCGGGTGTGCCGCTGAAGGCGGTGCTGCGGGGGATCGATGAGGCATTCGACAAGTACGATCGAAAGCCGACGAAAACAAAGAAAGTGAACAGCTTGGCGTATTGTCTGCAAGCGGTGATGGCGGCGGCCGAAGATATGAAGGAAGCGGCAGTGGGCGCGGCTACGCCAGAGAAGAGTACGACAGAACCGGGATTTGAGGCTGCCCGGATTTCGACGTTCCTGCGCGAGAACGCGGAGCGGCTGGTAAAAGCAAAACTGCCGGAACGGCCGGGGCTTTCGGCGGGAACTGTCGCCCGAGAAACCGCTACGTCGTTGAGTGAGATGGCAAGGACAGTCGAGAGCAGCGAAAAATTGCCTAGACTCGAAGATCTCGAGCGGCACCTGACGGTGCTGGAGGAGAAGCTGTTTGTGGTGTTAATGGCGGCGGCTCCGGATGCTGAACTGGTGGAAGTAAGGACGCAAGCGGATCGCGACCTGGGGCCTTACCGGAAGAACATGACGGCCGCCCAGGTGGAACAACTCCATCAGCAGTATGTACGCAAGCGTCTTTTCGAGCGCAGCGGCGTCCCTCGATTAAGCCTGTTTTATATGCGCTAGCGGCGAGTGCAGTAGCGGATCGTCAGACACTGGCGATCTATCCTTTGCGAACCATCTCACGCAGTAGCTCCATCGATGTCTGCCGCAACCGCTGCCCAAGGATCATGGCAAGGGAACGATAGAAGCGAGTGCCGAATCCGGGAAAGACGTTGATGAGCTCGCGCAGGTCAGCGGCCCAGATGGCATCAACTTCTACTTGATCTTTGGCGACCACAGTTGCCGTGGCACGGCTGTCGCCTAGAAACGCGATTTCGCCACAGATGTCGCCGGGCAGTAGAGTAGCGATTGCCGCACGGGAATGGGTCCCGGCTAATTCCACTGCAGCCGCGCCGGCACGAATCACAAACAGACGGTCGATCCTCGAACCTTCCGAGATTATTTCTTCACCGAGGTTGAAAGTGAGCCGCTTCGACTTGGACTCCATAAGAGCCCAGTCGTTCTGCGTGAGATCAATTAGGGTACTGCGTTGCATCATTTACACACTTAAAGAACGTCCGCCGGAGCGAGTTGCGCGATGATATTGATGAAGTCCCTATTTAGCGCGACAGCCGTCCAAGCGTAGGCTATCGCCGTTGACACGAATGCACTAGATTACTGTTGGGTTCACCTTGACTGGTGGTGGCTGGGTAGTGGTCCGTGTCAAGTGGATGATCGTCCGCTAAACTATTGATTCCAATAAAACTGGAGCGAAGGGGATGCGTCACCTAGAGTGCGACTTTCTATCGAAAAACTGATCTATGGTGGCGACGGCCTTGCCCGCACACCGCCAGCGCCTGACGGTCGCAGTATGGCCGTCTTCGTACCTTTCGTGCTGCCCGGCGAGCAAGTCGAAGTTGATCTCCGGACGGAGAAGCAGGGATTTGCTCGCGGGACGGTCACGCAAATCATTGAGGCCTCGAGCGATCGTACGGCGGCGCGCTGCCCTTACTTTCAACAGTGCGGAGGGTGCCACTACCAACACATTCCGTACGAGCGGCAACTGGAATTCAAGACGCAGATTTTCCGCGAGACCTTGCGGCGCGTGGCGAAACTGGAGATCAAGAGCGATATTCACGTGCATCCGTCGCCGCCGTGGAATTACCGGAATCGTGCACGTTTGCAGGTGCGGACGTCGCCGGAGTTTGGGGTCGGATACTATCGGTTTGGCTCGCGGGAATTTCTGCCGGTGCGCGAGTGTCCGATCAGTTCGCCGTTGATCAACCAGGTTATTGCGAAACTCACGGAATTGAACGGACTGCAGTGTCCGACGGCGATTGAGGAAATCGAGCTGTTTGCCGACGCCGCGGATACAGAGATGCTCGGCTGGGCGTTTTGTCGAGGGGATGCGACCGAGAAGGAGCTACTCCGCTGGGCTGACGCGATACGGGCGGCGCTGCCTTCGATTATCGGATTCGGCTTTTTCTCATCACGGCAACGCGAGCAAGACGAAGTGCCCGCCACACCGCGACTGCTGGCGCAGTCGGGCGCGGGCACTCTCCGATACAAAGTCCAGCAAGGCGAATATCAGGTCAGCATGGGAGCGTTCTTCCAGGTGAATCGGCACTTGGTGGACGAATTAATCTCGGTCGTTACTTCCGGGGTAAGTGGGGACATAGCGTTCGACCTATACGCGGGAGGAGGCCTGTTCACGCAACCGCTGGCGAGCGTTATTCGTCACATTTTTGCTGTAGAGGCGTCACATACATCCATGCGCGACTTAAGGGAGAATGTGCCTGCGAGCGTGAAAGTGGTTGGCACGCGCGTCGAGGAATACCTGAGAAGCCGACCAGTGCGTAAACGTCCCGACTTGGTCGTCCTGGACCCTCCCCGCACTGGGGCCGGCAAAACGGTGACACGATCTCTGGTGGAGCTCGGTGCGCGACAGTTGCGATACGTTTCGTGTGATCCGGCAACGCTGGCAAGGGACATCGCCCCCCTCGCCGCGGCTGGTTATCGCATCGAGGCAGTCCACCTGTTCGACCATTTTCCCCAAACGTTCCATATCGAATCGGTGGTGCTGTTGGAGCGCTGACCGGTTTTCACGCCCGCACGAGTTTACTCCTGGAAGGTGGGGGCTCGATCTGGGCGTGGCTTTTTTGGATGCACAGGTCTGGGTTCCCACCTATTTTTTGGCTTGGCACTTAGATTCGACACCGGACTCTGAGGGATTGTTGGCGGAAACAGGCGCGCACTAAGCTGCGCGATTTCTCAACGAGGCCCAATTGTAGGCGCTCGACACTACACACTCCATATGACTCGCCAGTCCGAGGCGCCGCGGCAGCCCTTGTTTTGGGCTGCCATCGTGTTCTGTATTGGGCTATGGGTTGGAACGCATGCGTGGAGACCACCCTCCTGGTGGGCTATTGCGTTTGCGGCATTCGCGCTGTCGGCATGTTGGTTCCTGCAACGAAGGCCATGCATAGGGCGAAGGCTCGCGTTGGGCACATGGTTCCTGCTTGGCGCCCTTCTGATCCAGGTGCGCGGACATCCCGCGGTTGATTCCCGCCTCGCATGGGTCTCGGATGGACGCCCGGTTACGCTGACCGCACGTGTGATTCACGAGGGATACGCGCGCGAGGCGGGGCCGCGGTCAGCGCGCCGATCGCTCGATATCGAAACCGAAACGATCGAGAGTGAGGGGCAAAGTTGGCCGGTACGTGCGGGGATCCGGCTGGCGGTTTATCAGCGGCTCGATCCTTCACCCGACAGACAGACTCAGCAAGATCCCGGCTTACCCTCAATCTCCTACTCTTATGGCACGCGCTTGCAGATTCGGGCCAAACTCCACGCGGCGCGCAATTTCCGAAATCCTGGGGCGTTCGACTACGAAGGATATCTGCTGGCAAACGGGATCAATGTGCTGGGCTCGGCACAGGCGGGCGACGTTGAGCGCTTGCCGGGGTTCTCTGGCAACCGCATCGGTTTGTGGCGGGATCGAGTGCACGCCTCCATCATCGATAAGATTCACCTGCTTTGGCCGGAACGGCAGGCGACACTCATGGACGCGATGGTGCTAGGTGAGGAGTCGTTCCTGCGCAATGCGACGCGCACGGAATTTCAACGGTCAGGAACGTATCACCTGCTGGTTGTTTCGGGCATGAACCTGAGCATACTGGCCGTAGCCATTTTCTGGGCGCTAAGGCGGTTCCGACTCGATCCTGCTTTTGCTGCGATCGCAACAGTCTTCATTTCCTTTGCCTACGCCTTCGTTGTTGGAGTAGGGCCGCCGGTCTGGCGGGCGGCGCTGATGCTGGCGATTTATTTGGGGGCGCGCTTGCTCTATCGCGGGCGAAACATGCTCAACGCCATCGGAGCGGCGGCGATTGGAGTTCTCATCGCCGACCCGGCTGCATTGTTTGGTGCGAGTCTTCAGCTTACGTTTCTCGCGGTCATTATTATCGCCGGCATCGGCGCACCGCTGCTGGAACGTTCGACTCTCCCTTATGTTCGCGGGCTGCGGCATTTGGAGACGCTGAGCTACGACGTACATGTTTCGCCGCGGGCTGCGCAACTGCGTTGTGATTTGCGGATGATGGAGTCGCGATTGAAAAAGCTGGTTGGTGGCTGGCTGGCACGAACGGTGCCCGCTTTCACACTTCGAGTGGCGATCGCGACGGGCGAACTAATTTTCATGTCCGCGCTCATGCAGGTGGGTTTGACGCTGCTCATGGCCTATCACTTTCATCGAGCAACCACGATGGGGATGCCGGCCAACATGGTTGTGATTCCGCTGACGCAAGTGTTGATGCCGACGGCGGCGGCCGCGGTCGGGCTCGGCTACATTTCGACGACACTCGCGAAACCAGTGGCATGGATCTCAGGGCTCGCGCTGGAAGGGATCACAGGAACTGTGCACTGGCTCGGCGCAGTGCCGACGGCGGGCGCATCGGTCTCAGATTTGCGGGTGGCGATGCCGTCGGTTGCCATGATCGTTATCGCCATCGCTGCCCTGTCGCTGGCGATGTTTGCGGCGCGCAGAACGCGCCTCGCAGCGATTGCCTCTCTTGTCTTGGTGGCCGCGGTTGCGGGTTGGATGGCATTTGTTCCGTCGCGTCCTCACATTCGTCCGGACGTAATGGAGATGACCGCGATCGATGTGGGACAGGGCGACTCGATTTTGCTGATTACGCCGCAGGGTCGTTCGCTATTGATCGATGCCGGAGGACTACCCCGATGGATGCATTCGGATTTCGACATCGGCGAGCAAGTGGTGTCGTCCTATCTTTGGAATCGTGGAATCGATCGTCTCGACACGATTGTGATCACGCATCCGCACGCCGACCACCTGGGCGGGATGCCTGCAATCATCGCCAACTTCCACCCTAGAGAGCTTTGGATCAGCGTCGATGCGCCAGTGGGCGAACTGGCTCCGGTGTTCGCACAGGCACAGCGAGCAGGCATCGAAGTGACGGTGAAAAAAGAGGGAGATGAATTCGACTACGGTGGCGCCCACTTCCACGTGCTAGCGCCAGGGCGCGACCAAAATACGGGGGCGATGCGAGCGAACGACGATTGCCTGGTGTTCACGGTCGCCTTCGGAGGGACGACGGCACTGCTCGAAGGAGATGCGGAGCGAGAAGTGGAACGGCGCGTGGTCGGAGAGCATCCGGCCGCGATGGTGCTGAAAGTCGCCCATCATGGGAGCGCGAGCGCGACGTCCGATGCGCTGCTGGCGACGGTCCATCCGCGGTACGCAGTGATTTCGGTGGCGGCAAAAAATGTTTACGGGCACCCGCGGCGTGAAGTGTTGGGACGTTTGCAAAATGCGGGAGTGAACACTTATCGCACCGACGAAGAAGGGGCGATCAGCTTCATTCTTGACGGCAAGACAGTTACGCCTGAAGTTGCACTTATCCGTTGATTTCGGCGGTTTCGTCGTCGAGCGGTGGAAGCTTGCGGTATTCGTCAATGATCTTTTCAGCCTCAGGCGCATCTTCCTCGCGCACGAGAATTACAGATCCGCCGACTCCGGGGAATGCATCCTGCACGGCGTCGATGGACTTCAGATCGACGTCAAGGCCGGCAGATTCCAGCAAACCCTTCACGACAATTGCTTCTGTCTCCTGCTCGGTATCAAACACCTTCACAAGTTTCTCGTTTGGGTCTGGCTGAGGAGAATCGGACTGAGGCGGGGGGAGATTCGGGTCGGGCATGCATCCTCCGTAAGAAATGCTGAGAACAGATTACGGCAGCGGCGGCCAATCTGTCTTGCGAGGCTTCGAAAGCCTTCGTTCCGGGTTAGCCGATGGCACTTTAGATTGTGTAGGGGAGATGGCAGAATAGGATTGGACGAACCGCGCGCGGCTTAGTTCACATCTAATGTTCAAGGCCGTTCTTAGGCGTGAACCGTTGGGGGAAAGCATGGATTTGCACCGGGCAGAACAGAATGGCGCGAATGACTCGGGCGACGAGGCGAAACGATTGCGCCGGCTGCAAGTCATGATGAACATGGTGATGTCGGTGATCAGCCAGGATCCAGACCTCACGGTGGAAGAAGCCGCCGAGATGGCGGCGGGGGCCCGACGCGCAGCGTTAGCCTTGTTTCCGGACAAAGAACTTGCCTACGATCTCATCTACCGCCCGCGATTACAGCGGCTGATTCGAGAACGGTTTCGATTACAGTAGGCAGCCTTTCTGTGCGCATCCGAAGCCTTTGGTAACCGAGTTCTCTGTTCTAATCTTGACAGCCCAACTCCACTCACTCATCTTGATCTAATCAAGGTGGCACTCGTGGGGGGAGCCATGGAAATAGTACGGTTGAAGGTAGCCATGTGGGTTGGCTGTTTTGTTGTGTTTAATGTCTCTGTCGCGTTTGCGCAGGATCCTACAAAGACTGAGCCTACTCATTACAAGGTGGCTTTTGAGAACGACAACGTTCAGGTCGTCAATGTTCACTATGGGCCGCACGAGAAGTCGAGTCTGCACTCTCATCCCGGGGGCGTGGTTGTAGTCCTAACCGAAGGGCACCTGCGCTTCACGGACGAAAAGGGCAAAACCCATGAAGTGCGCTCCATGCCGGGTGAGGCGCGCTGGTTTCCACCGTTCAAACACGAAGTCGAAAACCTGGGAAGCACTTCGTATAACGCTGTCTATATCGCGGTGAAGCGGCAATCCGCGAGCCGGGCGAAGATGAAACAACCTTCCCCGAAGATGGATGAAACAACTGCCCAGGTAGTAGAAGCGGCCGTTATCGCGGCAATCACTGGCAAGAGCAACGCGGCGCCGACCGACCAAAGAGTCACAGCGCCAAAATAGAATCCTATTTTTCGATGCGCTGCAGGCGGAACAGTAGCGTGCCCCAGCCGAGTTTGACGCGCATCTGCACAGGGATATGATTGGCGTCGTTCGTATACCACACCCAGACTTTTCCTTTCGACTGCAAGGAACCCGACGTCGCTTCAGCGGTCACGAGCACGCACTGGAAAGTTCCTGCCGGAACTTTGACCTGCTCGTGCTTTTCCGCAGTGGCGCGGACAACGGTCGTCTTTCCATCGCTGATAGGAAACTCGTAAGTGGCGCCGACTTGCAGTGGTAGCGACTGCAGATAGTAGAAACCGGTAATGACATCGGTGGCGCAGCCCGGCAGATCATTCTCGACTTTCTTGGTTTCGCCAGTTTTCAAATTCTTTTCGTCGAGCACACTTTTTTTGGTCGGGTAGTTGAAGGTGATCGAGGTTTCGCGTTTGTGTGAACCTTCTTCGCTGTGCTTGAAGATCGACGTCGAACAGAATGTCCGCGGATCGAAGTGAGCCTCGAAACGATCGTGCACGGGGAAGATTACATTCACGACACCTTGAGATTCCGCGGTGGCGGTAACCTTACGCACGCCACCGGCCGATTCCATTCTCACCACGCCGATTCCGGCTGTGATCAAGTGCCACTCCGCCGCATACACATAGCCTTGCCCATCGGGAAAAGGGTAGTTGGGACGAGGAGCGACGATTTGTTTCGACGCCTGGCTCATGGAAGCGGTCTCCGCCGACTGTTGCGCCCGCAGGAGAGTCAGGCCGAGCAGGCACACGATTCCGGAGAGAAGAACGGTTGCAATGCGGCCATGAAGTTTAAGGTTGGACACGTATTGTTTAGGACATCGCGTTCGACGCGGCTTTGGTACGGCTGCGAAAACTCCACGGCAGACTATCACATTAGAGAAACAGCTTCGCAATAAGGATGCCCAGCATAACAGCACATCCGATGCTGGCTTCGTATTCGCGATGCTTCCAGTAGCGAGCGGCGGAATACTCGCCTTCTTGCGCACCGTAAGGCGTAAAGCGCGGAAGCATGCGCGGAACATGCCGAGCATACTCGACATAGTCGGGAAACGTCTGACGCAGGTAGCGTTCTTCTCCGGCGATCACAGGGACGTAGATCAAACAAAACATCAATACCATCACACAAACGACCCACCAACTGCGGGCTGCGACCGCAAAGCCTGCGGCCATGAACAACGAACCCAAGTAGAGCGGGTTGCGCGTGTAGGCGTAGGGCCCGCTCATCGTCAACTGCTTGTCTTTTTGCACGTGGCCGCTGGCTAAGGCACGAAGAATCAAGCCGGAGACCATGACGAGCGTTCCCGCGATCAGGGAGTTGCGCGTTGGATGTGCGATCCAAACGAAGCCAACGGCCGCGAGGAAACTGACCGGCACTCGAATCCGGCGAGCAATGCGCGCCCATGTAACGCGGGTGGGGCCCGACTCGGTTTGGGGTTGAGCGCTCATTGTGACTCTCGCAAGAGTTGGCGGGCCGCGCTGAGTACTTCTTCCACCGAAATTTTCAGCAGGCCTAACTCCGGTTCACGGCGGCGGGAGTGGTCGGTCAGACTGCTGGCACTTCGCAGCACAATCGAGCGGGCTCCAAAAGGACCGTTGCGCGCCGGGTTCGTAGGTCCGAAAATGGCGACCACAGGGACCTTCAAGACGGCCGCGAGATGCAGAGGGCCGGTATCGCCACCGATCATCATGCGCGCGCGGCGGGTGAGGGAAATCAATTCGGCGATGGAGCATGAGACTTTTCGCGCTGCGCCTTCGCTCGCCGACTCTACAGCTGCGGCCAGATTTTCCTCTCCCGGGCCAAAGTTCACAAGCGAGCGAACGCCATCCTGCGCGAGACTCTTTGCGACGGCACCATAGCGCTCGGCGGGCCATTGCTTCGCTCCCCAGCCCGCGCCCGGGTTGAGGATTGCGAACTGCCCCGCATCGGCGGCCAAGCTGGCGATACGCTTTTCGGCGTCGGAATCCACCGGAAGCTCGACCTTCACTTCCGCCTGGCCTTTCGCCACATCGGTCACGGGCGACGGTATACCGATCACACTTCGCGCCAGTTCTAATGCACGTTGCACCACGTGCGGGCCGCTCGTTTCCACCTCGCGTGTATAGAACATGCTGGCCGCATTCTCACGAGGCTGGACATCGCCAAAGACGATGGGGGCACCGGACCAGCGTGAAAGTAACGCTGACCGAATCGCACCCTGGAAATCAATCACCGCATCGTATTCAACTCCACGTAACTGACTAAGAGCCACCGCGACTTGCTGCACGGTGTTGAAAGAAAATATGTCGCGACGCCATGCGGTGAGATTGACGGTATGAACTCGATCGGCAAGGGGGCGTTCGATGGAACGGCTGCCGGAGCGAGGATAGCGCAACGTACACAACAACTCGGCCCAACGCTCCTCGACCAGCCATCCCAGATTGGCATGTGGAAACGCCGCTCGCAATGCGGCAACTGCCGGAAGTGTGTGGATGATGTCGCCCATGGCGCTGAGTCTGACCACAAGCAGGCTTTCGAAACGAGGCAGGGTCGCGGCCGAAGAAGAGTCGGTCATCGGCTACGCCTCATGGCTTACGCGGCGACAGCCGCGTGCGGATGATTTCGCTCGCCGAATGATTCTTGGGATCGCCGACGATGACCACGCGGCCTCCGCAAGCTTGTACCTCGTCGCGCTCAGGAACGCTCTCGGCAGTGTAGTCCGTCCCTTTGGCGTGAAAGTCGGGACGAATTTCGCGAATAATAGGGCGCACATCCCTTTCGCCGAATACAACGACTGCATCCACGGCGGCGAGCGCGGCAAGAAGTTCGGCGCGTTCTTCGGCGGGGATCAGCGGTCGCCCTTCGCCCTTCAGCGCTCGGACGGAATCGTCACTGTTCACGGCGACCACGAGCCTGCCGCCCAATTCACGAGCTGCCTGGAGGTAGCGAATGTGGCCGACGTGCAGCAGATCGAAACAACCGTTCGCCAGCGTAATGCGATCGCCGGTGCGGCGCCATTCTGACACTCGTTGCTGAAGTTCGGCGCGAGAAACTATTTTGGATTGGTGTGGAGTGCTCAATGCTCTCGAGTCGCCGGTGGAGCTTTTTCGATTGCATCCAGCAATTCCTGCTGGGTCACTGTGGCGGTGCCGCGTTTCATAACGACAATGCCGCCTGCGTAGTTGGCGAGGTGCGCAGCTTCTTCGGCAGTTCCACCTGCCGCGAGGGCCGCCGTAAAGGTGGCGATAACGGTGTCGCCGGCGCCCGTCACGTCCGCAACTTCGTCGGTGCCGTAAATGGGAATGTCCACGGGCTTGTGGCGGCGCGGGAAAACAACCATGCCATCTTTACCGCGTGTGATTAACAGCGACTCCAGATTCAGCTGGCCGGAGACCTGATCGCCGGCGGCCACCAAGCGCTCCCAGTCGTCGCCGATGCGGATGCCAAGAGCGTGTTCCACTTCCGATTCATTAGGCGTGGCGGCGGTAATTCCAGCGAATTCGAGCATGCGGTGACGCGAGTCGAGGGCGACAGGAATTTTCTCAAGGCTACGTTTCTCACGAATCAGTTTGAGTAGTGCTGGCGTGGCGGCTCCGTACCCGTAATCGGAAACGAGCAAGGCGTCTGAGGCGCGACCGTATTGCCGCGCAGCCAGAACAAGTTCCCGCCGCAGATGCGAGTTTGGTCCCTCGGCCGGCTCGCTATCCAGACGCACCACTTGCTGACCTGCAGTGTGGGCAAATCCAGCAAGGATGCGCGTTTTCGTGACGGTCGAATAACTCTTGTCTTTCAAAACGCCGCTGACGGGAATGCGCTTGTGGCGAAACGCGCGGATCAGCAAGCGGCCGGCTTCGTCGTCGCCCACTACGCCGACAGGCAGCACCGTCACGCCAAGGTCGGCAAGATTGTAAATCGCGTTTGCGCCGCCGCCGGGAACAACCTTGCGATCGCGATGCTTGAGGATGAGCACGGGGGCTTCGCGGGAGACGCGGGAAATTTCGCCGAAAACGAATTCGTCGGCAACCAGATCAGCAAGCACGGTGATCGTGACTTTCGGGAAGGACTCGACGATCTTGTGCAAACGGCCGTTTTCTTTTAAGTGCTTAGTCATGAGTCAGCTTTGGCCTGAAGATTCGTGTAACTCAAGATTCTCTCACGTCAGGGCGGGGCTGTGGCCAGTATCGGTGGTGAGCGGGAACCTTGGAGGGCACAGTACGGTGGTGAAGACCTAAACAGGCTTCAACCGTTGGCGGCAAGCTTTTGGAAAATCGCATCCAGAATCTTTGCCGGGCTGAATATTGCCAGTACAACGCCGGCAATTGCGAGGGGGGCCAGTTCGGAGCGCAGAGGTCCAAGATTGATGGCATCTTTCTCCGTGGTGACAAAGCCGCTTGCACCGGATTTCTCGCGCACTACCTTGAGGCGCTCGATATCGGCAGCCCTGTAAGAGTGGTGGTCGCGGAAAACGACTTGCGCGGCAGGTTGAATTCCAGCCGCACGTACTTGCGCAAAAAACTGCTCGGGACGAGCGATTCCACAAAAGGCAACCGGCCTGTCAGGTGAGTCATGCACGGCAAGGCTTCGTTTGACTTCGCAACGCGGCTTGTATTGGATATCAGAATTGTCGAAGGCAAACCCCGCCGGCATTATGACCAGGTCCGCTCTCGTCAGGGCCGAGAGCGGCTCTCGCAAACGCCCTGCGGGCAGCAGTTGGTCTTTGAAATCACGTTCGGTCAGCAACACGATGTCGAAGTCGCGAGCTAGCGAACGGTGCTGGAAGCCGTCGTCGAGAATGTGGAGTTGCACGTCGAACTTCTGTTCGGCGAGGCGGCCTGCCTGGTAGCGGCTTTCGCCGACGACCACCGGGACGCCCAGTTTGCGGGCTATGAGAAGGGGTTCGTCTCCGAAATCGGAGGCGCTGCCATTTGGATCGACTACCAACACGCCGCGAGTCTTGCGGCCGTAGCCGCGAGAGAGAACGTCGAAGCGAATGCCGCGCGCTTTTAGCAGTTCGCCCAGCATGATCACAAATGGTGTCTTGCCGGCTCCACCCACGGAGAGATTGCCCACGCTGACTACGGGCTTTTGCAGACGGTGCACCGTGAGCGTGCCTCGATCAAACAGTCTGTTTCGCAGCGAACTTACGGCACCGTAGATTCCAGTGAGTGGGTTCACTCGGAGGCCTCTCTGGCGGACGGCGCAGCAACAGTCGATTTGCCAATCAGCCCTGCTAACGCACGGATCGTTGTGGCTGTCGCGCCGCGCTGCGTTGCCAGGGCGGACAGCGCATTGCGTCCGAGCGTTGCTCGTTCTTCGGCATGCTCGATGAGATCAATGAGAACCAGCGGTAACTCGGCAAGTCCCACCACTCGCACGGCATTGCGGCTGAGGAAGAATTCGACGATATCGCGAAAATTTTCGTAGTGATTTCCGGTCACGACGGGAACACCGTAAAGCGCTGGTTCAAGAATATTGTGACCGCCGCGAGGAACCAGACTTCCGCCGACGAAAGCGACAGTCGCTAACGAATACATTGCCGCCAATTCGCCGATCGTATCAAGGAGAAAGACGCCACCGGCTAGAACTTCCCCGCCCCACAGCGAGCGGCGCCACATCGGAAACCCGAGTTGCTCAATCAGACTCGCGACTTCGTCGAAGCGCTCGGGATGACGCGGGGCGAGAATCATTACCGCCTTCGGGTGGGTCACGAGAATGTTGCGGAAGGCCGAGAGCAGCGCGCCCTCTTCGCCATCGAGCGTGCTGCCGCAGACAAGAACGGGCCGGGCAGGCGCTGCCCCCCCTTCCTTTTCTCCGAATACATCCCGAACGCTCGCCACGATTGCCGGCGCTGCGGGCGGGGCCACGTCAAATTTCAGATTGCCCGCGACTGTGGCTTTGGCTTCGGCCGCACCGATCGCGACCAGACGCTTGCGGTCTTCTTCGGTCTGCGGCAGAAAAAGATCGACATTGGCCAAGACTCTTGCGAGCAGCGGGCGCAGACGCCTGTATCGAGGGAATGAGCGATCGGAAATACGGCAATTGATTACGGCGATGCGTGCGCCACTCTGTCGAGCCAAGCGCAGGAAGTTCGGCCAGAACTCAGTTTCAGCAATGACACAGAGTTCCGGGCGCAGTGCATCGAGGAACGGACGAATGGCGAAATCGAAGTCAAGCGGAAAGTAGAAAACGCTTTCCGGCCCAAATCTTTTCGCGGCAAGCTTCTGGCCGGTGGCGGTTGTGGTGGAGACAAGAACCCGGTGAGACGGGAACTCCCGTCGCAGTCCTTCAATCACAGCGGCGGATGCGACGACTTCTCCGACCGAGACCGCGTGGACCCAGATCGTGCGCTCGGCGACGCGTTGAGACAGCGCGACTGGCACGCCACCCAGCCTCTGCCGTAAGCCGGCGCGATATTTCCCGTGGCGCAGCATCTGCAGCAGCCAATAGGGCAGCGTGACGATCATCACGAGCGCGAGCAGCGCACTGTAAAGCACATACATGGGCAAGCCCATTCTATCGTTCACGGATGATCGGCGTGGGACAGAGCTCGGGCTTTTTGGCGGGCGACGCCAGTATTGATTCCCGCATCCTATAATTCAGTCATGCCAACAGTCTTGAATTTCGAAGGCTCGCGTTTTCGCTCCCCAGCGCTAATTTTCTTGGTGGTCCTACTCGGTTCCCTAGGCGCCATCGCCGCGAAAGATTTTGTGATGCCGGAAGCGCAGCCCGCCCGCTCCTATCCTGCGCACGACGATCATCCGATGGAGAAGGTAGCGATTGCTGTGGATCCGTACGACGTCGAGTACAAGGCATCGATTTTCGGCGTGAACTATCGCAACAATGGGTTCCTACCCGTTCTGCTGGTGGTGACGAATGACAGCGACCAACCTCTGGCCCTTTCAGGGATGAAAGCGCAATTGACCACTGTGAATCGCACTAAGCTCTCTCCGCTAGGCACCGACGATATTGTGCGCCGAATGTCGCACCCTTCGCGCAGTGATACGCCGAATCCGTTACCTATTCCGCTGCCTTCCAAGAAAATAAAGGGCGGAGTCAGCCAGAAAACCATGGACGAGATTGAGCGAGCGCAGTTCGGTGCGAAGGCGGTAGAGCCGCACTCGACCGCGCGCGGCTTCCTGTTTTTCGATGTGTCGGACATCTCGAATCCGCTGGCGGGCGCGAATTTCTATCTCACCGGGGCGCGCGACTCGAAGGGCACCGAGTTGATGTATTTTGAAATTTCGCTGGAAAAGTATCTGAGTGCGCCGGAGACGAAGAAGTGACGCCCTGATATCCGGCTTCAGCTGTGCATTTGCCTACGGTCGCCAGTCGGTATAATCCAATGGATGGCGACGATTGCGCCCATTTCCGCGGATGTTCTCGCTAGGTACGAACCGGTCATTGGGCTGGAAGTTCACGTCCAACTGCTGACTGCATCAAAGATTTTCTGCTCCTGTTCCACGCAGTTCGGGAACCCGCCGAATTCAAATGTCTGCCCGGTTTGTCTTGGGATGCCGGGCGCTTTGCCGGTGTTGAACCGCAAAGCGGTTGAGTTTGCGACGCTGGCGGCGATGGCGCTGGGCTGCCGCATCAATGAAACGTCGATTTTTGCGCGCAAGAATTATTTCTATCCCGATCTGCCGAAGGGCTACCAGATTTCGCAATACGACAAGCCGCTGGCCGAACATGGAGCAATCGAGATTGATGTTCCGGGCGGCAGGAAAACAATCGGCATTACCCGCCTCCACATGGAGGAGGACGCTGGAAAAAGCTTGCACGACGGCTTCCCCGATGCAGGCTCACGAACGGGCATTGACCTCAATCGCACGGGGGTACCGTTGGCGGAAATTGTCAGCGAGCCCGATATGCGCTCGCCCGAAGAAGCCTACCAATACCTCACTCGACTGAAGGAGATCATTCTTTATACCGGCGTCAGCGATTGCAACATGGAAGAGGGGTCTCTCCGTTGCGACGCCAATATCAGCGTGCGTCCACGAGGTCAGAAGGAATTGGGAACGAAGACGGAAGTCAAGAACGTCAATTCGTTTCGCTTTATCCGCGAGGCGCTTGCTTACGAGATCGAGCGACATATTGGCCTGATCGAGTCAGGCGAGAAGATCACGCAGGAGACACGGCTCTACAACGCGAATGAAGGCCGCACTTATGGCATGCGCTCGAAGGAGCAGGCGCATGACTACCGCTATTTTCCGGAGCCGGACCTCCTTCCGCTTGTGGTGGATGCGAAGTGGCAAGGCTCGATACGCTCGGGACTTCCGGAACTACCAGAGGCGCGCCGTCAGCGCATGATCGCTGACTACGGGATTAGCACCGGGGACGCGCACACGCTAACTGCAACTCGAGCGCTGGCAGACCAGTTCGAATCAGCGGCCCGGGCTGCGAAGAATCCGAAGAGGGTAGCAAATCTGGTGCAAAGCGAGTTGATGGGACGTCTGAAGGCGCTTTCGCTGGAGCTTGCGCAATCGCCAATTTCCATGGCGGGAGTGGCAGCCTCGGCTGATCTGGTTGAGTCGGGAGCGATTTCCGGCAAGATGCTGAAGGATCTTTACGACTTGTGTTTTGAGCGAAGCAAGGACTTTCCGGCTGTATATGAAGACGAAGGGCGACCGGAGCAATCGCGGGACACCTCAGCATTGGAAAAGCTTGCCGATGAACTGATTGCGGCGAATCCCAAGCAGGTCGAGCAATATCGAGCGGGGAAAAAGACGATGCTGGGATTTTTTGTGGGCCAGGTAATGAAGGCGTCCAAGGGACAAGCGAATCCTCAGCTTATCAACGAAGTGATGACGAAGAAGCTCGAAGGCTCCTAGTTCGTCTTAACCTGCTATCGTTCGATTCCCTATTTCGCTGCGCCAGCGTTTTTCAGAATCTCGGTAGCGAAGTAGTTCGTGACCTTGGCATCGTCGCGCAGCGTTTCGTAGTAAGCGGCCTTCAGCAACTGTTCGCGGCGATCGCGAAGTTGCTGGCGGATGGCCTGCTGTACCCGCGGATCGTTCAAATCCCTCTGTCCTGCGGGTTCCTTCGCCAGTAACTTCACAATCATGTAGCCATAGGGCTGATGGTTGGACGGATTCACCATGGGAATGACGGGCGTATATTGCCCGGGCTTAAGCTTTAAGACCGCCTCACGGGAGGCCGGATCCGCACTCTTGAGTGCTGACTCCGGGGCCATTCCGAGGTCGCCGCCATTGTTACTGGTTTCGGGATCCTCAGAATAGTTCATAGCCAGCGTTCCAAAATCGTCACCACTATCCAGACGGTTTGCGATCATCTGAATCTTCTTGTGGGCCTCAGGTTCATTCTGCGCTTTGCTGCTCTGCAGGTTGTGCGCCTGAGGCTGGGCCAACCCAGTGACCACGATTTTTGCCAGGTGATATTGCGGCTCGATGAGGTTGAACTCGGCCTTGTGAGCTGTATAGTAAGCGGTCACATCCTGATCGGTAATGTTGATACGCGATGTGATCTCTTTGTTCAGAACCTTGTCGCGCGTCAGCGATCGCCGCAGATCACGCTTGAAATCCTCAAGCGAAATCTTTTTTTCCTGAAGGCGCTTGGTGAATTCCTCGGCCGTGTAGGGAGACTTGATTTCGTTCAGCTTGCGGTCCACTTCCTCGTCCGTAGCCAATAGGCCGAGTTTTTCGGCGCGGCGCATCAGGATTTCGGTTTCGATCAGTTCGTTGAGGATGCTCAACCGCAGGGACACAGCTTGCTCGCCAGTGGGCTGCTGGTCGGAGCCGGCCGTTTGGTTGGCGAAGTACTTGTCCACTTCGCTGCGATAGATCTTGCGGCCATTGACCGAGGCGGTGACATCACCGCCGCCGCTGTCGCTGTTACACGACGCGAGTCCGACGATCAGAGCTACGCTGGCGACTGCGAGACTGACTTGCCACGTTGCAAGACGCATCCGAGTTTTCAATTTCTATCCTCCACTACTGAGCCGATCGCAAATACCGATTTACTTTCCAGGTGCGGCAGGAGCTTTGAGTTCCCCGCCCGTTTTGTGGTCTGGTGGCGGGACACCTGCATCTTTCAGCGCCCGGTCGAGCGCGGCCCGCACCGCATCGGCGGACACGGCGCCATCGAGCTTCGCGCCGTTTACGAACATGGTGGGAGTCGCATTCACTCCAACCACCTCGCCTTCGCTCATGGAGGTGCGTACCGGCTTTTCATCCTGCGTTTTCAGGCAGGCTTCGAGTTTGGGTTCATTCAGATTGTGCTTTTGCCCCTGGAGTACGGCCAATTTATCGAGTTCTGCAAACTGGCCTTCCCGTCCCTTCGCGCCGCTGACCGCATGTTGGTTCGCGTGCAGGTAGTCGGCGAAGTCCCAGTAGGCATCCGAGGCTTGTGCTGCCAGGCAACTTGCATCCACGGCTGCGCGGACCGACCAGGGATGAATCTCCTCCAGCGGATAATCTTTGTAGATAAAGAGCACACGATCGCTGTACTCGCGAAAGATCTCAGGGAACAGCGTCATGTGCATTCGGGAGCAGAACGGGCACTCGAAGTCGTCATAGTTGACGACCACCACCTTCGCATCCTTGTTGCCCCGCATGGGGCGTCCCGTAACGTCAATCTTTTTCATGACCTCGGCGTACGGGTCCTTGGTCAGATCCATGGCAGTGACGCGCACGAGTGTTTTGTGATCTCGCGCGAGAAGGAAATCCAACCCTTGCCGTCTTTCCGGGCTGTCCACAATCACGGTGAGAGCGTCATAATTCGGAAACTCGCTGGCATGCAGTGGGCCAACGATCACTTTCACTTCGGGTGGCAAGGAATAGTGGGACCTGACCTGGCGCTCAATCGCCTGAGCAATATCACCCGAAGGAGCCTGCGCTGACGAGGATTTCTCCGCCGGCTGGGGGTTCTGGGCCCCAGACGGAGCCTGGGCAGAACAACCCACACAGACCAGCAGAAGCAGTAGCAGGGAGCGGCGCAGCATCATGTCTTGAAACCACCTGAACATTGAAAGTCGCTTGATTATCTCATGGCGGGGCGCATGGAATGGGCTTGCTACGAGCTTTTATGGCTTCGTCCGGGTCAGTTCTTCGGTGGGAAGCAGTTGATTCATGGAGCCCGAGCGAAAGCCTTCCAAGTCCAGGGTGACGAACTTGAAGCCGAGCGCTTTGAAGATCACCGCGAACTCCCGTGCCATCTCGGAATCCAAGGCGCGCGACAGTTCTTCGCGAGCGATCTCGATGCGAACGATCTCTCCGTGGTGGCGTACGCGGAATTGGCGGAAACCCAAGCCCCGCAAGGCGTCTTCTCCGCGTTCGATCACGTTCAGGGCTTTCGGTGTCACGCCGCGTCCGTACTCCATACGCGACGAAAGGCACGCCGAAGCCGGCTTATCCCATACGCGCAAACCCGCTTGCCGTGACAGTTCGCGAATATCGGCTTTGGTCAGGGCTGCATCAAGCAACGGCGCGAGCACGTGGTGATTGCGAGCGGCTTGCTGCCCGGGGCGAAAGTCGCTTTGATCGTCGGCGTTCACACCGTAGGCAATTGCCCGGAGGCCATGGGCCTCGCAATATCGCTCCAGGACGGTGAAAAGTTCGTCCTTGCAATGAAAGCACCGCATTGCGTCGTTACGGGTGTAGTCGGGATTCGCGAGTTCGTTCGTCTCCACGACTTCCACTGGAATGCCGCAGTCACGAGCAAACGCTAGCGCTTCTTGCAGGTGAGTGCGGGCAAGGCTGGGCGAATCGGCGATGACGGCGCGCATCGATTCTCCCAACACCTGTTTCGCAGACCAGGCCAGGAATGCCGAATCCACCCCTCCGGAATAAGCCACTACGAGTCCCGGTTGAGCGGCCAGAATTCCGCGCAGGCGCGCGGCCTTGGCATCGAGATTGAGCAGTTGTTCCACCGTTGCCATTCTATTGGATTCTCGATGCCTGGTCAGGTCCCTAGTGTTTAGGTCACTTGATCGTGGCGGATCGCCGATGCGTTCCATGGAGAAATGGGGCTACAATGGCGGCGTGGCGACACTTCTACCGACGAAGCCCGAAACCGACGAGAAGCACGCCCACCATCACGCGGCCTATGCCGCCGAGGCAAGCGGCCTGCTTGTGATCGCGGTTGTTTTGCTCGTCCTCGTCGTGATCCGCTACTGGCCGTACATTTCCTGGAGAGCACGCTGACGTTGCCGAGTCTGCCGAAGTTAGATCGCCTGCCTCTACTCGTCGTTGTTTTAGGTCCCACGGCCAGCGGCAAAACCAGTCTGGCGTTGGCGCTCGCCAGAAAGTTTGACGGAGAAATTGTCAACTGCGATTCGGTGGCCATGTACCGCGAGTTTGAGATCGGGACTGCCAAGCCCACCAAGAGCGAACGCGCGGAAGTGCCGCATCACCTAGTCGATTGCCTGGACCCTCAAGCGGAAGTGACTGCGGGCGAATATGCTCGCCAGGCGCGCCAGATTGTGAGCGAGATCACCGAACGAAATCGCTTGCCGATTGTGTGTGGTGGGACCGGGCTCTATCTGCGCGCCATGCTGGAAGGCCTGTTTGCGGGGCCGCAGAGGTCTGATGAACTCCGTGATCGCCTTCGCAAGCGTACAAACGAACGAGGAGCTGAATACCTGCACCGCATCCTGCGACGGCTCGATCCTACTTCTGCCGAACGCATTCACTCCAACGATATCCCCAAGGTTATTCGGGCGATTGAAGTCTGCGTGGCTTCGCGGCAGCCGATGACGGAATTGTGGCAACAGGGACGTGAGTCGCTGACTGGATTTCAGATCTTGCGATTGGGACTGAACCCGGAGCGTGAGGCCTTATATGCCCGCATCAACCGCCGTGCGGAGCAGATGTTTGAGCAGGGATTGATCGCTGAGACAGAGACCCTGCTCGCGAAGTACGGACCGAATGCGTGGCCCTTGTCGTCGCTCGGATACAGGCAAGCGATGCAAATGTTGCGCGGTGAACTCGATCGGGAATCCGCGTTAAAGGCCGCGCAGCAGGCTCATCGCAATTATGCCAAGCGCCAGATGACGTGGTACCGGCGAGAGCCTGACGTGGATTGGATGGCCGGGTTCGGCGATGATGGGGCGGTGCAAGCCGCCGCGAAGGCCATGGTTGAGGCCCAGCGGCAGCGCGACGAACTCACCTGAGCGTCAACCTGAGGCAGAAGTCCTCCCTTTAACCCCGCCAAGCCTTCGACAAACCAACATCCGCCAGCCATCGGTTCAGTTAATGCTCCATCGGACGAAGTGTGTGGTCTCCAGTTTGTAACACCGCCCGGAGTTCCAGTCGTTTACCATTTGAAAACTGATTTTCGTCTAGTGGGGGATATCCATGATTCGACACTTTCTTGCCCTGGCGCTTTTTACCTTGGGAGCGGTTTCCACGTACGCTCAGCCTTCGTTGCCATCCAGCTTTCAAGCAAAAACGATCCACAGCCCGGCAGGCGCAGATATTTTTGTGCGCTGGGGAGGAAGTGGCCCGGTCGTAGTCCTAATTCACGGGTATGCGGAGAACAGCGACTCGTGGGCACCTCTGGCCGCTGATCTCATGAAGGACCACACGGTAGTGGTGCCGGACCTTCGCGGCATTGGACGATCCTCCAAGCCAGCGGATGGCTATGACAAAAAGACTCAGGCAAAGGATATGCGCGCCGTCGTGACCTCGCTGGGATACGACAAGACGTTTGTTGTTGCTCACGACATCGGCAACATGGTGGCCTACGCTTACGCCGCGACTTATCCCGACAAGGTTGAGAAATTGGTCGTCATGGACGCACCAATTCCTGGGATTGAACCGTGGAGCGAGATTCTCCAGAATCCCGGAGTCTGGCACTTCAACTTTCATGGGCCGGATGCGGAACGCCTGGTGGCGGGGCGGGAGCGGATCTATTTTGACCGGATTTGGAACGACTTTACCGCCGATCCAGGGCAGCCTGACGAGGCTACGAGGAATTTCTTTGCCGCCACTTATGAGCAGCCTGGGGGAATGAGGGCGGGGTTCGCGCAGTTCACCGCTTTCTCGCAGGACGCCAAGGATAATAAGGTCTTCGAACAAACGAAGCTAACGATGCCGGTGATGGCAGTTGGTGGAGAGAAATCCTTCGGCCCCCTGCAAGCTGTCATCATGCGTCACGTGGCGACCAACGTGCAGGAGGAGGTCGTCGCCGGCTCAGGACATTGGCTGATGGAAGAAAAACCCGCCTATACTGTCGCGTTGATTCGCAGGTTTCTTGATAGCCCCGTCGTTGCGCATCATGCAGCTAACGCTGGGCACGACTGAAGCGAGGAACGTTTCCCCTCCACGAAATGAAAGTTTCGGCAACTGGGAATCCGGGTACGGGATGCCGCCGAATCAGTCAGGCCACTTGAATCACCAAGGGTTGCACCCAGTGAGGCGTCGGTTACTGTTGGCCGTATATATGCAGGAACCAATGACGCGACCTCCGATTCAGATTTTTGCTATCGTCTCAGCATGCCGCCCTACTGCTTTCTGGTTATAACGCGCCGTCTCAGGGTTCTCTTCGGGTTCTTGCTTATGCTTCTGTTTGTCGCCACATCCGGCTTTGCGCGGACTGGACCCAAAGACCGCCTGCAGCGACCGGGTCCAATTGGTCTAGACAGCGGCGGCCGCAAGTGGGCGGAGAAGACGCTACGCCACATGACGGTGGAGGAGAAGGTTGGACAACTCTTCATGATCTGGGTGAAGGTCCAGTTCATGAATGAGGCGGATCCGACATGGATTCAACTGCGGGACAACGTTCACAAATATCACATCGGATCGCTGGGAATGACGGTGCCCGCGGAAGGCCCGGTATTGTTCAAGAGCCAGCCCTATGTCGCCGCAGAGTTGCTCAACCGGTTGCAGAAGACCTCGAAGCTGCCGCTGATGATTGCCGCGGACTTTGAGCGCGGAGTTTCGATGCGCTTGAACGGAACGACTGTCTTCCCGCACGCGATGGCGTTTGGCGCAACCGGCAAACCGGAAAACGCAGAGGAATTTGGACGCATCACGGCGTTGGAAGCACGCGCGATCGGCGTGCACTGGAATTTCTTTCCCGACGCCGATGTGAATTCGAATCCGGCGAATCCGATCATCAATACGCGCTCGTTTGGCGAGGATCCGAAACAAGTGGGCGACTATGTCGCTGCCTACATCAAGGGCGCGCATGTCGGGGCCATGCTGACCACCGCCAAACATTTCCCGGGACACGGAGACACGGCCGCCGATTCGCACCTGGGGATTGCGCAGGTCACGGGAGACCGCGCGCGTCTGGAATCGGTCGAACTGCCTCCATTTAAGCGGGCGATCGATGCGGGTGTGGATGCGGTGATGGTCGCGCACGTCACGGTGCCGGCGCTGGACCCGGAACCGAAACGCGTGGCCACGACTTCAAGGCCGATCATTACTGGCCTGCTGAAGGAGGACTTGGGGTTCAAGGGCATTGTGGTTACGGATGCGCTCGACATGGCTGGGCTGACTCGACTCTACGGCAAGGAATCGGGACGGGCGGCGCTGGAAGCGTTCAAAGCAGGCAACGATCTTCTTATTATTCCGGCTGATCTCGATAAGAGCTATCGCTGGGTATTGGAGGGCGTGCGCAATGGAGAGATCAGCCGCGAACGACTGGATCAATCGGTGCGGCGGATTCTGGAACTCAAGGCATCGTTCGGGCTGCATAAGGGGCGGTTAACCGATATGACGCGCTTGGCCAGCGAGGTGGGCAAGCCAGAGAACTTGGAAGTGGGCCAACATATTGCTGAGCAGGCGGTTACGCTGGTCCGAGAGAATGGGCAAACACTACCTTTGGAAGCGACGGCGCCGGTTCCGGGAACTACTGAGCCCGCCCTTCCGTATCAGTCCATGACAGAGACACTGAATCGTCTTGTTGTGGTGATTTTTTCCGACGATCTACGGGGCGAATCGGGGCGCATGTTCGAGCGTCAGGTGCTGGCCCGGGTTCCAGATGCGCGTGTAATCTATGTGGACCCACGGTCGTCGGCGGGCATGAAAGCTCCGGTTGCCGAGGCGCTGGAAACTGCGGAACACGTGATCACTGCCGTGTATGCGGTACCAACGGCGGGCCGCGCAATTCGCGGGAATGGCGGCGGACTGAAGAATACGGTCTCCATGGATGAACACAGCGCCGGGTTGCTGAATTCGATCCTGGAGCGGGCGGCGAGCAAGACCGTCGTGGTCGCCTTGGGGAATCCGTATGTGATTAGCGATTTCCCGGCGATTCAGAACTACATGTGTACGTTTTCGAATGCGACCGTGTCGGAAACAGCGGCAGTCAAGGCATTGTTTGGCGAGATAGGGATTAGCGGCCATTTGCCCGTGACGATTCCGGGTATTGCTAACCGGGGCGAAGGATTGGAACGACTCGCCCATACAGGTTCTGGAGGTTCGACTCATGTTCAAGCAAGCGGTGTTCAGCCGTAGCGTATTCCCTGCGAAAGTTGCGTTGCCAGCCTTGGCGCTCGGAGCGCTCCTTGCATCGTTATGCGTGCTGCCGGCATGCAGCGTCAACGTGAAGGACAAAGGCGACGGCGACAGCGGAAAGCATGTGGACATCAAGTCGCCCCTCGGCGATTTGCATGTGAGCAAGAATGTGGATGCCGCAGCTTCTGGTTTGACCGTTTATCCGGGTGCGAAGCCGGCGCCGGACGACGATCGCGAAGAGGAGAAGAGTGCGAACGTGGATCTGTCTTTGCCGGGATTCGCGCTTAAGGTAGTAGCGGCCGAATATCTCTCCGATGATTCTCCGGAAAAATTGACGGCGTACTACGATAAGGAACTGCAAAAATTCGGCAAGCCGATTCAATGCCATGGAGGATGGAACGGGCATACCGATTCGAACATTAATAAGGACAAGCTCTCCCAGCCCGTGGCCTGTGACAAAGCGGATTCGGGCGACTCGGTTGAATTGAAAGTGGGAACCGAGGGGAACCAGCACATTGTCGCCGTCAAACCTCACGGCAAAGGAACGCGGTTCGCACTAGTTTATGTCCGCGTGCACACAGGCTCCGACAACACGATCTAGAGCGAACGCGGAGTTGCCCTCCGGGCGGTTCTGCGCTAGTTTCAAGACGAGTGGAACATTCCTGCGAAAATTGCGGCGCCGTCGTTGAAGACGGAAGACCGTTTTGCACACAGTGCCGCGCGCCGCAAATTCATGTCCAGATTGCGGAGCAGCCAAGCGAGATTGATACCGCCAGAGATGCTTCATTAGGGACATCCGATACCCTGGCGGAAGCTCCAGATTTCGGGCGGCCTCCGACGCTGCAACAAAGCCTGTTCGATCGTAAAGTCGCCGCGCGATGCGCCCTCAAGGCCGGTGTAATCGGTGTGCTGCTCCTATTCCTGATCCCTTTCCTCGGCGTAGTGCTCACAGGATATCTGGCGGTATACCTTTACCGCCGCGAACACGGGTTCCTCCCGGCTACCGCGGGCGCGTCCCGACTGGGTGGCGCTGCGGGTCTTGTCGCGTTCGCGATCTACTTCTTGATTGTGGTGATTAGCGAACGCGTGTTGCACGGCCAGCAGGCCTACATTGATTTCATACTGAAGGGCGTCCAGGTGTGGGGGAGCAAAGCGGGTGATCCTGAATTTCAGACAGTCGCCCACTTTATGGCAACACCGGCCGGCTTGGCATTCACGTTTATTTTTGGTTCGATCCTCCCCGCCGCGTTGGCGGCATTGGGAGGCGCGTTGGCTGCCTTCTTTCTGCGGAAGCCCCCTCGAGGTTAGCGGTCCCCTCTAGCGACGCAATCCCCACGCACAAATAAGGACGCCGAAGCGCGCCCTTGCCAGGACTACGCGCTGAAAGAAATCTATAATCGCCTCGTCATGGACACAGGACTGAAGAACCGGGTCGCTATCGTCGCAGCATCGAGCCAGGGACTGGGCCGGGCCACAGCGGAGGCTTTCGCCGCGGAGGGATGCCGACTCGCTATCTGCGCTCGCAACAAGGAGGCGTTGCACTCCGTCGCGGAAGATCTTCGCTCGCGCTATCAAGCCGACGTTCTTGCCGAGCCTTTCGACGTCACGGATGAGACGGCGGTGCGGGATTTCGTAAAGGCGGTGGTGGGGAAATTCGGAGGCGTGGATATTTGCGTGACGAACGCTGGCGGGCCGCCGTCGAAAGGATTTCTTGCGACAACTACAGAAGAGTGGCGCCGCGCCATTGACCTGAACTTTATGAGCACGGTGTACTTCGCGCGTCAAGTCATCCCGCACATGCAGAAGAAAAAGTGGGGGCGGCTGATCACGATCACGTCGGTGACCACAAAACAACCCGTCGCCGATCTTGTCTATTCGAATGCGGTGCGAGCGGCGGTGGTGGGACTGGTTAAGAGTCTCGCAAATGAATTCGGTAAGGATGGAATTCTGGTTAACAATGTCGGGCCCGGGTTCACGGCGACCGATCGCCTGAAGGAACTGGCGAAGTCGCGCTCGACAGCACTGGGAAAATCCGAAAGTGAAGTCTTCGAGGGCTGGGCGGCAGACGCGCCATTAAAACGGCTTGGCGAACCACGTGAATTGGCGGACACCATCGTGTGGCTGGCCAGCGAACGCGCTTCTTATGTGACGGGTCAGACCATCCTGGTAGATGGCGGGCTTTACAAGGGCTTGTAGGGACAACAGCGTTTGTTGGGCGCTAAGGAAGCTCTGAACAAGTCTTTGCTCGAAACGAGACGCGCCGGCGGAGTGACCCTCAGTGGCTGAAGCCGCATTTTCAGCGGGTTTTGTTGGCACGGCTGAAGCCGTGCCCTTCCCAAAACCATCCAGCGGCGAACTTCATCAGAGGTTTCCTAAGTTAGACAAGCCGAGGCTCGCGTTCGTACATCGGATCGAGAATCGAAGGCAAACCGTCGAGGCCCGCCTTTTTCCCTTCGCGTTGTGCGAAGGCGATCATTTCCTGCTCACGGTCGGACGCCAGTGGGCGGCGTTCATAGCTTGCCACTAGTTCTTCGACACGTTGGTGTGCACGATCGAGTACGCCGGGATCCTTTTCGTCCATGACGGGCAGGCCGCGGTCGATAACCGAAGACGGAAAGTGCTGCTCCTTACGAAACAGCGTTCGCGTTTCTTTCAGCTTCAAAAAATCTCCGGAGAGTCCCGTCTGCGCAAACATGGCGGCGGCGAGCGATTCGGTGCGGGGTTCGAGGCCCTCAATCAAACGTTGAGCTGAAGCAATCGCCTCAGCGTCGATTACAAGTTTTTCAATGCTGTGACAAGCCAGGAAATCCAACATGCCCGCGCCTGAAATCATGTTGATGCCCGCCAGCGCGCCAAGAACGGTGGACATGCCACTCTCCATCTCAACCTGCGCGTCGATCACGCGGCCATCGCCGGCAACGAGATAGGCGTGCGTCGGCATGCCGAGGGACTTTCCGACTTCGGCGCAACCCACGTCGAGCATCGCCGTCTCGATCGCGCCCATCGGCGTCTTGCCGGAACGCATATCGAAAATCGCGGGCGCGCCGCCCCAAACAATCGGCGCTCCCGGGTTCGCCAGTTGGTGAATCGTGATTCCGCTAATGCACTCAGCAGCATGCTGCACAATCGAGCCGACGAGCGTTACCGGAGCTGTCGCGCCCGCGAGCGGCATACTGACGATTTCGGCGGGCACTCCGGCGCGCGCCAGATCCACTAAATTCTGCGACGCAAACTCCGACCAGTTCAGCGGCGGAGAGGGACACACATCAAAGACCGCTCGCGGCTTGGCGCGCAGGGCGTCGTTCCCTCCGCTTTCGATCGCCAGCAGTTCGAGCAGCGTATGCAGGCTCGACGCGGAGAAAGCTCCGGTAACCACCGGCTTCTCCGAATACCAAAGCACAAGTAACAACCGGTACCAATCGCCAATGTCCGCCGGCACGTCGTTGCACACCATGGCGGTAGATTGCGCGGCGAATTGTGGCAACATTTCCGCCACTTGCACCAACCGCACAAGATCGGCAGCGAGCGCTGGGCGAGGCTGCTGTGTTTTCGGATCGAGAATGTTCAGGCATGACGAACCTGGATCGAAATGAACGTTGTCTCCGCCATAATTCACCGCGGGACGGCCGCTTCGGTCAAACACTGAAAACTGACGCGGTACGGTCTCGATCGCCCGGCGCGCAATGGTCTCCGGAATGTGAGCCACGCCGTTTTCAACTCTTATGCCTGCCTCTTGGAGCAATTCAACGACGTAGGGCGCAACCCGAACTCCGGGATTGGCGATGAGTTGAAAGGCTTCTCCGAGAATCCGTTCGATGAGCGACTTCTCAAGCATTTGCAGTCGAGGTCTCATGCGGGATCCTTGGCAGCGTGCAACATTTTTTGCTCCATCAATTCCCGCGCGAGGGCGACTGCACTCATCGCGTCTTTCGCATAGCCATCAGCACCGATCTCTTCTGCCCAGCGTCGAGAAACCGGAGCACCACCCACCATGATCTTGACCTGCGAACGCAACCCCGCTTGGGCGAGGGCTTCGACGACTCCCTTTTGATTTTTCATGGTCGTGGTCAGCAGGGCGGAAACACCTACGATATCGGCTCCGAGTTCCCGCGCTTTGGCGGCGAACTTTTCACCGGGTACATCCACTCCCAGGTCGTGCACGCGGAACCCATGTGCGGTCAACATCGTACCCACAAGGATTTTGCCGATCTCGTGGATGTCGCCCTTGGTGGTCCCAAGTACAACGACGCCCGCCATGGGCCGTTCCTCTCCTTGCTTTTTCAGCGCGGGCTCGAGTACGGCCATCGCGGCGCGCATCGCTTCGGCAGACGCCATCATGTCGGGTAGAAACATCTGGCCACGGGCAAACTGCTCTCCGACGTCGTGCATGCCGGGAACATATCCATTGTTAATGGCGTCGAGCGGCGGAACTCCGGTCGCAACTGCTTCCTGCGCCAACCCGGAAGCGGTGTCAGGCGCACCGTCAATGATGCTCTGCCGCATGGCAGAAAATGAACTTTCGGACATAAGAGCCTCGTTGGCATGCTGTCCCGGCGCAGGTACAAGCGTCTGTGATTTGGATCACAACACGGTGTAGCGCCGCCTTGAGCAGTCCTGGCGAGGGTGAACTGTGGGCGTTGGGGATTAACTACTGCCAACCGCGGCGTTCACGGGTAGGTACCCAGATACTCACGGTGCATTGCACCTTTGGGAGTCGTTCGAAGGTTCATCAGATGCTACATTGCAGACTAGCGACCCGTAGATGGAAAAGAGATTGCAACTGGCCTCCCTTCAACGAGGGCTTGCAGTGCTACAAAAATCATTGCGACGCAGTTTCTCCGCGCCGAGCGTTAGCCCTTTTTGCGTCGCTCACCTTGGTTTCCTGATCCAAGCCACGTTGGTCGTGGTTTTGCTGTCCTGTTCTGCAGCCGCCCAGATTTCTCCGGGACCGTTGGCGCGCGCTCACCAATCTTTGAACGGCTCGGCGAACTGCACCACGTGTCACAAGCTTTCGGCCGGTCAACCCACCTTCCGATGCCTGGAATGCCACACGGAGATCGCGGCGCGCCTCAATGCCCATAAGGGTTTGCACGCTACCTATGGTCTGGAAAAGGGATCCAGCCAAGGCTGCGTGAAGTGCCACTCCGATCACAACGGAGAGGACTTCCCCATCGTCAAGTGGAATCCCAACGCGTTTGACCACAAGCAGACCGGATACACGCTCGAAGGGAAGCACGCGGGTTTGACGTGCAACAAGTGCCACTCCGCGGATCACGTCGTGGGCCCGGAGCGCGGGCTAATCAAGGTTAAGGATCTCAGCAAGACCTTTCTCAGCATTCCGCAAAACTGCGCCACTTGCCACAAGGATCCGCACCAGGGACGATTGGGCACGAATTGCCAGCAGTGCCACAATTTCACCGACTGGAAATCCGTCGCAACGATCAAGGAGTTTGATCACTCCAAGACACGCTACCCCCTGACCGGACAGCACCTGCAGGTGAAGTGCGAGAAGTGCCATACCGCCGGAACCGATGGAAAGCCGCGCTACGCTGGCCTTCCCTTCGGACAATGTACGGACTGCCACAACGATGTTCACCATGGCAGCTTCAAGCAGACTTGCCAGACCTGCCACACAACTGCGGGTTGGAAGAAGATCACTACCGGACTCACCCAGAACTTCGATCACTCGAAGACGAAGTATCCCCTGCAGGGGAAGCATGCGCAGGTGGAATGCGTACAGTGTCATGCGGGCGGCGATTTCAAGAAGGCGTTGGTGTTCGACAAGTGCGTTTCCTGTCACAAACCGGATCCGCACGGCGGCCAGTTCGCCAAGCGCGCCGATCAGGGCGAGTGCGCGGCTTGTCATACGGTCGAAGGCTTCAAGCCATCCAAATTTACGGTGAAGGAACACGCGGAAAGCGCGTACCCGCTGAAAGGCGGCCATGCCCGCCTCGAATGCGCGCAGTGCCATATTCCGAAGGGCAAGGAAACGCTCTACAAGATTAAGTTCCAGGCCTGCACGGACTGCCATAAGGATCGGCACGCCACCCAATTCGCAGCGGCGCCTTATCTGAACCAGTGCGAAAAGTGCCACACTCTGGACGGATACAAACCCTCGACATTCTCGCTGGCCCGGCACAAGGAAACCAAGTTTGTTTTAACTGGCGGCCACTTGGCCGTTGTCTGCGCCGATTGCCACAAGAACTCCATCCCGGTCGAGGACAAATTTACGGCGATCTACAAATGGCAGGATTTGAACTGTGTTTCCTGCCACGCCGATCCACATAAAGGGCAGTTTGCCGAGCGCATGCGCAAGGCTGGAGCCGACGGGAAGCCTGCTGGTTGCGAGGCCTGCCACTCCACCAAGTCATGGAAGGAACTACAGAAGTTCGATCACTCCAAGACGGATTTTCCGTTGATCGGGACGCACCGCGCCACTGCCTGTATCGACTGCCACAAGCCGCCGAACATGGAGACCAAGCTGATCAATGTGGACTTCAAGGCGGCACCGACGAAGTGCGAAGACTGCCACGAGGATATTCACGGCAAGCAGTTCGCTAAAAATGGAACCACGAGTTGCGTGGAGTGCCACAACAGCACGAAGTGGAAACCTTCGCTGTTCGATCACGAGAAGCGCACTGCGTTTCCGCTGCAGGGGGCCCACCAGAAAACGCGGTGCGCACAGTGTCATAATTTGACCCAGTGGGTCAATGGGAAACAGGTTTTGTTCTATAAACCGACGCCCAAAAACTGCGAAGCCTGCCACGGCCCGGCTCCGAAAAAGCACGCCTAGATGTATTTACAAAAGTGGCCGTAAAAAACACTCGATTGCCCTGAAGAACTTACCTGCCAAAAAGCCCGGCAACGCCTTCTGGTAACGCTTTCTAGGTCACCATGGACACACTGGAACGGTTCTTCCGTAACTTTCGTTCATGTGTACAAACTACTACCCTAAACGGAGTGCCAATTGCATAAACTTAAGCACTCCAAGAAGTCGCACGAGCTCTATTGCAATTTGCACGTCAACCCTGTGTGGGGTCGAATTCGTGGTCTTTGTAAGAAAGCAACAGATTCGACATGAAATTTAAATTAGCCATCGCACTGCTGCTGGCGTGCTGTGCCGTCGTCGCTGCCCAGGCGCCACCTGTTGCCAACAGCCGCAGTCCTCACGGCCCCTTGGATGTGCCGTGCCAGAACTGCCACACCGCGATGGGCTGGAAGCCGATCCGTGCCGTGCCGGAGTTCGACCACAATCGGACGAAGTTTCCGCTGCGCGGTATGCACGCGTCTGCGACCTGCACGTCCTGCCACGTCAAGCCAGTGTTCGCGAATACGGGCACTCGATGCGCCGATTGCCACGCCGATATTCACAAGAGACAGCTCGGCCCGAATTGCGAACAGTGCCACTCGGTCAAAGGGTGGAAGGTTCAAGTTCAGCAGATCAAAGATCACAACAACCGGTTCCCTTTAATCGGAGCCCATGCCGCCGTGGACTGTGCGTCCTGCCATAAGAATGGCGCGCTCAGCAAATACTCCACGATGCCAACGGATTGCTACAGCTGCCACGCCAGCGAATTCAAGAATACGGTCAACCCGAACCACGTCGGCGGCAAGTTCCCGACGAACTGCAGCCAGTGCCATAGTTTTGATAGCTGGTACAACGCAACCTTCGACCACGCGCTCACTGGCTTCCCGTTGACGGGAATGCACACCGTGCCGCCGCGGCAATGTGCGGATTGCCACGTCAACAACAACTACAACATCACGGTCACGACTTGCGTTTCCTGCCACCTGAAGGACTACAACGGGGCAACGAATCCAAATCACGTCCAAGGCGGTTTTGCGCAGACCTGCGAATCATGCCACACGACCAGCGCCTGGCAACCCGCCACGTTCGATCACGCCAAGAGTGGCTTCCCGCTGACCGGCCTGCACACGGTGCCACCGCGGCAGTGTACCGACTGTCACGTCAACAACAACTACAACATCACCAACACGGCGTGCGTCAGCTGTCACCAGAACGATTACAACAACGCGAAAACGCCGGTGGATCACCTCGGCGCAAAGATTCCGACTACCTGCGAAACTTGCCACACCACGAGCGGATGGTCGCCGGCGAATTTTGACCACGCAAAGCTTGGCTTCGCGCTCACCGGAATGCACACGGTTCCGCCGCGGGCCTGTACTGATTGCCACGTCAACAACAACTACAACATCACGGTGACCACTTGCGTTTCGTGTCACTTGAATGATTACAAGGACACGAACAATCCGAATCACGTGCAGCAGGGCTTTTCGCAGACTTGCGAAACGTGCCACACGACCAGTGGCTGGTCGCCCGCGCAATTCGACCACTCCAAGAGTGGCTTCCCGCTGACCGGGTTGCACACCGTTCCGCCCCGGCAATGCGCCGACTGCCACGTCAACAACAACTACAACATCACGGACACGACTTGCGTCTCGTGTCACTTGAAGGACTACCAGGGAGCCAAGAACCCGGATCACATCGCCCAGAATTTCCCACAGACTTGCGAAATCTGTCACTCGACCAGTGGCTGGTCGCCGGCGCAATACGATCACTCCAAGAGCGGCTTTCCCCTCACCGGCCTGCATACGGTTCCGCCAAGGGCCTGTACCGATTGCCACGTCAACAACAACTACAACATCACGAACACCGCTTGCGTCTCTTGTCACTTAAAGGACTATCAGGGCGCGAAGAATCCGGATCACGTCGCGGGGAACTTCCCGCAGACGTGCGAGGTCTGCCACTCGACCAGCGGTTGGTCGCCGGCAAGCTACGACCACTCCAAGACGGGATTCCCGCTCACCGGACTGCACACCGTTCCGCCCCGGCAGTGTACCGATTGCCACGTCAACAACAACTACAACATCACAGACACGACTTGCGTCTCGTGCCACTTAAAGGACTACCAGGGCGCGAAGAATCCGGATCACGTGGCCCAGAACTTCCCGCAGACTTGCGAGGTCTGCCACTCGACCAGCGGCTGGTCGCCGGCGAATTTTGACCACAACAAGACGGGTTTCCCGCTGACTGGACAGCACACGGTTCCGCCGCGGGCCTGTACCGATTGCCACATCAACAACAACTACAACATCACGAACACGACCTGCGTCAGTTGTCACCAGAAAGACTATGACAACGCCAAGACTCCGGTCGATCACGTCGGCGCGCACTTCCCCACGACGTGCGAGTCCTGCCATGACACTACCAACTGGATGAACGGCAAATTCGATCACTCATCCACTGGCTGGACGCTGACCGGAATGCACACCGTTCCGCCGCGGGCCTGCACCGATTGCCACATCAACAACAACTACAACATCACCGTGACAACGTGCGTCAGCTGTCACCAGAACGATTACAACAACGCCAAGACTCCGGTAGACCACATCGCCGCGAAGTTCTCGACGACGTGCGAGAATTGCCATGACACCACCAACTGGATGAATGGCAAGTTCGATCACTCCTCCACGGGTTGGACGCTGACCGGAATGCATACGGTTCCGCCGCGAGCCTGTACGGACTGCCACGTCAACAGCAACTACAACATCACGGTGACGACCTGCGTCAGCTGTCACCAGAACGATTACAACAACGCCAAAACACCGGTGGATCACGTGGCCGGGCATTTCCCGACAACGTGCGAGAACTGCCATGACACGACCAACTGGATGAATGGCAAGTTCGATCACTCGTCTACGGGCTGGGCCTTAACGGGCAGCCACACGGTTCCACCGCGGGCCTGCACCGATTGCCACATCAACAACAACTACAACATCACGGTCACGACTTGCGTCAGTTGCCACCAGAACGACTACAACCAGGCGAAGTCGCCGGTCGATCACGTTGGAGCGCATTTCCCAACGACCTGCGAGTCGTGCCATGACACCATCAATTGGATGGACGGCAAGTTCGACCATTCGTCCACGGGCTGGGCACTGACCGGCAGCCACACAGTACCGCCGCGGGCTTGCAGCGACTGCCACATTAACGGCAACTACAACATCACGGTCACCACGTGCGTCAGCTGTCACCAGAACGACTACAACAACGCCAAGTCACCGGTTGATCACGTTGCGGCCAAGTTCCCGACGACCTGCGAGTTGTGCCATGACACGGTTGCCTGGACCAACGGCAAGTTCGATCACTCCTCGACGGGTTGGACCTTGACTGGCATGCACACAGTTCCACCGCGCGCCTGCACCGATTGCCACGTCAATGGCAACTACAACATCACGGTCACGACGTGCGTCAGCTGTCACTTAAACGACTACAACAACGCGAAGACGCCGGTGGATCACGTTGGAGCCAAGTTCCCGACGACCTGCGAAACCTGCCATGACACCGTCAACTGGATGAACGGCAAGTTCGACCACGCTTCGACGGGCTGGGCACTCACAGGTTTGCATACGGTGCCACCGCGGGCTTGCACTGATTGCCACGTCAATGGCAACTACAACATCACGACTACGGCGTGTTACTCCTGCCATAAGGCGGATTACGACGGCACCACAAATCCAAACCACGCGGCGGCGCATTTCCCGACGACGTGCGAAACGTGCCACGATACGACCTCGTGGCTCAACGCGAAGTTTGACCACACGTACTTCCCGATGAACCACGGTGGGGCCAAGGGCGTATGCGCTACTTGCCACACCAATCCCAATGACTATTCGGTCTTCCAATGTACGGGCTGCCATACCAAGAGTCAGACCGATCCGAAACACCAGGGCGTTAAAGGTTATGTCTGGAACAGCGTGAACTGCTACCAGTGTCACAAGAGCGGTGGAGGAGGATAGAAGATCTGTTCGGGAGGAAGCGAACAGCCACGTTTTGCAAGCTTACGGAGGCGGCGAGCCGAGCACCTGAGAGTGATGAGACCCTATGAATCGACTACGAATACATCTCGGGTGTTTCTTGGTAGCGGTGTCTTGCGCCATGGCCCAGACAGCGCCCCCGGCCAGTGTTCAGAGTGTGCAGGTGGTCAACGCGGGCGCTGACGTTCGCGTCGAGATCACGTTAAGTTCGTCGGTAACGCCGTCTGTCATCGTTGCTACCAATCCTGACCGCCTGGTGCTTGAGCTTCCCAACACCTTAAGTGATGGAAAGCAAAAGCGAATTTCTGCGCACAGCCCTGGCGTGCGTGGCGTGCGGATCGGATTACATCAACCGACTCCGCCATTGACTCACCTGGTCGTTGATTTGGACCGGAGTGTTCCCTACAAGCTCCAAACCAATGGCGACCGGATCACACTGGTGCTCACGCCGGGACCAGAGACTCATGCCGAAGCGCAGCACGCCGCTCCTGCCCGCGCGGTGTCTGGCGGTCTGATTGGCATTTTCCGTTCCGGCGGAGCGAAACCAACCTCCCGCAGCTCGAGTTCGGATGATTCCGGCCAGATTCTAGTACCGCCTGCGTCTGGTCCTCCCATCCCATTCCCGGACGAGAGTCCGACGGACGCAAGTGCGAAGAGTTCCAGCCCTGCTATTCCACCGAGCCCGACTCCGCCGCCCGCCGAGGCCGGAACAGCTCCGACGGGATCAACGTTCCCGGCAGCGGTTCCAACGGTCGCCGAAACCAAGCCAGTGGTCGCGGAAGTTCCTAAGGAGGCTCCCAAACCAGAAGTCTCCGCGGTGACAGAACCAGCCGTAGCGGAACAGAAAGCTCCGCCCGCGCCTGCCGCAGTACCAACACCGCAGCCAACACCAACCTCGCTTACAACCGACCAGACGCTCTTGGCTCTGCAGGCAGCCGACCCCAGCTTGCGAACCGTCTTCCGCGTGAAATACGTGGCCGATGGCATGGTCTATCTGGACGGCGGAAGCAGTTCCGGGCTCGGCGAAGGGATGAAGCTCGAAATTCGGGATTCCGACCTGCCGGTCCAACAGGGTTCGACGGTGGACCCCGCTGATCCGCGCGTGGTGGCAGAACTGGAAGTCACAGGAGTTGCCGACACATCGGCAGCAGCCGACATTCACGCGCCGAAGCGTCCGGTCAAGATTGGCGATCTGGCATATCTATCGCCGGCGGATGCACAAGCCTTGATCCAGCAGCGTACGCTGAGCGCGACTCGCAAATTTCCGGCCGTGGTGTCGTTCACGGATGACCAAGCCATGGACGAGGAAGCGCACGACGACGCGCCCCGACCGCCACAGCCTTCCGTGAACCGTGCACGCGGAATGTTTGGGTTCGATTACATGGGAACGGTCAGCCAGGGCACCAGCTCCATTACGAGTACGAACCTTGGCTTTGTAACGCGGGTGGACATTACGCGACTGGGCGGAACTTTCTGGAACATTCGTGGCTACTGGCGCGCAAGAATCAATTCCGAAAAAGTTACTGGCCAGCAGACGCTCCAGGATTTGATCAACCGCACCTATCACCTCAACATGACGTATGAGAATCCGAACTCGCGCCTCGTCGCTGGCTTTGGCCGCTTGTACCTGCCTTGGGCGCCGAGTCTCGATACGATCGACGGCGGCTACGTTGGCTTCCGGCCCTCGAAACACAGCACGATCGGGGTCTACGGCGGTTCCACTCCAGATCCGACTTCATTTAGCTATAACCCGGACGGCAAGATCGCTGGCGCGTTCGTGAATTTTGAGGGTGGAAGCTACGAAGACTTCCATTACACCAGCACATCGGGCGCCGGCATCAATGCGGTGAAATGGCAGATTACTCGCCCGCTTGTGTTCTTCGAAAACTCGATTTCGTACAAGCGCGTCTTTTCTATCTACGACTCACTCCAGGCCGACAGCCCAAAAGGCAATCCGGCTGTGCCTGCTCCGGGCGCGGGGCTAAGCCGGAACTTCCTGACGGTTCGCATTCAACCACATCCGAAATTCGAATTCGATGTGAACCACACGTACTTCCGGGACATTCCAACTTTCGACCCGCAACTGCTCGGCACGGGATTGCTCGATAAGTTCCTATTCCAGGGGTTCAGTGTGGGCGGGCGCGTAGAGGTTGTGAAACAAGTTTGGGTTTACACCGACATTGGCCAAAGCAGCCGGACTGGGGACGCCAAGAATTCCCTAAATCAATCGTTCGGCATTACGCTGAATCACGTTCCTTGGCTCGGCATCCATGCTGATGCGCACTATTCCCGATTCAACAGTTCGTTTGGTAATGGGTCCTATCGCGCTCTGTCGGTTTCCAAGAATTTCCGGGAAGCCTTCCACCTGCAGATGCTACTGGGAGACGAATCGTTCCATTCCAGCCTGACAACCAGCAACTCGTCGCGCTTCATTAACACCACGGCCGAGACTTCACTCGGTGCTCGCTACTTCTTCCAGGGTGGCTTCACCGTGGATCGCGGAAGTATGAACTACAACCAGTGGATGTTTACGTTAGGTTACCGGTTTGATAACAGGATGAAACAACCATGACCCGCGCATTACATTTCCGTCGAATCTTTGGGGCTTCGGCTGTGGCTCTCGGACTATGGCTTGCGCCCGTCGCCGCATTCGCCGCGGATACCCCGCCTGCCGACCTGTTGACGCGGGTCCAGACTCAGGTATCGGATTACCTGGAGCAGTTTTCCGAAGTGAAGTGTAGCGAGAAGGTGAAGCAGGAAAAGCTGAATCACGACGGCAAGGTCGAGTTGCAGCGCGACTCATCTTTCGACTATCTGGTGATTCTGACGAATTCCGGCGGGGAGGTCAGCCTCGACGAGTCTCGAATCGCCATCGGCGAAGCCAAGGCGGACAAGAAGAATCGCCCATTACTCGTCACCAATGGTTTCTCGACGTTGTTCCTCATTTTCCACCCGTACTACCAGGAGAGCTTCCAATTCACCCCTGGTGATATCGAGGCCGTGAACGGCCGGAACCTGCAGAAGATCGCATTCCAGCACATTCGCGGAACTCGCTCGCCCGCAGCTCTCTCCGTACGCGGCCGAGAATTCCCTCTGGAAATTTCCGGGACCGCATGGATTGATCCGCAGTCGGCAACGATTTCGAAAATCGCCGTAACTGTGGGCAACACCATGGAGGACGTCGGCCTGAAGACGCTCGACTCCCAAATCCAATATATGCCGATCACGTTCCGGAATGCCAAGACGGCATACTGGTTTCCTTCGCAAGCCACAGTTGAAGTTGAAACCCCGCGCCAGCACTGGCGGAATACCCACACTTTTACGGATTACAAGCAGTTCAACGTAACCACAGAGGAGCAAGTCGCAAGCAAATGAGCGCCAACGCAGCAGTCGCCACCGCCGTCATCCCGGCCACCATCGATAAAGAACGCGGCCACCGCCTTCGGGTAAAGCTGGGGTATGCGTTCGTCGTCGCGGTGACCGTCGCAATTGCGGTCTATGGTTTCAGCTACTACACGCTTTCGCAGGCGGACCGGCCGTTTTCGCCCAAGCACGCCATCCTGCGGCCCAGCGGCTCGATCGGCCTGAAGCTTGGGTTCCTCGGTCTGGCGATGTTCCTGACGATTTTCCTCTACCCGCTGCGGAAACATTGGGCATGGCTGGGACGGCAAGGCAGCGCGCGCCATTGGCTGGACTATCACGTGATCCTTGGAATATGGGCGCCTTTTGTGATTGCGTTCCATTCTTCCTTCAAGTTTCACGGCTTTGCCGGGATCGCATTTTGGATCATGCTCGCGGTTTCTCTCAGCGGCGTCATCGGCCGCTACTTGTATGCGCAAATACCGCGCAGCCTGAACGCAGCGGAAATTTCGCGTAAGGAGTTGCAGGAGCGTCAGGAAAGGCTCTCGCTCCAATTGCACCAGCAGAACCTTCTGCCCGAGGCCGATCTGCGCGCTCTGCTGAAACTTCCCAGCGAACAAACAGTCGCCAAGCTTCCCATGGTCGTCGCGCTGGTATGGATGATGTCACTGGATGTCACTCGCGCCTTCCGAATCGCAAAGCTGCGCCGTCACGCTTTGACCTTTGGAGAAGCGTTCTCATCACTAGGCGGCTTTCTGCCCACGAAGAATCGGGAACTCGAAAACGCCATCAGCATGGCACAGGAAGATGCCTCCAGCGCGAAGAGGATTCTGTTTCTGGATCGCGCACAGCAGGTCTTTAATCTGTGGCATGTGGTCCATAAGCCCTTCAGTTATTCTTTCGCAATCCTGGCACTAATCCACATTGG
>Ga0302321_100000322_pt1 | contig 42166 bp, 37 predicted proteins | sample Fen_T0_1_FD_202505 | JGI IMG/M metagenome (GOLD analysis project Ga0302321, IMG submission 202505) | Peat permafrost microbial communities from Stordalen Mire near Abisko, Sweden - Fen_T0_1 | ecosystem: Environmental > Terrestrial > Soil > Wetlands > Permafrost | place: Sweden: Abisko... | reverse complement strand
TGGCCTCGTAAATCGTCCTTCAAAAAAATAATAGGCAACTACGAAGCAATGCCATTGGCCGCCTAAGTGCGGCCTCGTTTGTCCAGTGACACCTGCTAGCTGAAACAAACGTCGACAGCAGGAATAGCGCGCGGAGCGACCCGCGGTTTGCGCGCTGTACTTCGTCCGGGGGTTGGCTGGTGCTTAAGCGCGTGAAGCCGCGTATCACCAGCGAGATTAAAACTTCACTATAACGGTAGACGCGGTGTGCGAAGCCCAGGGGCACGCGGGTTCAACTCCCGCCACCTCCACCACTTTATACGACGTAAGTCGCTGGTTAGTTGAAGTGGGGACCATAAAAATGGCCGCCGCGACAGCGCATGGGTCTTTTGGTTTGCGACAGCGTTTGTGCTCTGGGCAGGGGCCCTAATCCACTGCCTAGAGGCAAGCTGCTCAGCCGTTAGGCTTGCGACAGTGTATGCGGCCCATAATTCGGTAGGATTTCAGGTATGATGGGGAAAAGCCGAAGAGGCTTCTTGCGGCTGTTCTCGAACGTGTGCGTGCGGCTTTAAACGAGGTGATCAATCGATTTCCGAGGTAGCCGGCATTCGGACATTTACCAGAGATGCGGCGCACGTCTCCACGGATCACCTCGCAAACAAGAATTAAAACCGCTCAGATCACGACTCGGTTTGCATAATAACGCTTGAGGATAAAGGTGCCACATGCCGGTGCCGATATTTCCAAAGCAACGCTCACCGCTCCACGGGCGCGGTGCGGCGGGCAATCCTCCCAATCGCTTCGAGCGATTGCATGTGGAGGCAGATCCCGATGCGGAGCCGGAGGAACAGGTGAATCCACGGACTCAGTTTTTCTTTGATGCGAGCCAATCCCTGCTCACGAAAAACGAAAGTCCGGACATCCCGTTTAGCTACAGCTTGAACGTATATCGTGGTTGCGAACATGGCTGTGCTTACTGCTATGCGCGGGCCTATCACGAGTATCTTGGTTGGTCCGGCGGACTGGATTTTGAAAGCAAGATCTTGGTGAAACTTCGCGCCCCGGAGTTGCTTCGGAAGGAGCTCTCCGCGCCGAAATGGGAACCTCAATTAATCGCGATGAGCGGCGCGACTGATTGCTATCAGCCAGCAGAACGGCATTTCGAACTCACACGTCGTTGTCTCGAGGTATTGGTTGAGCTTCGTAACCCAGTCGGAGTGATCACAAAAAACTTTTTGGTCACGCGCGACCGGGATCTGCTCGCTGATCTCGCAACACACGGCTGCGCGTTGGTGAATTTCACCATCACAACTTTGGATGCAAAACTGGCATCGAAACTCGAGCCGCGTGCCGCTCGGCCCGAGCACAGGCTGGAAGCGATGCGGTTGCTCTCGCAGGCTGGAATTCCAACCGGCGTCATGGTCGCTCCGATAATAGCTGGACTGACCGATCATGAGATCCCGGCAATCCTCGACGCAGCAGCTCAGGCGGGTGCGTCGCACGCCGGCTACACGGTTTTGCGCCTGCCGCACTCGGTGAAAGACGTGTTTACCGAATGGCTCTCGGTCCATGAGCCTACTAAAATGGACCGCGTGCTTTCGCGCGTTCATGATGTGCGCGGCGAATCGTCACGCCCCAGTGACTGGGGTGCTCGCCTGAGAGGCGACGGATTCTTCGCCGAGCAGATCGCGAACTTCTTTTCGGTCGCAGCGCGGCGCGCGGGATTGAACAAAAAACCCTTTGAACCTTCGGTCGCCCATTTCCGCCGGCCTGGAGGCGAGCAGCTAACATTTTTCTGATCGTGGTTTCTGATCGTGGTCGCCGCGAGTCGGCGCAATCACTCACCGCCTCAGAACTCGCGCGGAAAGCAGGACGAACCAATGGATAGGCGCTACCCTATTCACATGGAAAATAGGCCAACGCCGTTATTCGTCTTGATTGCTGACCGGGAAGCGCGTCTCGGTTTTGCAGCTCACGAAAACCAGCCGTTCACTTCGCTGCTGCTGCGGGCGGCCAATCGACCGTCTCGCGCATGGGATCAAACCACTTGAGCGTGTTACCTACTTCTGTGTTACGCTGAACCCAGACGACTCTGCCGTATTCGAAATAGGCGATCCAAGGCAGATCAGCAGAAAATGGTGTGGAAACGCTCACTTTCTGCGCAGCGAAACGCACCGCATAGCCGTAGCGGCCTGAATTGGTGTTTTGCACGCGGCGCGGCAGCTCGAACCGATACTTATAGATAACGTCGGCCGGCCATTTCGCCTGAAAGGCTTCAACGACGCGCAATTGATAGTCCTGCGGAAAGACACCGTAATCGATCCCCGGGGCCGATTTAGAAACAGGTATTTCGTCTGAAGAAGAACGTGATGAGAAGAAGTGGCAGCCCGCCAAAGGCATGGCCAACACGAGAACGGCGAAAAGAGTGATGCGCATTTTCAACGGTGTTTCTCAACACACAGTCCACAAGAGCCCAACCTGTCAACCTAGCGCGGAACCAATCATGCCTGAGTGCAAGCGTTTAGCATTCACGGCGTTTTCTCCTCGGGACGAATCAACCTTTCGTCGACAACATTTTTTCGCCCTCGAGCTGGTAAATGGCCGTGAGAAAACCGTTTTCGTACAGCTCTTTCACGTGAAGTTGCCCACTGAAAGAAACAGGGATGTCCATCAGTTGGTGCGTGCCCTTGGTCATGTGCACAAGAATCCATTCATTAACTTGGGGCACCACGCCGTAACAGCACATCATCTGACTGCGCATGAGCAAAAACTCTGTCACCTGCCCTCCTTCCATTTTGATCGGCAACATGAAACCGGTGACGACGGCCTTATGTCCATCGAGCCCGCGAATCACATCGGGTATCTGCGTACCCAAAGACGGTCCTTCCGAACCTGGCTTCGCATTTGGATCAAACGAAGGTGGCGTGATCTTAAAATTTGCTAACCGGTCGAAATCGACCTTCATATAGCTATCGGCTGCAGAGGCTGACGTAGTCGAATCGTTACTGGCCGACACCACGTTTGTGGACAACGTGATCCCCAAAACAAAAGCAGCAGCTAAAAGGGATTTGGCAGCATTCATAACGCGGGATAACAAAAATGCATACGTCACGGACCGAGTCAAAATATCCGCGTACATCACGAAGTGAGCCCGGCGAACGGCAAAACCGGCTAAGCCCCAAATAACGCGATTCTAAAAACTCGGATCAGCGAGCAAATAATTTCCGCCCGGCAAATCGTGGATCAGGCTATCCTCGCCAAATGCATGCCAACCCGACGCTACCATCGCTGGATTCATCTGACGCCAATGCTGGCGAGTCACATCAACGATCACTCGGCGGTAATCGTAGCCATGCGGATCATCTAACAATGAACCGAGGAAAATCTCGCCATCGTTCTTTGAACCCAGGCTATTCAGGTCCTGGACCAAAGTCCGCGCTTTTTCGATTGGATATGACATCATGAATTATGGCGGTCGAAAGACGACTGCCTATATCCAATCGGGTGATCACACCCCTCCTTGAGCTAAATCGATCTCAGGCAAAATCTGAGTTTCCAATCGCCCAAAACTCGATCACGAAACCGGCGCGAGAGTTTCAGCCACAGGGACGCGGTAGGCCTTTGTTGCTGGCACGACACCGCTGAATGCGGCAAGCATGATCATCGACAGCGGGCAAAGCCAAAGTACCGGGTGCCAAACAGTAACGTTTAATACTACCCCTGTTTGGACGCGGATCACATGGGCAACTCCAGCTAACAAACCAAAATAGATCACAAAACCGCCCAGGGCTCCAAGGGCGCCGATAACGGCCGCTTCGCCCACCACCGCGCCGAACACCGTGCGACGATGCGCTCCGAGCGCACGCAATATCGCGATATCACGCCGCCGGGCGTTCATCGATGCATAGATGCTCGCCAGGACCGATCCTGCCGCTACGAAAGCCACCAGATAAGCAATCAGAGTCAGCACCCGGTCAAACCAGCTGATCTTCCCAAAAAGTTCGCCGACGATCGCACCTACCGGATACGCGAAAGTAAGCCGATTCCCCTGCTTGTTGTACAGCAAGTCGAGCATGAAACCGGCGGTCGGGGCACGCAGTTGCACCAGCACGGCGCTGACTTCAGTCGCAGCGGCGGGGTTGTGACCTGACATGGTTTGTACTCCTTCGAGGGGCGTCCAAATCACGCGATCAGCCGGAGTGTTGGTCGGTGCGAGAATGCCGACAACCGTGTACAACTCCTCGTGTTCATGTTGTTCATCGAATGCAAGGCCATGAAAAGGGTGAAACGTGTCACCCACTTTCCAACCTATCTGCTGAGCGGCGAAACTACCGACCACGGCCTCGTTTTTAGACGCGTCAAAAAATCGGCCAGCGCGTAAACCGTATTTTTTTCCGTCGGCGAATTCCATATCGGAGAAAAGCTCAGGCACCGTGCCCACGATACGCCAGCCGCGGAAATTATCGCCCACGGCGATCGGAATCGCAGTTCTCACCGCGGGATGTTTTTTGATTTGCTCGTAGTCGTTCCAGGCCAAATTTCCCGGCGAAGCCTCGAGGTGAAAGATCGCGTTAAGGACCAACTGTAGTTTCGAGCCGCGTGCACCCAAAACGGCGTCAAAACCGGCCGTCGTCTGCGTAAACGTTTTTTGCGATTCTGTTTTCACAACCCACACCGTCATGAGCAAACCCGCCGCCAGCGCCAAACTACAAGCCGTGACAATAGTCGACAACGCATGTTGGCGGAGACTGCGGTAGATGATCAGGAGGATAGTCATCGCGAGTAAGAAGCCTCAAACTCCAAAGGTCCGAGCCCCCAAACGACTGCTACTGAGCCGCCACCTTTTGCTGATTTTTGTGATTTGCATTTTGCCCTCTGGAATTTCATTTCACCGCAGCGCAGCGGTTGATCTCGGCGAAATCTTTCACGTGCTCGAATTGCGCGAGCGCAGCTTCGTCGTGGCTCACGAGCAAGAGCGCGGCGCCAGATTCGCGGCAGGTTTCGCGGATGAGTGCGAGTGCCTCGGTTGCATTGCGACGGTCGAGGTTGCCGGTTGGTTCATCGGCCAGAACAAGTTTTGGACGATTGGCTAGAGCACGGGCGACAGCCACGCGCTGTTGTTGGCCCGTTGAAAGCTGCCGCGGATAATGCGCCAGACGATCACCAAGACCAACGCGTTCCAGCACGGCTCGTGCTTGCACGCGATCCACGCCGGGGCCAAACGACATGCCAAGTAGTACATTTTCCAATACGGTGTAGCCCTGCAGCAGGTTGAAGGTCTGAAAAATATAGCCGAGTTTTTCGGCGCGTAGGCGATCGCGTTTCGGCTCGACGAGCGCAGCCATGTTGGCCCCGTCGATTTCGATGCGGCCGTCGTCAGCTGCGAGGATGCCAGCGATCAGATGAAGAAACGTCGTTTTGCCGCTGCCACTTTCACCACGAAGAGCAAACTGCTCGCCAGCGCCAAGCCCGAAGGTTGGCACGTCCACGACAGCAGCACGCCGGCCGTCAGGCGCCGTGAACGATTTGGTGAGCCCTTGGATGCTAAGCATGGCGAAAACGGTTAAGTTAAGCCATGCAAACAGCCAAGGGCGTCAAATCAGTCTTACCGAAAATCACTCTTTCGGCTTTTTCGGCCGGCGCGGAGCGCGAGGACGCGAGGGTTTTTTGCCGGCTTTTCCTGGTTTAGCATCAAATTTCTCTTCGTCACCCGTATCGGGCAGGCCAGTTTCGGTTGCAACACCTTCAACCTCGGTATCGGCAGTCCCGGCAAACTCCATTGCAGACTGCATGGGCGCAGCAGATTCAGCTGCGGACGCAGTCTCAGAATTAGTGACGGCTTCAGCAGACACCGGTTCAGTGCTAGCAGATGGTTCGGCTTTTGAGAGCTCTCCGGTGGAAACAGCCTCGGCGACCGCAGCGACTACAATTTCTGCGCCCGGTGCGTCATCCGACGACGTCGGCGTCTGAGTTTCAGCTGCAGTTGATGCGGTTTCGGGCTTGGAACCGCCTTCGCGTTTCTCACGGCCGTTAATCCAGATGCCACCGCGGCTGTCTTTGTTTATCCAATACACCGCATTTCCTATCTCAACGTAAACGGGTTTGTCGGCGGCATTGGGCGGGACGTTTAGATTGAGCGCAGCGAGGCCAGCGACAAGGTCAGCCTCGGGCGCTTTCAACGCACGAGCGAGGAAAGATACGCTGCCAGAGTGACCGGGACCGCGACGGTTGCGGCGCATGAGCGGATGAATTTTCTCGAGCAAGGCTTGGCCGGAAGGGAGTGGTTCGGCTGGGCCAGCGTTTTCGGTCGGAGCGGCAGGTTCGCCTTCGGATGGAGCTACATCGCTGGAAGCAGCGCTATGAGCAGCAGCGGCCGCTTGGGCTTGAGCCTGGGCCTGTTCGCGTGCGGCCGCACGAGCGGCGGCTGCAGCGGCTTGGGCAGCCAGACGCTCAGTACGTTCAGTATTGCGCTTTTCGATCTCGGCTTTTTCGGCAGCGCGTTCGGCCACGAGTTCGACGGCGGCAGGATCGTTGGGATCGAGCTTGGTCACCGGCACAACACGGAAGGTCGGACGCGGTTTCTCGCGAGTGTTGAGGAAAAATTGGCCACGGTTGTTGCGATTGACCCAGTAGAGATCGCCTTCGAATTCGAAATAATCTGGATCGGCTTCCTCGGTTTCAGGAATGGTAAAGCCACATTCCTTAAGCGCACCCACGATGTCGGTTTCTTTTTGATCCCAGCGTTTGGCCAAGTAATCGAGAGCCACAGACATGCCTGGACCACGTTGATTGCGACGGAGATGAGGTTTGATCGCCTCAAAGAGCGTGGGCAACTCGTCCTGCTGCTCCTCCCATTTGTCCCAATCTTCCGTTTCCTCTTCGTCGGGCGCGTCGGGATCGAGATCGCGCTCGGTGTCGCGTACGGTGCGAAGCTTGGTGTCTTCGACCTTAGATTTCGGAGTCTCGGCTTCCACCAACGCGGGTGCCAGCTCAGGCTTCTCCTCGATCGCGGCGGCGGGCTTGGACGCGGACTGAGGAGGAGGATCCCAGGCCATCGGTTTCGGTGCCGTCACAACTGCGGCTTCCGGCGGCACCCAATCGCGGGTCGTGGAGCGACGAGCGAGGCCGTTGAAAGCGAGCGAATTGTTGGGCAGGGTTTGAAAGTTGATGATCTCCCACTCGTCCTTACCGAGTGCGTTGAGATGCGCTTCCAGCAGCGACGGCGATGCGAAGCCGTGCAGGCCGCTGGTGATGACTTTATATTCCCAAAGGGCCATAATCGTAGTGTTTCGGGTAGACGGCAACGCATCCCAAATCCCAGGGCGCTTGCCGAGCCTAATCTCGCAAGTACCTGCATTTCTCTTCTTGCTATACTGCGGCAGTACGGTTGGGCCACGCTGCCGCGTGAGTCATCCGAGTGCCTGGCTGCATCGGTCCGCCCTTCGTCCCTGCATGAACGCGCTTCATCCCGGATTCGTTGAGATTAGGGTAGTTCGGCCGATCTTCGGACCGTGAACATCAAACGCCTAGCTCCCTGGTTCATCGTGATCGTCCTCGCCGCCAGCGCCTTGGTCTGGTGGCAACACAGCCGAACGACCGCCAGCACCACCCTGATCTATCGCACCGCCACCATCCAACGCGGCGATGTCACCCAAACGGTTACCGGGAGCGGCTCGCTTAGCGCCATCACAACTGTCGATGTCGGCGCCCAAGTTTCGGGCAAAATCGTCAAACTCTACGTCGATTACAACGACGCGGTGAAAAGAGACCAGTTGATCGCCGAAATCGACCCGACTAGTTATCAGGCCCGCCTCGTTCAGGCCGAAGCCGACCTCCTTAGCGCGCAGGCCACGCTCACGCTCAAGCGGCTCAACGCCAAACGTTCCGCCGAACTTCTCGAAAAGCGTCTGCTTTCCCAGTCCGACTACGATTCCGTCGCCGCCGAACTTCTCCAACAAGAGGCCAGTACCAAAAAAGCCGACGCCGTCGTCAACAGCGCACGCCTCGACGTCGAACACTGCAAAATCACTTCGCCAATCGACGGCGTCGTTCTTTCTCGCGCAGTCGATGTCGGTCAAACCGTGCAGTCCAGCATGACTGCCCCCACGCTCTACAAGCTCGCCCAAGACCTCCGCCAAATGCAGATCACCGCCAACATTTCCGAAGCCGACATCGGCGGAGTCGCCGCCAGCCAGGCCGTACAATTCACCGTCGACGCCTTCGGCGGTCGCACTTTCGAAGGCAAGGTCCGCGAGATCCGCAATAACTCCACCACGACCAACAACGTCGTCTCCTACCCGACCATTATCACCGTCGACAACTCTGACCTGAAACTCCGACCCGGCATGACGGCCAACGTCACCATCTACACTTCTCGCCGCACTGGCGTGCTCCGCATCCCCAATTCGGCGTTGCGTTTCAAAGCTCCGGAAAACGCCGTCGCGCGTACAGCGCCAGCAGGCAATGAACCGAATCTTTCTCAATCGCCAGATAACAAGGACGGCCCACCCGAACCCTCGTTCGATCAAATACCCGAGGAAATCCGTCAACGCATGCTCGCCGACTTCGACAAAAACGGCGATGGCAAGCTCGACGATGACGAAAAGAAAATCATGCGTGAAACCATGCGGGCTCGCTTCGCCGCCAGCAGTGGCCCCGACGGCCCTCCGTTCGACAACGCTTTCTCTAGTCAAAAGTTCGGCAGAAAACCTTCAACCAGCCAGACCGCTTCCACAACCAAAACCCTTTATGTGCTCGCCTCCGCAACTGATGTATCAGGTCGTGGCACCGGTGAGTTGATTGCCACGCCCGTGCGCATTGGGCTCAGCGACAGCACCTCGACTGAGGTTCTATCCGGGGCCCAAGAAGGCTCCGTCATCGCCATCGGCACGCTTTCCGCGCAAGCCGCTGCCACTGCCGCCGCAACCAATGCCACCACCAATCCCTTCGCGCCTCAGCGTCCGCCTGGCGGCGGCCCACCACCACCCCGCTAATTCGAGGTCGCCATGAAACCTGTTATCGAACTTAGCGATCTCCACCGCATTTATCCTGGCGCCACACCGGTTCACGCGGTGCGCGGCATCAACCTTTTCGTCAAGCCCGGCGAGTTCGTCGCCGTCATGGGTGCAAGTGGCTCTGGCAAATCAACACTCATGAACATGCTCGGTTGCCTCGATCGGCCAACACGCGGCATTTACCGCCTCGACGGCACCGACGTCTCCGGCCTCGACGCCGATGCGCTCGCTGCCATTCGCAATCGCAAAATCGGCTTCGTTTTCCAAGGCTTCAATCTCCTCAACCGAACCACTGCCTTGGAGAACGTAGAGCTCCCCATGCTCTACACGCACCCCGGGCGCACCGGCCGCGAGACACGCGAACGCGCCAAACGCTCCCTGACCCAGGTCGGTCTCGGCGAACGTCTCGACCATGTTCCGAGCCAGCTTTCCGGCGGACAACAACAACGCGTCGCTATCGCCAGAGCACTCGTGCTCGATCCCGCCCTCCTCCTCGCCGACGAGCCCACGGGCAACCTCGATACCCGCACCAGCATCGAGATCATGGGCGTGTTTCAACAACTCAACGACGCCGGCATGACCATCGTTATGGTCACCCACGAGCTCGACATCGCCAACTACGCGCGTCGCACCGTCGTCATGCGCGATGGCCGCGTTGTCTCCGACAAACCCGTGGCCAACCGCCTCATTGCCACCACCGAGCTCGAAAAACTCAACGCCGCCGAAAGCGCCGCAGACCTAGCCGAAGCGATCCGATAAAAGATTTTTTGAACTACGAAGAAGCCAAGAAACGAAGCCGAACTATCATACAAATAATAATGCCGCTCTTTGCTTCCTCGTTTCTTCGCAGTTCAACCCGATTCACAGCATGAAACAGCTCCTCTCACTTTTTCGCGTTTCGCTGCGAGCCCTTCGACGCAACGTCATGCGCACACTCCTCACCATGCTCGGCATCATCATCGGCGTCGGCGCGGTGATCGCGATGGTCAGCATCGGTGTCGGTGCCCGCGTACAAGTTGAACAGCAAGTCGCCAGCCTCGGCCAAAACGTCATCATGGTCATGGCCGGAAACATGAACACGGGTGGCGTCCGCACCGGTATGTCCGGCGCACCCACGCTCACACTCGACGACGCGCTCGCCATCCGCAAAGAGGTCGACGGCGTCGTTTACATGAGCCCCGACGTCCGCGGGAACGCCCAGCTCGTTGCCGGCAATCTCAACTGGAACTCCAGCATCCTCGGCGTCAGCCAGGAATTCCGCGAACTGCGCACCTGGCCACTCGCCGACGGTGAATTCATCTCCGAACAAGACATCCGCACCAGCGCCCGCGTCGCCGTCCTCGGCCAAACCACGGCGAAAAAGCTCTTCGAAGATGCCAACCCAATCGGTGCCATGATCCGCGTCAACGGCACGCCGTTCACCGTCGTCGGACTTCTCTCGGCCAAGGGAACCAATATGATGGGCCAAGATCAGGATGACGCTGTGCTCGTGCCTTACACAACTGCCATGCGCCGTCTTTTCGGGCAGAATTTTCTGCGCGCCGTCAACTTCAGCGCCGCTTCGCCCGATCAAATCAAACAAGTCAGCAGCGACATTTCCGATCTGCTCCGCCAGCGCCACCGCATCCAGCCCGGCCGCGACGACGACTTCATGGTTCGCACCCAGCAAGAAATCACCGAGTTCGCCACCTCGACTTCGAAAGTCATGACCGGGCTGCTCGGCGCCATCGCCGGCGTCTCGCTGCTCGTCGGCGGCATCGGCATCATGAACATCATGCTCGTCTCCGTCACCGAACGGACCCGCGAGATCGGCATCCGACTCGCCGTCGGCGCCCGCAAACGCGACATCCAGCGCCAGTTTCTCCTCGAAGCCGTTTTGCTCAGCGTCGTCGGCGGCCTGATCGGTATCGGCATCGGTTTTCTCACTTCGAGCATCATCGCCGCGCGCCTGCACTGGCCAACACTCACACCCGGTTACGCCGTCGGCGGCGCATTTATTTTCAGCGCGATCATCGGTATTTTTTTCGGTTTCTATCCGGCAAAGAAAGCTGCCCAGCTCGATCCAATCGAGGCATTACGCTACGAATAGAATAACCGCCTTTAAAGTCGTCTCCACACTATGGCTCCGCCAATTTCCAAGCCAGTGACTTCCTCGCGCGAAAACGATAACGAACCTGACGACGGCACCAAACGCTTCTCGCCGCTCACTCGTTTCGCTTTACTCGCAGCGCTCTGGCTCGGTGTGAGTGCCGCCTTTGCCTTTCAAGTTTCCGCCATCGGCTTCGCGCCGTGGTCACGAGCGATCATCTTTGCTCTCTTCGACTGGGGACCATGGATTATTTTCAGCCCTATCGTGCTGATGCTCGCCGACCGACTGCCCATCAGCCAAAAGACCTGGCGCTGGGCTGTACCTGCACATCTCGTCGCCTGCATTCTAGTGGTGGCGCTAATCGAAACAACCATGTCAACCTTGTCGTTGCGCCGTGAATTCTTCCGTGGCCCTCGACCTGGAGGCGAAATGAGACAGGAACGTCGGGGACCACCACCTGACGATCGTCCCAATGATCCCGAGATGCGTGATCTCCCGAGGCCGCCGCCTTTCGATTCTGTCCATTTTCTCTGGTTCCGGTTTGCTGATCGCGCGCGGTTCGCTGTTCCGATTTACTGGATGCTGGTAGCCGCCGCCCACGCGATGGCCCAACAGCGTCGCAGCGCCGCCCGCGAGCGCCGCGCCCTACGCGCCGAAGCCTTGCTCGCCGAAGCTCGCCTCATGGCGCTTCAGGCTCAGCTGAATCCCCATTTCCTCTTCAATACCCTCAACACCATCACACAGCTCGTCTACGACAACCCCGAAGGTGCCGAGGAGATGATCACCTCGCTCAGCGAACTCCTCCGCGCCGTGCTCGCTGCGCAAAATCGTCGCGAGGTCACGCTCGACGAGGAGATCGAGCTGCTTGAGCGCTACTGCGCGATCCAAAAAGTCCGTTTTGCCGACCGTCTCAACATCAGCTACGACATTGATCCCGCCGCCGCCAACATCGCCGTACCTACTCTCTTGCTCCAACCGCTGGCCGAAAATGCCATCAAGCATGGCATCACGCCCGACCGCTCGCCCGGCACCGTGTGCATCCGCGCTCACATCAAAAGCCAAAACGTCCTCCGTATCGAAATCGCTGATACGGGTGGCCAGCCCAATGGCGCACCCGACGAAGCAGGTCGTAAACTCGAATTCCGCGAAGGCGTCGGCCTCACCAACACCCGCGCACGCCTCGAAACCCTTTATCCGGGCCGACACGTTTTTGCATTGGAACGCGCTGCCGAAGGCGGTGTGCTGGTCCGCATCGAAATCCCCCTCCGTCGCATCTCCGCGTGAAAATTCGCACCCTCATCGTCGACGACGAAGCTCCTGCCCGAGCTCGCATCCGCCGTATGCTCACTGACGAACGGGATATCGAAATCGTCGGCGAAGCGGCCAACGGCGACGACGCCATCCGCACCATCGGCGAGCTTCGTCCGCAACTCCTTTTCCTCGACGTGCAAATGCCCGCATCCGACGGCATCGCCGTGCTCCGTGCCGTACGTGACGAATGGTTGCCCTGCACTATTTTTACGACGGCTTTTGCCGAACATGCCGTTACCGCCTTTGAGCTGCATGCACTGGACTATCTGTTGAAGCCTTACTCGCGCGAACGCTTTGCCAGCGCACTAGGACGCGCTCGCGAGAAACTCCGTGCCGCTGGCGAAACACACGAGCCCGACTCACGCGTGGCTGAACTGATCGACGATAAGAAAATCGCAAACCAACCCGTCGAACGTTTCCTTGTGCGCGACAACGAGCGCTACGTCGTCGTTCGTACGAGCGACATCGAGTCGGTCGAAGCCGCCGCCAACTACGTCGTGCTCCACACCCGCAGTGGCAATCACGTGCTCCGCCGCACTCTTTCCACGCTCGAAACCGAGCTGGACCCGAACCAATTCTTCCGCCTTAACCGCTCGTGCATCGTCCGCCTCTCCGCCATCCGTGAGATCCAGACACTGACCGCCGGCGAGTTCGTCGTCTTTTTGCAGAGCAGCGCCAAGTTCACCCTCACCCGCGGCCTCCGTGAACTGCAGGAAAAACTCCGCACGGCGAAGTAAGATCTCTAAACGTGGAACCCAGGATAGCCGGAACAGACCGATCCATAACTTTTGACCGAGTCACCGTTCCTGATTTTCTAGAGTTTCACGTTCAAAATCGGCTTTCTTCCGTTCCAGTGTTCCTGAGTTCCAGATTAGTTATTCCCATCCCACTTTCCCTCGCCTTCATCCCAGTTGCTTTGAACAACGCCTGATTTCCGGATGTCGTTAGCACCATGCCCGCTGCTAATCCGCCTCTCCGTGTTTTAGTCGCCGACGATGAACCGCTCGCCCGCAAACGCCTGACCGATCTTTTGTCACGCGAAGCCGATGTCGAAGTCGTGGCCGAATGCACCAACGGCACCGACGCCGAATCCGCCATCCGTACACTCACGCCCGACGTGGCGCTTCTCGACGTGCAAATGCCCGGCCTCGACGGCCTCGCCGTCGCACGCACGCTCACGCCTGGGGCGTTGCGCCCGGTAATTATTTTTGTGACCGCGCACGAAGAGCACGCGCTGCGCGCCTTCGAACTGCAGGCCACGGACTATTTATTGAAACCGTGCCCACCCGCCCGCCTGCATCAGGCACTCGTTCGCGCCCGGGCATTGCTAGCTAACGAATCTTCTGTAAGTACCAACCAGAGCCTGCAACGCTTAATTGTCCGCATGGGCGATCGCATGATCGTGGTTGCGGCCGAAAACGTCGAATGGATCGAGAGCGCTAACAACTACGTCGTTCTCCACGTCGGCCGCGAAACCCACGTGCTGCGACAGACTTTAACCGAGTTGGAAAACCGTCTGCCCAAAGGCCAGTTCCTTCGCATCAGTCGCACCGCCATCGTCAATCTCTCACTTGTTCGTGAAATCCGCCAAGACGATGGTGGGCATGTGATGGTTTTGAGTGGCGGAGAAAAACTACCCATCACACGCGGAATCCGCGAAGTGCAAGCGCGGCTCGAAGTCGGGGGATGACCGTTGCCTCCAGCCGCGCTGCACTCGTAGCGCGCGTCATGCTTGGGTGGAGAACAAGGTTGTGGAACTACCTTTTTCCTTTAGCTGAGTCACCCACTGATTGAGTAGTGTGCCCAGATCATCATTGGACAGATTGCTGCTTTTCAGTGCTTCGACGAATTGATCGAAGGCCTGCGAACTGCCAGTCATGCTTTCGGGTTTTTTTGGCCCGTTTTGGGCCATTTGCTCCATATAAGTTTTATTCTCAGCTTCACTGATCTCGCCGTCGCCGTCGGTGTCGATCTGGGAAAAGATGTCGTCGACATTGGGCCCCTGGGTATCATTCGCGCCAGGCGGTTTAGGCGCATTTTTTAACATTTTGGCGAGTTCGCTCTTGCTGATGCCGCCACTGCCATCGGTATCGGCCTTTTTAAAAAGCTCCGTCGGATCCGGCCGTTGAGGCATCGAGGAGGAGACTGAGGAGATCGAGGACATGATTTTCTGGGATTAACGTTGGTGGATTCGCGGCACGGTTGCGGATGCAGTCGGTCGCTTTTCTTATGACCAACGGCACGAAACTTGTCTTGCGTAGGGTATAGACCCCACGGAAAGGCCTCTTCGCCCCGTCGTTCCTGGCTTTGTCAAAAACAGCGCTTATCAAGATCAAGCCGGGCGCCTCTCGTTCGTTCTTGCGACCTTCATCAACTCCACGGCCAATACTGGCGTGCCGCCACGCCGTCTTGATCAACTCCTCGCTAACCTCGGCTATTGTTCCCGCCGCGAAGCACGCAGCTGGATCGATGCCGGACGCATAACGGCTAAAGGAAAAATCGCCGACGACTCCGCCCAAAAGGCCGTCCCTGCCGACGTGCTTGTCGATAACGAACCACTCGATCACCCCAACGGGCTCCTCCTAATGGTGCATAAGCCCGTCGGCCTGGTTTGTTCACACGACGAGCGCGAAGGTCCGAATGTCTACAGCCTGCTCCCGGAGCGCTGGCGGCGCCGCAATCCTCAAATCACCAGCATAGGCCGGCTCGATAAAGACACCAGCGGTCTGCTACTTCTCACCGACCAAACTGCGCTCGTCCACAAACTCACCTCGCCCAAGCACAAAGTGCCAAAACTTTATCGTGCGACCGTCAACGGCACGCTCGCGCCCGAGTTCGTAGCGCTTTTTGCCAGCGGCACGTTGCTTCTAAGCGGTGAGAAAGAGCCCTGCCTTCCTGCGGAGTTACGTATCCTTAGTCCCACTACAACCGAGATCATTTTAACGGAGGGTCGCTATCACCAGGTACGGCGCATGTTCGCGAGCCAAGGTTGCGAGGTCGTCACCCTGCACCGCAGCCACTTCGGCAACCTCGAACTCGGCGACTTGAAGCCCGGTCAATGGCGGGAGCTGGCCCTTGATCATTTTAGAGAAATTTAATCTGGAACTCAGGAAAGCTGGAACGAGCCACGAACCTGTAGGAAACTCAGTTTTCCCCTTCCAGAGTTCCTGAGTTCCAGATTAGCTCCTTCACACATGTACGACTTCCCCCTCACCGGTGCCCAAAAAACCTTCCTCCGCGGACTTGGTCAGCGCATGGAACCCGCACTCAAGATAGGGCGCTCCGGGCTCACGCCTGCATTCTATAAAGAACTGCAGCACGCACTCAACCACAGCGAACTCGTTAAACTCCGTTTCCTCGGCGCTGATCGCGACGAACGCGCCGCGCTTTGCACTCAAATTGCCGATGAAGGTCGCTGCGTTTGTGTTGGCGCCGTGGGCCACACGGCATTGTTTTTCCACCGCCAGACCGACCCGCAACGCCGCGCCGTCGAGCTACCCGGCGAAGCCTCCTAAAACGCCAAATCAGCCTTTGAACGCGGCGTCGCGACCTTTCCCGCCTCGCTCATCGCCAGCCGGCGTCGAAGAACCATACATGATGGGGTAACATTTCAACTCGCTAAAACGTATACATCCAACATGAGCCCACGAGCCATTCGCATCGTCGCTTTGTCCCTGTTGTTTTGCGCCACGGCCCTTGCCCAATCCGAGATCATGCCCGAAATCGGGCGCGTTGGCCTGACGATCAACAGCCGCGCCACTGGCTCGGCTGACGCAAAACTGAAGAGCGGCAACACCACTTACGATCAGGTGGAAATTAGCTCATTCGAATTCGGCCTTGCCCAGACTTTCCGCTTCGGCCAAGGCCGCATGGTACGACTCAGTCTCGAACGCCAGCGCACTGCCATCGACCAGAATCGCGATCCTGGTGACGCAGTCGTGCCGCTCCCCGATAAACTCAACTCACTCGCCGGGTCTGTCGTCTACACTCACATCGTCAATCCACGCTGGATCCTCACCGGACGCGTCGGTGCTGGTAGTTATGTCACCGACACCGGCCTGCTCTCCGAGGGTTGGGCTGTAAGCACTATGGCGATGGCGATCTACAACCACAGCCAGACACTCACCTACATTTTCGGCTTGGGGTATAACTCCAATTTGGAAGACCTGCGCATTCTGCCCATCTTCGGTCTAAACTGGCGCCCCGCCCCACAATGGTCTGTTGCCGTCGGCATTCCCCGAACCGCAGTCTCTTATCATTTCAACAAGGAGCTATCACTCAGCCTCGCGCTTTCGGGCGGTGGCGGTGCCTACTACGTGAAAAACGATCCTCTGCCCGGTGCAGCTCCGCGCTCGCTAGCCGACACCCGACTCCAACAACGCGAACTACGCCTTGGCGTCGACGCCAGCTGGAAGATAAACAAGGTTGTCCGTGTCTCCGGAGCCATCGGTCACGTGCTGTATCGGAAGTTCAAATACCAAGATCGCGATTTCGAACTGAAGTCAGACAGTTTCGTGCCCTTCGCTTCCGTCTCCGGAATGTTTTCATTCTAGCCCAGCCGCCGGAAACGCAGCTTGGGTAACCACCCATCCGCCCTGAATTCCGGCCATCAGGTGGATGGCCCGACCATGTAAAACTAGACGCCAGAAGTAATGGGATTGCATAGGATTCTGGCGTTATGAAAATATCATTTTTCACCAAGCCTCTGTCCTTTGCCACCTGTGTACTCTTGCTCAGCCAAAGCGTTTTTGCACAGTCCTCGCCTAAACCCGAGCCTGACAAAATCGGCCTGACTCTCACCACCAGCATCACCTCTTCAGGCGAGGGACGCCTGAACGCTGACAGCACAGCTTACAAGCATGTGCAGATCAATAACTCGGCCTTGGCCATCAGCCAGACCCTTGGTCTAGGCGAAGCCGACTCACTCACCCTGAGCCTCGCCTACGATCAGACCAGCGTCAATGAAGGGAATTATCACCATTTTGAACGTGACTACAGCGCTGACAAAGTCCCCCTGCCCAATGAGCTGCAATCACTCGGTATCGCCCTGGAACATTCGAAAAAAGTCGGCAAAGATTGGACTTTCTACTCCAGTATCGGAGCCGCCAGTCATGTGGACAAACATGACCTCCTGTCAAAAGGCTGGGGCACAAACTGGCACTTGGCAGCATTGTACACCTACAATCCAAATCTCGCTCTGACTTTTGGCTTGGCCTACGATTCGCTCTCTCACGACTGGAAGTTGATACCGCTGCTCGGCCTCGAGTGGAAACCAGCAGATAAATGGTCGGTGGCAATTGGTTTTCCAAAAACTGCTGTATCCTACGAACTACTTCCCCGCCTCAAGCTGTCGCTGGCGGCGTCGGGAGACGGTGGCACCTACTACCTCAAGGACGATCCGCGGCCTGGCACCGCTCCTCGCTCTCTGGCCGACTCTAAACTCGAATACACCGAAGCGCGGCTTGGCTTCCAGGCAGACTGGAAAATCAACCGAACCTCCTCTCTATCAGGTGCTATTGGCCAAGTCTTGTATCGTAATTTTAAATACATTGATCGCAATTACCAGTTAAAGGCCCGCGATGTGGTCCCGTTTGTCAGCCTGGCTACAAATTCGGCTTTCTAAACATTTCTGCCGCGTTTTTTTAGTCAGGAGGTGGCCTCAAAGGGGGCCACCTTTCCGTTTTTGCACGGCACACACAACTGCATCGTCCGGCATCCAGTTCAGCGAACGCGCCCAATATTTCGCCTGTTGCGATTCCCTCCGGCCAGGTCCGAAAGTTTCCGATCATCCTGCTTTTTGCCCATTCATCGAGTTTGGGCTGTATCAAAACCCACCAAGCGGTTGGATGGTGCTTTGATGAAAAAACCCCCAGTTTCACGTCTGTTCGGCGTCGTCCTTTTATGGGCAACCCTCGTGCGGGCAGATACGCCGTCGATTCCAGTCACGACGAAAGCAGAAAAGAGCGGCCCAGTTTTCGTAAACGAGATCGTCATAGGAAGTGACACCGAACTAAAGGCCACCGATACGGATTACCGGCACGTTTCATTCTACCATGCCAGCTGGGGACTGTCTCAAGCAGTGCCAGTGGGTGAATCAGGCAACCTCACGTTTGGACTCGCTTACACTCTTTCCCACCGTCGCGTAACAGATCCACCAAGCTGGGAAGATAATTCTTGGAAAGAGTTCAAAAGCACGCATCCCGACTGGAACCGAATCCCAATTCCAAGAGTGCTCCAATCCCTGTCTGCTTCGATCGAATACGGGCAAACGATCGACGATTACTGGTCCATTTCATCGTGCATCTCAACCGGTAGTTACACAGCAAAGAAAGGCCTTCTCTCCGATGGCTGGGGCGCGGCCACAAGCGTTATGGCGCAGTATAAATGGAGCCCAACGCTCACTCTTGCATTCGGCGCGGCCTACGACTCGCTTTCACACGATTACAGATATGTGCCTCTCGTCGGGTTTGACTGGCAATTCTCCGATAAGTGGTCCGCCGCCATCGGTTTTCCCAGCACCGCCGTCACCTACACGATGAACAGGCATCTTTCGATGGCGATCGAGCTGTCAGGCGCAGGCGGAACCTATCACGTTAAAGACGACCCAGCTCCAGGCGCCGCCGTACGATCACTTGCCAGTTCGAAGCTGGAAACCACGGAGGTCCGCCTGGGCTTTAAAATCGGCTGGAAAATCAATGACACTTATTCCATCAGCGCCACCACCGGCCATGTTGTGTATCGCGAATACAAATACATCGATCGCGACTACAAACTCCGATCGCACGACATCTCCGAATTTGGCGCCATCAGCGGAACCATCTCCTTCTGAACGTGCGTACCACACGCCAAAGCATCTCCATGAAACTGAGTTCGCCTTTCTTGGTGACTCGATACGGAAGGCAAGTCCTCGCAGTCATGCTTTGCTGCATCTGGTTTCCGCTATTGGCGGCCGAGCCAGAGCCTTTGCAAGAAACCCTCAAACAGACCCAAGCCGTCGGCTACATGCGTGTAACTAAACTTTCCGAAGAGCTGCGCAACAACACGGTTCAGCAGGTCGTCACCTTCGTGCTCTGTGGCCAATCAGCAGGGTTAGGCGATCTCAAAGAACTCGAAATTACCTATAACAAACCAGCCAAGGCTGAAAAAGACGTCCTTGAAGTCTCCGGCCCAGTTTTCACGGTAGGCAGCCGATGCGTATTGCTTCTGACCGTAAAAGAAGAGCACCAAGAAATTGTCGCCTGGTTAAAAATCAACGATGAGGGCAAATTCGTCACAGAAGGCATCGGCGAGGATATCGGCCTGAAGCCAAACCTGAAGGCCGACGCCGTCGTGCAACTCATCGCCAGTAAAATCAAGAAAACCGACCGCGCCTCCTCCAACCGACCAAAACCACCACCCACCGCTAGAAATCAGCCCTGGAACCTGATGCGCTCATCGCCTTTGCGTCGCGTCTGGCCATTCTTCCCTCGGTAGCCACGATCTCATTTCGACGCCATGCGCTCCCGCCTTTTCCCGCCCGCCGATGAAAAATCTCACCCCTGGCAACGTCGTTGGCTGGGGAGCGGTCGATATTGGTTATTTCAAGCAGGTGGCTGGGGGCTCTTCTGGCTCGTTCTCACACTTGGCAGCCTGACTTCAGGCTCCGCAGACGTCGCCATTCAACACGAGGTAGTCGCTCAGACTCTGCTCACCTTCACGCTGGTCCTTTGCTCGCATTTGCTGCGTGTCCTTGTCCTAGTATTGAGGCGCAACAGCATTTCGGCTTGGCCGTTTTTTCCTGGCTTGGCTGTAGCCATTATCTCGGCGGGAGCAGCTGCGTCCGGCCCGTGGGTGTATTGGTCTACCACCTCCATTTCGCTGATTGATAGTCCACAAGAGCAGAACATGGCGCTCCCCTACGTCGTCTTTCTATTCGGCATGTCTCTCCTGCTAACCGTTTGGGTCTGCCTTTATTTCGGGTACCACTACTACACGCGTTACCAGCAGAGTTTGGTCGACCGTCTACAGCTCGACGCCGCCATCAAGGACGCCGAGTTGCGGGCACTTCGCGCACAGATCAACCCCCATTTTCTCTTCAACAGCCTCAACACTCTCCGTGCACTCATCCCGCGTAACCTCGATCGACCGCGTGAAGCTATAACCCTGCTAGCCGACATGCTCCGCGCCAGTCTCACAGTAGGCCAACAACGAACCATTACACTAGCGCAAGAGCTTGAAACCGTGCGAAATTACCTAGCCCTTGAGCAGCTCCGGTTTGAGGAGCGTCTTCGTGTACAACTCGACATCGCACCTGAAGCCTGCACTCACGTCCTGCCTCCTTTCGTGCTTCAAACGCTTGTGGAGAATGCTCTCAAGTTCGGCGTCGCCCCTTTTGAAACCGGCGGAGAGGTCCACATTTCAGCAACGATGGAAGGCCAAACTCTTTTGCTCGTGGTAAAAAACCGCGGCGCACTTAATGCCGCTAGTTCCAGCACCGGCCTGGGTTTGAAAAACGCCCGATCCCGCTTACACCTGTTGTGCGGTCCTGACGCAACCATCACGCTCACCCAAGACGGCCCTTGGATTATGGCACGACTCACCGTGCCGACTAACCTTGCCCACAGTTCCAGCCTCCACTCATGAAAACTGTCATCATCGACGACGAACGCCCCGCACGCCAGGAACTGCGCACTCTGCTCGACAATCATCCCGATATCGAAATCTGTGGAGAGGCAGAAAATGCATCCACGGCGCTAAAACTGATCGCGGTCGAAAAGCCCGACCTCCTCTTTCTGGATATCCAGATGCCGGGAAAATCCGGCTTCGAACTACTGGAAGAGCTTCCCCCGCCACATCCTCATGTCATTTTCACGACCGCGTATGACGAATATGCGGTGCGCGCTTTTGAGATCAACGCGCTCGATTACCTCATGAAGCCGATCAATCCGAAGCGGCTGCAAACAGCGCTCGAACGGATTCAAGACCGAGTGATCGTGCCTGCCGACGGCGTGGATGGTGGCACACTGTCCGGCCCCTGGACTGAGGAGGACCGCGTGTTCGTACGCGAACGCGATCGGTGTTGGTTCGTACCCATAAAATCGATACGCCTGATCGAGTCCGAAGGTAACCATTCACGAATACATTTCGATCGCGAACAACCTTTGCTCCATCGCACATTGGACTCGCTTGAGGAAAAATTGCCACCGAAAATTTTCTTGCGCGCCAACCGTGCCCAAATCGTCAACCTTTCCTTCGTCGAGACGATCGAGCCGTGGTTCAGCGGCAGCCTAAAGGTCAAGCTGCGCGAGGGCGCCGAGATCGAGTTTTCCCGTCGACAGGCCCAACTTTTCCGCGAGCAGATGAGTTTATAGCGTCCCCGACATCCGACTAGAACCCACGCTAATCGGCGATGAACGATTGGTCGCTGTAGCTAATGCGCCGCCTGTACTTCACATCACCCGGTCAATCCACGTGCCACTGCCAGCCTGAAAAATTTGTAGATTGGCAAGGAAATGCCGAACCAATGCATCGTCCTGGTCATGTCGGCCACCCGCCGCATGTGGTGTGATAAAGCAATTCGGCGCATCCCATAGCGCATGCGAAGCCGGAAGAGGCTCAGGATCTGTCACGTCAAGATAAGCTGCGCCTAGCCGACACGAACCTAGCGCTTCCGCCAATGCCCCCTGGTCTACGGTCGTGCCACGGCCGACGTTATAGAAATGCGCGTCGCGCTTGCACCACCCAAGTCGCCGCGCGTTGACGTAGTTGAGTGTAGACGGATTTTCGGGCAAGACGTTGACCACGTGGTCAGCCGTCGCGATGACTGAACTTAATTTTTCTTCGGAAATAATGTGAACACCCGGTTCACTGTAGGTCTTTCGCCGCACTGCGAAAATTTTCATGCGAAACGGCGCGAGGAGCTCTGCAACACGCCGTCCGATTGCGCCGTAGCCGAGAAGCAAAACTGTCTGCCCATTCAGCAACCGCGAGTTGGCGCGATGTTCTATGTGGTGCCATGATCGGTCCGTGAGCTGGTCGCGATGAGCGGGTAACAGCTGCCGGGCACACGCGAGCATCATAGCGAGCGCGTGCTGCGCACATGGCTCTGCAAATACGCTTGAGGCATTCGTGAATGCCGCGTCCCGACGTCGCATTTCCTCGCGAAAATCCTCTCGATCATAACGAGTGAAACCCGCCGACGTGACCTCGATCCAGCGCAAGCGCGAGCTCTCGATACATTGTTCGACATGCGGCTGCCCGAACGCGATATCGGCCTCCGCCAGCGCGGGGTCTGGCTGGCCCGAAGCCAAAACAGAAGCCGAAGGCTGGCTGCCCACGATCAGTCTGTGCGGCTTTACCCCATCGACGAGCAACCTTTGGGCTGGTTCGGTCAGTTTTGCGTTAGTCCAGATTGTAAGCTGGGATGGCATCACGGTGGCAAGAGGAGCTGAAACTCAAAAACCCTGGGAAATAACTTTCGTTCAGGCGTCACTCCGTTTTCTCCAGATTTTTGAGCTATTCTCTCTCAGAAAATTCACAGAGCGCGTGGACGTTTAGCCCGGCAGCGCGAAGGCGGGCCGAACCACCAAGTTCTGGTAAGTCAATGATTGCGGCCACGCCTAAAACTTCGCCATGGAGTAAACGAAATAATTTTACCGCCGCCATCAACGTGCCGCCGGTAGCAATGAGGTCGTCGATGATCAAGATGCGATCACCGGCCTTGCAGGCGTCCGCGTGGATCTCGACCGTAGCCATGCCGTATTCAAGGCTGTAGTCCTCGGAGAGCGTTTTAAATGGCAACTTTCCTTTCTTGCGCACAAGAGCGAACGGCTTGTTGAGCCGGTAAGCCAACGCGCCGCCTAAGATAAAGCCACGGGCGTCGATCGCCGCCAAAATATCGATCTTCTGCTTCATACAATCTTCGGCAAACGCGTCGATCGCGGCTCGAAAAGCTTCGGGTTCGTGAAACAGCGTCGTCACGTCGCGAAAATTTACGCCGACCTTCGGCCAGTCGCGTACGGTTCGAATTTTCGATTTGATCAAAGCGGAGGGCGTCATACGTCCAACACACAACATCACTCCGAAACTGCCAAACTATTTCAGGGCACGATCACCCGGCCCGTGCTTTCGTGATGTATTTAGCCTTGCTCGTTACGGAGACACTCTTCGGCGGATCTAGCCGGACGGTACTGGCGTCGCGGAACCCGCCGACCCGAGCCGACGACAGTCATGCGTCGGTCTTTGCCGAAAATATTGAGCGGGATAGCATTTCGGAGCGATCGTATGAATGAGGCTTTGAGGCTCGCTCTTCTCGCTTGCCGATGCCGCCGGGAATCAGTCGCTTTGCCAGAAAAACCCGACCTCGCTCTTCGCATTGTCCGGATAAAATAACTGCACGAAAGATACTCTTTATCGACAAAGGCGGTGGAATCTTAGCATGCCACAAAAGCATTCGCTCAAGATTTGACGTGCTGTGTAAATCTAGCTCTCGGTTGAGCCGGTAACAGTATTTGCTTTTGCGATACCGTATTGCAGGCCCCTCAGTTCAGCGAGGCCACGAAGGCGACCGATGAGCGGATAGCCAGGGCACGTGGGTTCGGGGCGGCGAAAATCGTCGAGAATTTTGTGCCCGTGATCCGGGCGAAACGCTATTTGCCAATCGGCTTGGCCCAGGGCGCGACGGCGTGCTAGCTCTCCGATCAATTCACGTACGACAGCATACATGTCTGCACTGCCTCCTAAGTGTGTGCCTTCAAAAAACACCCCTCCCTCACTATGGACAACGCTGCGCAGGTGAGCCGAATGAATACGCGAGGCAAAACGACGGGCAATTTTCGGTAAGTTATTATCAAGTCGAGCTCCAAGCGAACCCGTGCAATAACAAAGTCCGTTCGACGAATTATCCACCATCGCCAATATCTCCGCGAGGTCTTGCTCGGTCGAAACAATACGTGGCAGCCCTAACACCGAGAACGGAGGATCATCGGGGTGAATCGCAAGCTTCACGCCCGACTCTGCAGCCACAGGGACAACAGCCTTTAGGAAGAGGCCTAGGTTTTCTTTTAATTTCTGCGCATCGATCGATGCATAACGTGCGAGCATTGCGCGCAAATCATCGAGGCTGACGTTGAGCCGAACCCCTGGAAAAAGATCGAGCGTTTGCCGCGTGAATCCTTCGCGCCCATTCACGCCAAGGCCGTCCCAAAATACCTTCGCAGCTTTGCACTGCGCGGGCGTGAAATCCCTCTCCGCACCTTCGCGCTTCAAAGCATACAGATCAAAAGCCGCGAACTTAACCGGATCGTAGAGCAAAGCCTCCGCTCCGTCCGGCAGCCGATGGTGCAGATCGGTGCGTACCCAATCGAGCACCGGCATAAAATTATAAATCACGACACGAATTCCCGCCGCGCCGAGGCGACGGAGAGTCGCTTGGTAGTTTTCAATGTGACGCGCAAAATCACCGCTCCGTGTTTTGATTGATTCGTGGACAGGCACGGATTCGACCACCGTCCAACGCAGGCCAGCAGCGGCAATGGCATCACGGCGTTGCTCGATTAATGCCAACGGCCAGTCTTCGCCGTACGGCACTTCATGCAGCGAGGAAAACACACCGGTCGCTCCCGTCTGCCGGATCTCGGCAAGCGAGACAGAATCGGCCAGGCCGAACCAACGCATAGATTCCTCCATGAGCGGGAGGCTGGAAGCAGTCGTCATAATGGAATGATCAAACACCAGAAAAACACGAAAAACCACCATCAACAGAAAGAACCGTGCCCGTCATGAAAGCCGAATTCCGCGCTCTCTGTGGCCCAATCGCCCGCCTTCATATCCCGAACCAAACGCGCACAGAATGGCCCAGGTCACTTACGGGGCTGCCCGTCGTGCGTGGACGCGTGTCCGTCGAAGGTTTGAGCCTGCTCGTCGAACGTTTGAGCCTACCGGCGAATGTTCGAGCCTGACCGGCGAACCGCGACGCCGGTAAATCGAGGGTTTGAGCTGGTTCGTCGAATGTTTGCGGCTACTCGTCGAATGTTTGCGGGTGTAAAGCGAGGGTTTGCGGCGGCCGTTGCAAATCAGCTGCGTGCCGCCACGGTTTTGTGCCTGTCCGCGCCTCGTTTCACCCTCACCGTCGTAAGTTATTGCCGTACCGAGGCGTCTAAACGCGGGCCGTCGCAAAAAAGTGGCGTGCCGCTGGGCGTTGGAGGCTGACCGCGCTTCGTCGGAGCCAGACCGGGCCATCGCGGCGTGCGCGGACCGGAGAACCGCGCCCCCTTTTTGCGCGATCCTGACCAGGGCAGCCGATTTCGTGCCGACGTCTCCAAAACCAGCCCGGATCAGGTAATCCCCTACACCGCCCTCATCATTTGACGAACCTTTTATAAGAAGAATATCAATTATATTTTATACCTTGCGTGTAGTTTAACTTTTTTATTTTCACCGAACTCTGCCGGAGCTCCAACCGGAGCCTCGGCTTAAACACTAAAATACATAAAGGAAACACCATGAGAGATAGAGAAAAACGCCGTTACGACATGTTCGTCAAAGCCGATGCCTTCGGGAATGACTACCTTAAGGATCTGCCGCCCGACTCTAAGGGCGCGGGCTACCGGACCGCGCTTGCGGTGGTCATCGTACAACTCGACGCCAACAAAGTCATGCAAGTCCCGCCTCGCTTCACCGCCGTCGAGGTGCAACTCGACGGGCTGCTGCTTGATTTAAAGGCTATCGCCAAGACTGCACGCGCGGTCGCGCAGGACATCTCCGGCTTCGCCGATTCGTTCACCATCGCCAGTCAGAGTCCCGCCGGCGTGCTGAGCGCGGCCGACGCCTTCATCGCCGCGTTGAAAAAACCCGGCGTCCTCAAGCACTTCATCGATCACGAAGCTTCGCCTGACCTGGTGGTCCAGCTCGAGAAAAGCGTGACGGCCATTCGCAAAGCACAGTCTAGCCTGAGCGGTGGAACCACCTCGGCGGTGGCAAAGACCAAGGCAATCGGCCTGTGCGTATCCGAAGGCATAAAGCTCGTGAACCATCTCGATGCGATCGTGATCAACAAATACGAGCGCAACGCCGAGGTGCTGCGCGCTTGGCAAACCGCCAGTCACGTCGAGCGCGCTCCTCAACACGAGGAGCACGACGACGGCACTCACGGCACCAGCAGCACCGAACCGAATAAATGAGGTAACACGGGGCCAATGCTCCTCATTGCCCTGCTCATCGCTCCCCAAAGGGGCGCAAAACACAAGATTGCGCCCCTAGGTTATCAGAGTTTATCCCGTTTAAACCGCTCTGCTGGTTCGGCTGGTGCGAGCGCAGGGAGGTTTTCCACAGAACAGGCGCAGGGCGGCCAGAGCGGCAAGGGAGGCCAAATAAAGTTCACTAGCCGCGCCACCACCGCCACCGCTGTTACCTCCACCCGAGGAAGAACTGCTACTGGAACTCGAAGATGAGCTGGAGGAGGAACTGCTCGAACTGGAGGATGAAGAGCTGGAACTCGACGAGGAGCTGCTCGAACTGCTGCTGCCCGTATAGGTGATCGTTACGGGCGTGCTAACAACCGTGTCACCCGAAGATAGATCCAACGCCACGGTATAGATGCCAGCATTGGTCGATTGCATGTTAGTGATCGTGTAGGCCGAATTTGTCGCGCTGGGAATTTCGGTATTATTCAAGCGCCACTGATAACCGCTTGGCACAAAACCGGCGGGCACCGCTGTGAGCGTTGTTGTGCCGTTGAGAGCTACGCTCGTCGCACTAGCTGAAACGCTGGCCGAAGACATTGCAGTTTCTGCGGGCCCTGCACCACCGATGTTGCCTGCGAGTCCGGTGAGCGTCACAGCAAGTCCGCTCACCGGCGTCATTTGATAGGAATAATTCGGCGTGAAGACGGTATCCGTGCCGGCGTCGAGTGTGCCTGTGCAAACCGAATAACCGCTCCGGCTGCTCTGGATCTTTGCGGTCGTCGCACTGGTTTTAGCTAGCGGATTCGCGATTGCATAACACCAGTTATCCTCGTCCAAGCATTGCGCCTGATCCGCAATCACAGTGCCTGCCGTATTACCGGTAGCGTATAGATAGTTGCTAAACAGATGTAGGAAGGTGTAGCTGGCGTAAGGCATGTGCTGGTCCATCGCCGTCGACCACCAATTGTGATGCAGCGTCACGTGCTGAATCTGAGTATCCGCGGCCGTGCCGATCTGCACACCGAATCGATGCAACAGCGAGGAGCTCGACGCATAGAATTCACACCAAGACACGGTCACGCTATCCGAACCAGAGACGATTTTAATATCGTGGTCGGCACAATCGAAGAAAGTGCAATGGTTAACGAACACTTTACTGGAACTAGTAATCGTTAAGGCGTCGCCACCGTCCGTGTAAGCACCCGACACGATCGTGCTTCCGGGATTGGTGAGATTCAGGCCACGGACAATAACGTTGGACACTCCATTGAGGTTGAGATTGCCGACAAGCCCGGCATTCGCATTCGCGCCCTGAATGGTCTTATTCGAAGCGATGTTCACGGTACCCACATTTAGGATACCCACCACGGTGATCACGGCCGGAGTCGAAGCCGTCGCAGCACCGATAAATTCGGAACTTGTGGAGACGGTATAAGCTAGCGACCCCGCCCCTGCACCGCCAGTCGTCGCGGCGGCATAGCCGTCGGGCATGGGCGATGGGTAATCCGCCGTCACCGTGAAACTGCGTGTCACGTCGGGAGCCGCAGTATATACAGTGTTGCCGGCCTGGCGCGCCACAACCGTGACAACGCCCGGCAACCCAGTGAGCGTGAGCGTGCTTCCGGAAACCGTGGCGGGGCCGCTCTGCACTGAGAACGACACGGGCAGTGAGCTGCTGGCCGTGGCATTGAGAGTGAATGCCGGGGCGGTATGAGATTTGTCCGGTAATGCTGCGAAACTAACCGTTTGAGACAATTTGATGTCAGTGACAACCTGATCAGTGGTGACGACATTGTAGTTACTGTCTCCTGACTGTGTTGCGCGGAGTGTAATGGGATTTGCGTCGTTGGCGGTGAATATTGCGCCCGAAACCGTCCCGTTGCCGCTGACTACAGAGAAAGTAACTGCGAGGCCGCTGCTCGCTGAAGCAGCGAGTGTGACAGGTATGCCAGCCGTAACCGTACCGACCGGCGTAAAGGATAGAGTTTGGTTAGCTTTGTTAACGACGAGAAGCGCAGAGGGGCTGGTAACGTTGCCAAAATCGTTCGTCACTTTGATACGGTAGTAACCGGCATTACTTACCGTTAGATGAGTGAAGGTGAGAGAAAGCGAAGTGGCTCCGGGTAAGTCGGAGTAGCTAGTGTCGTCGAGACTCTTTTGCCATTGATAACTGAGAGGAGCAGTACCGGTAGTCGTCACTGTTAGGGAGGCTCCACTGGTTGCAGTCGCCGTGACCGCAGCTGGGCCAGAAGCGATCGCCGGCACCGTGCCTATTTTGAGCAAAACACCCAGGCCGATCGGGCCGGCATTACCTGCCGCATCCGTGGCGTAAGCTGTGAAGCCGTATTGACCATCCGCTAAAGGAGCGGAAAGCGTATAGCTCCAATTTCCTGAAGCGTTCGCTGTTACGTCGTGAGTCTCGCTAGCCCCAAAAACTGTCACCGTGCAGTTAGGCTCCGCACTGCCCTGGAGCGTCGGCTGGTGATTGGTTGTATTACCCGACAGCGTCGTGAACGAGGGAGGCGGCGGCGGTAACGTATCAACGAGCACACCCGCTGTACTACCGACGTTTCGCAACGCCACGAGGACGCTGTTACCATTGGGATCCGTCAAAGTGCCTCCGTGGAGATCAATAGCGCTCGCTAACGCGATACCGTCGTTGTCGCCGGACTGAATGGTGTATCTAAAGACGAGTGCAGCGGTGCTACTCCCAGACACATAGGTCGCATATACGGTGGTAGAACCAATCGTGAGTGCCAAGCGTGGTGTTCCGCCGACGGTACTGACGGTAACCGGCCGTGGATAGTTCACCGTGAAATTAAGTGCCGAATTATAACTCCCCGCTACCGGAACGGTTACTGAGGTCACCCTGTCCGGCGAGGCCAGCGCGAGTGAGTGATAAGAAGAATCTCCACCACCCACAAAATAGACTGTCCGGCTCGCCAGCGCACTGGCGACGTTTGCCGTGTCCACAGCTGTCGGAACAAGACTAGCCGCGCCGCTGCCCGATGCACCGTTGCCCAGCTCACCCGAGAAATTGTAACCCCAGGCGCATACACTGCCGTCGCTCGTCAGGGCTAAACTATGCGTATAACCGGCAGCAATCGCCACAACCGTCTTACCGAACAGAGCACTCGTGCCATTCGCAGTGTTTACCGCCACGGGAATATGAGCATCCGTCGTAGAATTATCGCCTAACTGACCGCTAGAGTTATAACCCCAAGCGCACACCAAACCATCGCTCGTCAACGCGACGGTGTGACTGACACCGGCAGCCACCGCGGTCACCGTTTTGCCCGATAGCGCGCTTGAGGCGCTCGTCGTATCAACTGCCACAGGCACGAGACAATTTGTCGTGGAATTATTGCCCAACTGGCCATGCCCGTTTGCACCCCAAGCATACAAGGTCCCATCGCCCGCCAGAGCTATACTGTGATTGGAACCGGCTATTACCGACACACAGGCGACACCCACCAAATTGACAGATACAGGGACCGTGCTACTCGTCGTAGAACTGTTGCCCAACTGCCCGTTGAGGTTTGATCCCCAAGCGTACACCGTTCCGTCGCTCGCCAAAGCCAACGTGTGGTCGCCTCCCGCGGACACAGCGACGATTGCCTTCCCTGCCAACACGCCAGAGGCATCCACTGGCACCGGAACCGTGCTGCCGGACGGATAAGATGGGTTCCCTAATTGCCCAGAAGTATTCGACCCCCAGGTGTATACTTTGCCGTCGCTCGTCAACGCCACGCTGTGGCCGATACCAGCAGACACCGCCACAATCGTCTTGCCGGCAAGGGCACTCGTGTCGACTGCGACGGGCACAACGCTTAGGCTGCCGGCTGAATTGTTACCCAATTGGGCGAAAGTGTTATTTCCCCACGCGTAAACAGTCCCGTCGCTCGCCAGCGCCAAACTATGATACGCACCGGCCGTAATCGATACCACTGTCTTTCCCGCGAGAGCGCCACTTGCCAGGACTGAGGCCGGCAGGGCGCTATTTGCGCTGGAGTTGTTCCCCAAATCGCCGTCGCTACCACGTCCCCAAGCCACCGGTACAGTGCCCAAGACGTGCGTGTAGTATTGTCCAAGACTGAAGCCGCCGCTCAATGCGGTGCCATTTGCATCCACGATGCCGGTGCCGCTCGATTTCACATCCAACCTCAGAGAGCCCACACCGCTTAACGATGAAGTGGTAATAATATACTCCGCCCCTGACGCTCCGACCGCCACGGCAGAAATGGTTCCGCTAGCCGAACCATCAAGTTGCGTTAAAGTAAAGTCGGTAGCATCCACGCCCGTCACAGCATGATCGAAAGTGACTCGCCACTGTACGCTAGAGGTCGTCGTGATCGGCCCGGGATTTAGCCGAGCGACCGTTGTCACCTTCGGCGCTGCGTAGGGTGTCACACTCGACGATGCGCCAGAGGCAGGGCTCGTGCCTTCACCGCCAGTCGCCGTCACCCTGAACGTATAGGTCACGCCATTTGTCAGTCCGGCCACTATGATCGGGCTTCCAGCACCGGTCCCGGTGATACCCGTTGTCAGGCCATTCAAATATGCCGTTACGGTATAGCCAGTGATCGTGACGCCGGCACTTGCAGGCGAATTGAATGCTACAGTCGCTAAAGCATTCCCAGCAGTTACACCCGTGATCGTCGGTGCACCTGGCACCATGATTCCGGCGACAACCAAACTGTGATTGGTCGACCCTCCTGCACCCAACGCGTGCACCGGTCGAAGTGAAAGCGCACTGCCGTCAGCAGCTAATGTGTCAACCGCTGTCGGCACAAGATTTGTCGATGTTGAGTTAGTCCCCAACTGGCCGTAATCGCCCTTGCCCCAGGCAACCGTGGTGCCGTTGCTACACAACGCCAGCGAATGCCGCTCGCCCGCGGACACTGACACCACCGTCTTCCCTGCAAGCACACCTGACGTATCCACGGCCACCGGCACTTTGCTTGAGGTGCTCATCAAGCCGTCACCTAGCTCGCCATCTTCGCCAAAGCCCCACGATGCCACCGTACCGTCGCTGCACAACGCCAGTGCATGCCAATGCCCCGCCGAAACAGCCACCACCGCCTTGCCGGACAACGCACCCGTCGAGACCACGGTCACCGGCACCCAGCTTGTGACGTTGGTTCCATTTCCCAACTCACCGTTACCGTTATAGCCCCACGTTGCTACTGTGCCATCGCTGCACAGCGCTATACTACCATGATAACCCGCTGATATCGACACGACCACTCGACCGGATAGTACGCTCGATGTGTCCACGGCCACCGGCAGCAATCTGTTGGCCGTGGAGTTATCCCCCACTTGGCCTTGGTCGTTCCAGCCCCATGCGAACAACGTGCCATCGCTGCACAACGCGAGTGAGTGAGCTGCGCCCGCCGAAATCGCCACGATCGTCTTGCCCGCCAACACGCCGGTCATATCAACCGCAACCGGCACATCGCTCGTCGCCGTCAAATTATTTCCTAACTCACCAGCGAAATTGTATCCCCATGCATACACGCGGCCGTCGCTCGTCAGCGCCAGCGAATGGGCGTCACCGGCCGAAACCGCTATCACCGTTTTGCCCGCAAGCACGCCCGTCATGTCCACCGCTACCGGTATCGCACTGTCCGTGGTCGAGCTATTCCCGAGTTGGCCAAAATTATTCCTTCCCCACCCAAACACCTGACCATCGCTCGTCAGCGCAAGAGAGTAATCCGTACCATTAGAAACCGCCACGACAGCTTTACCGGAAAGTACACCGCTTCTCAACACCGCGGTTGGAACTTGGCGATCGGTTTTGGTGCTGTCCCCTAACTGTCCGTCACTGTTCGATCCCCACGCCACGGGTACGACGCCCAACGCATGAGTGTAAGTCTGCCCCAGCGTAAAACCGCCGGATAGAGCGTTGTCTGACAAATCGACGATACCAGTGCCGCTCGCTTTTACGTCCAGCCGCAGCGTGCCTACACCGCTCAAAGACGACGCTGTCACCGTGTACTCCTTACCAGAGCCCGTCGTTGCAGAAATCGCGCCTGTCAAAGAACTATCTCCCTGAACTAACGTGAAGTCAGCCGAATCCACACCTGTTACGCTCTCGCTGAAGGTCACACGCCAATTAACGCTCGACGCCGTAGTCACCGGTCCCGGGTCCATACGCGCAATCGATGTCACCACCGGAGCTGCGGCGCATACGTGGGCCAGCAACCACCATGCGACTACCATGGTCCCCCAAGTCCAAAATCTTGAGCGCTCCACGCCGCACGTTATTGCAGGAGCCAAGGGCTCGATACACGTTGTTTGATTGCGCTGGGTTGTCATAGTGAGAAGCCTCATAGCCAAAGCCGTTAACGCATATTGCCTGCACTATCGTAGGCAAACTATAAACACCTGTTTCGAGCTAAGTCTTCGTGGATTACGCTCGTGATGTGTAAGTTATGCGTCACCTATCCACCGTACGTCGGCCTATAACGAGAAGCCCCTGGAACATAAAATCTGAATATGCGGGCCTACATAGTTTGCGGCACTCCGACCCCACGGATGTTTAATGGTCATGCTGCTTGCGAGACGTCACAGGATTGCGCGGCCCGCATTGCAACCGAACCAAACTGCACCCAACCTATATCATGTCCACCCCTGCACGTTTCTGGGCTCTGCTGAGTTTACTGTCGATCGTTTCACCGATTAGCTGGTCGCAAACAACCTCGCCGAACCCTGCACCCGTTCCGGCCCCGTGGCGTGTTTCTCCGGAGGAACGCCAGCGCATCGAAAAACTCACTCAGGAAGATCATGCTGACATGATGGCACAGCTTGGGATTAAGGTCCTGCGCCCCGGACGTAATGGCAGCTCAACTCCAGGCGTACCCAATCCCGCCAACTATGATCTAGCCCTCGCGAATCCGTATCCTGACTGGCCAGACGTCCTTGCGTTGAGAAATGGCCAGAAAGTGACCACGCCTGAAATGTGGTGGAAGCTGCGGCGGCCGGAAATCGTCGAGGACTTCGAAAGCGAAGTCGTTGGCCGTATACCAAAAAACGTTCCTAACGTTACCTGGCGGATCACCGAAACCGTTCACACTAAGATCGGCGAACAGCCCGTGATCGCCAAACGCGTGATCGGTCACGTCGACAACTCGGCCTGCCCCACAATCACAGTCGACATCCAGATGGCTGTGGTCACGCCAGAGAACGCAAAGCTGCCGGTGCCGGTTTTAATGATGTTCGGTTTCGGCAGCATGCCCGATGACCCGATTCCGCGTTTCGGTCCGCCAGGGCCAGAACCGTCCGATCCACCATCAACTCAGCAGCTCATTGCCGCAGGTTGGGGTTATGTCTCGATCAACACCGTAAGCATTCAGGCTGACAACGGCGCAGGACTCACGCAGGGAATTATCGGTCTCACCAACAAAGGTCAGCGCCGCAAACCAGAAGACTGGGGTGCTTTGCGCGCTTGGGCGTGGGGTGCCGCTCGCGGCCTTGATTATCTTGAAACTGATCCAGCGGTCGACGCGAAGCGCGTCGGCATTGAGGGCGTTTCCCGTTACGGCAAGGCAGCGCTTGTCACCATGGCGCTAGAGTCGCGCTTCACGCTGGTGCTGGTTGGCTCATCCGGCGAAGGCGGAACCAAGCCGCACCGGCGCAACTTTGGAGAGTCGGTAGAAAATCTCACCAGCTCAGGCGCCTATCATTGGATGGCCGGGAATTTTTTGGAATACGGCGCGGCTGAGTCGGTCTTTGGGGCCAAGACTGCAAATGATATTCCTGTCGACGCCCATGAATTGATCGCGCTTTGTGCGCCGCGCCCAACTTTCATCAGCTACGGCATCCCTGAACGTGGAGACGCCAATTGGTTAGATCAGCAAGGGAGTTTCATGGCCACCGTCGCCGCTGGGCCGGTCTTTCGCCTGCTTGGAGCCCGCGACCTTGGCATAGCTGATGACTACCGTTCAGCTAAAATGCCGGCGTACAACACCGGGCTGCTCGACGGCGAGCTTGCCTGGCGCCAACATGACGGCGGACACGAGGATCGCTCGAACATGAAGTACTTCATTTCGTGGGCCAATAAGCTCATCCATCACACCCCGCCAAGCTCAACGAAAATGCCTGCGCGATAAAAAATATTGAGCCCCGGCGTGATCAAACGCCGAGACTTTGCAGCAAGAAGGGACCTGACGAACTAAGAGCTGGAACTTTTCTTGGCGCTAGGATCCCCGGTCGGTGCTGGAGCGACGTCGACGTCGGCGGGTGCACCGAGCAGTTCGGTGAGGACTGGCTTCAGATTCTTGAACCAGACCTCGTAACCTTTCAGCGAAGGGTGCAGCTTATCGACCGTCATGCCCTCGAAGAGTTTGCCCTGAGCATCGGCTAGCTGGTTGTTGATATTGAGAAAGCGGACTGTTTTGCCGTCGGCTAACTTTGCGATCTGTTCGTTGACCTCGTTAATTGCGACATTAGAGCGTTCACCGTCATTCCGAGGGAAGATCGCCATCAGGATAATCGTGGCTTTGGGTGCCTTGGCTTTGCAGACGTCGACGATGGCTGTAATACCCTTGACGGCTTGTGCGGCGGCATCGGGCCCGGGATTGGTTCCGATGTTATTCGTCCCTGCGAGCAGCACGATGACTTTCGGGTTAACCCCGTCGAGCTCACCGTTGGTGATACGCCAGAGGATGTGCTGAGTGGAATCTGCTCCCCAGCCGAAATCTCCGGCATTCCAGCCATGGAAGCTCTGTTTCCAATGAGCTAAAAAGTCGGGATAATCGGTCGCGCCCCACCGTCGGGTGATGGAATCGCCGAGGAAATAAAGGTCAATCCGACCAGCGTGGGCCTTCTGCACCAGCTGCTGGTGAGCGAGCTGCGAGTTAGGATCTTTGCGCGGTTCGGCAACGTCGGACGCGGCGCAGCCAACTTGAGCAGCCGCAAACATCGCCGATACGCAGAGCACAGCGGCGCGGATGTGGATATAACGTGGGATGAACGTGAGCATGGTAGAAAGATTCTCGAAGAGTGAAGATTGATGAAACGGTGGCACGTTGGCGACTATGGAACGCGGTCTCCCGGGCTCCGAAGAAAGTCAGATCCGGCTGACCTGGAATAGAAGGCTCACCCATCGAAAGCTGTAACGCAAACAGCGGACTGATCAACCGATCTTTGATCACGTGAATGCCCTGAGTTGCGCGACACAATCGTCGGGCGTGCGGTGTAGCGTACCCAATAATAACCGTAGGCGCACGAGTCGCTCACCACTGTCGTCGGTAATCACAATTGTTAACTGTCGGGACGCCGGGACTAATGATCGGCTCGCCAATATGCGGCTTCGGCCCGGGATCAATCATCGGGTACGTGTGCATGTCAGTCAGGCGAGCAGCAGGAGGCATCGGCTGGAAATGCTAAAGTTTCTTTGCTGGCGGTTTCCCTGGCTCGCGAGGAGCCTTCACAGCCTCTGGCGCAGCGCCTGAACCAGAACCAGCTGAACCGCCACTATTGATTAGCACCGGCGTGCCCGATATCGCGACCCCAGCAGGTCCAACCGTAATAAAAGCATCACCAGCTTTTAGCGTGATGCTTGCTCCAGCCTCAATAACGATCGTAGCACCCGCCTTCAAATGGATCTGTTGGCTGACATCAAGCGCATGTCTACCTCCGACTTTTTGATGCAAATCGGCGCCGGCCTTTAATGAAACTGATCCGTCAACTTGCTCGTTCTGCGCGCCCTTGACGGTGAGGTGCTTGCTACCTTCGATCTGCTCAAATTGGTCTTTTTTAATTATTGTGTGGCTTTCATTACCGACCCACTCGACATGGTCGTGTTTTACCCGCACCTCTTTATCTTTTTCGGCCTGTATATAGAGCAGTTCCTTACCTTTGGTGTCGTCCATCTTGACCTCGTTGAAGCCGCCTCCGCCTTTGGTCGATTCACTTTTGATTGTGGAGATGTTTTTATTGGCGGGGAGATCGTAAGGCGGCTTTTCAATGCCATTGTAAACGCGACCAGTGATGATCGGGCGATCAGGATCTCCTTCTAGAAACTCAACGATTACTTCCTGCCCGATACGTGGGATGTGCATCGCTCCCCATCCCCTACCCGCCCAAGCCTGCGACACACGGACCCAACACGACGAATCTTCATCGTACTTCCCATATCTGTCCCAATGAAAATGCACCTTTACCCGGCCATGCTCGTCGACATGGACCTCCTCACTCGCCGGGCCAGTGACGATCGCCGTCTGCGGGCCGGTGATGAGTGTCTTCCGAGCTAGACGACGGGGCCGATATTGTTGGGTAGTAGGAAGCGCCGTGAAAATACAGTCGAACGCATCTTGACTGTCGCTCTGTAAGCACGCCGAGCCCGAGGTAAAACCACCGGCGTCAAAAGACATCCAAATGGAGGTGAGTAGATATTCGCGATTTTGATCCGCGCGCGGATAATCTTTGAGTTTGAAGGTAAAACCAGCCGCCAATCCACGACAACTCGCCTGACCTTGAACTGTTTCCTGCGCCGAATGGATTTCTTCAATATGCGTTTTCGCGTAACTCTGGCCCGCGCCGGTCTCATCGTATTCGCCTGGGTAGTCGAACCGCTCGAAATCGGCTAAGCCATGAGAACGCAAGATGGGTGCCGCAACGAGCAGATCGGCTTTAGGTCGTTTAAAATCGAAATCGGTTTGGGCATATGTACCGGTTTTTGCGCTCTGCGTGAGCGTCCACCTCCGCACCGATTCAATCAGCGATCCCGTTGTTTCAGCCTCACGATATGGCACAGAATCGTAACCGGGACAGGTCATGTGGCTTTTGACTGCATCAGTCAATATCAGCACATGCCGTTTCTCTTCATGTCTGCAGTAATAACAAATACCAGCTTTGGCCAATAACCGCGTTATAAAATTCAGGTTAGTTTCGCGATATTGAACACAATATTCAAGCGGGGGGTAACTTTCCGAAAGCTTCAATTCGAGATCAGTGAAACCCGCTTTTTTAATAACCCGAGAAACAATATCGGGAATACTTTCGTTCTGAAAAATTTGGCAATCCGAAGCATTACCAAGGTGATAAATCCAAGGCCGAATCGTTAAGTGATATACAGCAGCCCCGATCGTGCGGTCTGTCTGAGTAAAATCCGAAACGATTCCGTTAAAGTAGCGCTTCGCACCGCTCGCTAGATCCATCGCGATTGTAACCGGATGCCCAATGATCTTGTCGAAGACAATCGCCATGTCGGGCGACAAAACATCAGCCGAGACAATAAACGGCTCATTTAACTGTTCACGGTATTCAAACCGCGTGAGCAACAGCTTATCATCGCCCAGCGGCGTCTTGATCGAGATTATACGATTTTTCTGAGTAGGCTGTGCGGACATGGTTTTTGTGTATTTATTAAACTCAATTTTATGTATCTGATTACATCGCTGAAGTAATGAGTATCAGTTCATTCAAATTGCATTTCGCTATGAGGCTCAGATTGAGCTGACATTACAATTCGGGCATTTCTTCAAGCCCTAGTCGAATATCGTTTGGCAAGTATTCAGGCGCACCAATTGTGGCTCAATATGCCATCAATATTTATGGTCAGCATTAGTTATATATTCACAGGCGTTCGCTTAACTAAAAACGGTTTTATTCAGTCACAGGCCTGTGTTCATTTTCTTCGCCTGAACATTTCCTCATTCCCGGCAATTTCGCTATCAACGATAGGGCGCGGTTTCCAAGGGTATTCTTTTATCCACGAACGGCCTCCATTAATAATATCCTCCCCCCAACCCGAAAGCATCTTCAAAGATTGCGACACCTCGAATGTATCATCGGGGCTCATGCCAGAAGTCGGATCATAAGGGCCAACTCGGGCATTCCTACATTCAAAAAGAAAGAGATCCAGCCCATAAACAAGCATACCGACACAATCTACGTAAGCCATAGAAACGCCTTCACGATCCATTGATATATAGATATAAAAATCCACACCGTTTAAAGAAATCCCATCCGGACTAACCCTCCTACAAGTAAGAGAATTTTTGCGAGAAAAATTGTCGCAAAAATCAAAAGCTGATTTTGAGAATGTTGGCATATATAGAAATTAAGGTTTTATCATTCGCTTGCTAGCACTATCATATACATATCCGGACCTCTTTAAGTAGTCCACTTCGCGGCCAAAACCCGAGGGCTCGACCACTTGAGTTAATTTATTCACTCTCGTGATATTCGATTTTACAGCTGGATCAGAAGCCAAAATAAACTCATCACCTCTATCAATAGCTTTCTGTAGCCAGGGCTGATTATAGTCCTGCCAGAACGTTTCTTTTTTAGCGAGACCGTTAGGAACATCCAGCACATTGAAGCCGCCAGGCTTAGGTCCGAAATCAACATTTTTCCCCAAATTGAGGTCACTGATCACTGCTTTCATATCGGGTTCATATACGCCTATAATAGTCGTGGTTTTACCCGGCGCTGCAACAAGCTTCGCATTTGAAGATACGTCGGTCGATAGGGTAGCGACCTCCGCTATTGCAGGTGGTAGGGGTTTGGCTGAATGAACCGTTGTGGCTTTTACGGCTTCTTCGGTTTCCTCAGCCGCGCCACCCGCTTCCGCGGCGCGTAGTCCTCGGACATATTCGGCGACTCGGACGAGTTGCGGGACTTTGGCAGCGAGCTTGGCTGCCGCGCCGCCGACGCTGATCGCGGTTAGGATCAGCATCACGACGTCCATGAGTACGTCGCCGAAAATTTCACCGGCTTCGAATTGGCTCTTAAGACTGTTTTGGTGTTCGAGCGTTTTAAACCGCGCCCATTTTTCGAGGTAACTATTTTTGACTTCCTCTTTAACGTTTTCGAAGAAATCGACCGGATGCGCGAACATACGCTGCACTTCTTCGATCAGGGCTTGGCGTACGTCATAAGAGCGCTTCAAATCCGCAGGCGTGATTTTGCCCTTCTTGACTAGATAAAACAGGATTTCCGAGGTAATCGGATTACTGCCTACTATCATCAACGTAGACATGAGATACCGTTTCCATCCTGGCATGGGCTGCGTCAAACGCTCATAAATATCGGCCTCGATAAAAATCTTCTGCAGCTGAAACAGTTGCCCAATGCTTGCCGCTGGGTTCTTCACAATACCATAGCAAACACCCAAGCCGAAACTCTGCGGGCCGAGCACACCGACTGCGTAAGCGCGGAGCCGATCCCAATTCTTTGCCGCTCGTACCCCCGTGACGGATCTTTCATACTCGAAAATTACGTGACCTGCGGCCGCCTCGCTGGAGGTGACATGCAGGCCTTCGGGAGAATGCGGATCCGGCACACTCCAACTGTGAGCGTAATCAGTCGTCACACCCGGCTGGACCGAATAGCCAGGGCCCGAGCCGCCCGCTGGCGCATCGGGATGGGCAATAGTCCCGGCAGAATGGAGGCTACGCCACGGACTCCAAGGGTTAGGACTATCGTCGTGCCAAGGCATATGGCGCCTTTATTGGTTCTGGTTTAGGAAAGTGTCGCCCGCTTGGCTCACTTCTCCGCCTTTTGCTTGGTCAGGAGTTTTATCCCGCCTTCTTGGATCACGATCTCAAGAGGATCGCGGCGACGCCAAAGTTTTTTATCGAGTGGGATGATGAGACGGCGTGAATCCGCGTTGCCATTCTGGTCCACGGCTGCTCCCGGGAGATCAGCTATGATCACGAGGTGTGCGACACCGGCCTTCAACCACGGCTCCCAACGGGGATCTTCGCGGCTCAAAGTTACCTTTTTTGAAATACCACGCCCAAACTGGAAAGTGATTCTGGAAGCATCGCGGCGTTGCGGATTGTCGGGCTGCCAGTATTCCGTGACCGAATACGTGGTCCATTTTGGCAAGTCAGCCAATGTGTTGGCGCCAACTAGATCGACTTGCAGGGAGGTAAATTCCAGTGGCTTGTCGACGGATAAATTTATTTCGAAGGCGCGTGGCTTAACTGTGCGTGAAGCACAACCACTAGCAAAAGATAATCCGACTGCGATTAATGGTATAAGGATTAGGTGATGGAGTAGGATTTTCATATATAGTTTTAAAAGGTTCGAATAATTAACGAAGCCGCTGGGCAACTCAGAGACATCACGATTGGCCCGCCAATTATTAACCGTGGGGCTGCCGGGCTATAGCAGCTGATAGAAAAAGCGCGATACTGGCTGTTTAAAATCATTGGGAGTTTTAGCGGGTGAGAAGGTAAACGGCAAAGACGACCATCCACGCGAGGGAGCCAAAGCCGACCGGCTTGCCCCAGTCTGTCCTCCACTCCGCCTCAAACGTTCGTGCATTAAGAAACGCTCGATGCGGCAATGCACAGGTGAATAACCACACGATGACGAGCAGGCCAAATCCTAAAACCCAATGCATAGCTGAACCACACGAGACGCCACCAAAATGCAGAGATATTGCCGTCAATAGAAATCCACACCAAGCTATCAGCCAGAACCAAGCGATCGCCTGCCATGTAGTTTCCCGAGACGCACGATGGTTTTGTGCGATCAGAATGGTGCCCAGCAACGGAGTAAAAAACACCGAAAGGAATGTGTACAGGCCTGGCGACCACAGCGCTATTCTTGGCTTTGTTTCTCGCCGTGACCAAAATGGGAGGTGATCAGCTGTTGCGATCGCGTAATCATCAACCCTCAACGTCAACGGACGATCTTCACTGGCCGACGATTTCTGAGCATGCGTTGGCGCTGTAGGAATAATGACATCAGACATGCTCGTAACACGTTCCCAACGAGACATGCCTTTGATCCAATACTGATCGCTTGGCAGTACATCTCCGCTCGCAAGCCCCAGGTTAATCTCCGACATAGTCATTTGACGGGAAGGGCATCCGGGACGCGCGATCTGATATTTTCGTGATGGCAACATGGTAGGAAATCAATCTCCGGCAAAAACCGTATATTTGTGCGCCTGCGCGGTTCCCAAAAGCCGCCAAAAGAGACCTTTACCATTGGCACGTACAGCGTCTAACCGAGCGGTTGCGTCAAAAAGATTTCGCAATGACAACTGCCTATTGAAAACCGAGGTCAACGGCAAGTTGGCGCTTTCGAGTTGCGCGAGTTTTTGAACAACCACCGGCTCAAGGCGAGGCGTGGGGCTTCGCAACTGCCCAGTGACTATTGGAATGTGTCTTGAACCAGCTCTCATACGGAATAGGTCGCCGTTACATGGTTGGCCTAATATAAAGTCGGCGAATTCACCTCTTGATGACATGATCGCCAACAACGGCGCACCTGGATCGAGTTCGCTCTGCAGGAAGCCCGCCCAAGCGTTGAGAGTGTCAGCGACGGAGCCGTTGATCACGGGCAGCCGAATACATTGTGAGCGCGGCGCATGTGCTCCGGATTTGAAATTGCAGACGCCCGGCGCAAAACAACTCAGGCGTTCTATAATTTCGTTATAAATCGGATACAACATAAAGCTATCGCCAATCATCATACGCTTCAATGATGCGATCCCCGCCGTACCGACAAAACCGGCTGACCCACGTGCAGCCGTTTCTGGATGGTGGCTGCGCAGCTCATCCAGTGCCTCGGCAATCGTCGACGACACCCGGCCAGCGGTACTGGCCGCACGAATCGTCAGAGCGACTTGTTGCAGTTTTGGGGCG
>Ga0302321_100000321_pt1 | contig 42178 bp, 34 predicted proteins | sample Fen_T0_1_FD_202505 | JGI IMG/M metagenome (GOLD analysis project Ga0302321, IMG submission 202505) | Peat permafrost microbial communities from Stordalen Mire near Abisko, Sweden - Fen_T0_1 | ecosystem: Environmental > Terrestrial > Soil > Wetlands > Permafrost | place: Sweden: Abisko... | reverse complement strand
GCTGATAACTTTTCCGCGTATTCCGTATTCGGGCATCGGCACACTGGTGAGATTCTCGAACAACTAGGTATGGAATCGAGCGAATTGATTTTCACACCGCATCTTCTGCCGATCCCGCGGGGAATCCTTTCCACGATTTATGTGTACCTGAACGACGACATGAGAGCGGAGCAAGTGGAGAGCTGTTTTCGCGAGTTCTATCACAGCAAGCAGTGGGTCCGGGTGTTCCCGTCGCCCAATCTGCCACAGATTCAGGACTCGGTTCATACGAACTTCTGCGATATCGGTTTAACGTTGGACACCGACGGGCGGCGGCTAATTCTAGTGTCTTGTCTCGATAACTTACTGAAAGGGGCCGCGGGACAGGCAGTGCAGAATATGAATCTGATGTACGGGTGGGATGAAGGAGAGGGACTGCATTGAAAATGGTGGTCAAAATCGGCGGCGCTGCGCTTGAGGACAAGTCCACGCTGCAGAAGTGCGCGCGCGCGATTGTGCAACTCGTGCAGGATGGGCACCAGGTCGCAGTCGTCCACGGTGGCGGGAGCGCGTTGACGCGAACTCTAAAGCTCCTGGGCAAGGAGAGCGAATTCGTTCACGGATTGCGCGTCACCGACGCGGAAACGCGTGATGTAGCGCTGATGGTGCTTGCAGGCATGGTGAATAAGAGCCTGGTTGCCGCGATTGCGGCCGCGGGACAGCCTGCGATTGGTTTGTGCGGCGGCGATGGTGGCGTGTTTCGCGCACGTAAAAAACAAGACTCCGAGCACGACCTCGGATTCGTAGGAGAAATTACATTCTCCGAACCGCGCTGGATCAAAGCGATCTGGGTGGAAGGCGGGGTTCCGGTGCTCTCGTCGGTCGCTCTCGGTGGCGATGGCGAATACTACAACGTCAACGCCGACCAGATGGCCGCGGCATGTGCGATTGCATGCCAGGCGGATGCGCTGATCTTTCTGACGGACGTGCCGGGGGTGAAACAGGCCGACGGTTCGGTAATGTCGCGTCTGAATACGTCAGAAGTTGCGGGCATGATCGAGACGGCGGTTATCAGTGGCGGCATGATGCCCAAGCTCGAGGCTTGCTTGCAGGCTTTAAAACGCGGCGTCGGACGAGTGCGAATTCTTCCCTCGGCGCAAGCCGAAGTACTGCCGTTGTTTTATTTCGAGCGGATTGACTGTGGGACGGAGGTACTGCGCGCATGACGTTGGCCTCAGTTTCGCAACGGGAAAGCAAACTGCTGCTTTCAACTTATGATCGCCACCAGATTCTTTTTGAACGCGGGCGCGGAGTGTACCTGTGGGACTCGCGTGGGAAACGCTATCTGGATTTCCTGAGTGGCATCGGCGTGAATGCGCTCGGACACAATCATCCGGCAATTCAGCGGGTGATCAAACGACAGGCGAGTCGGTTGATCCACATTTCTAATCTTTTCTACCACGAGTACCAGGCAGAACTCGCGGAGATGCTGACGGGGATGTCTGGACTGGACCGCGCCTTCTTCTGCAATAGCGGGACGGAAGCGTGGGAGGGCGCACTGAAAATCTCGCGGGCGTTTGCGCAGAAGAACACCACAGGTGGCCGGAAACCGAAGTGGCGCATTCTGTCGATGGACAATTCCTTTCACGGGCGTACGTTCGGTTCGCTGGCAACAACGGGACAGAAGAAGTACCGGGACCCGTTTGTCCCACTCCTACCCGGAGTCGTCTTCGCCAAGTTCAATGATCGCGAGGATCTTGAACGGAAGTTCGATGACAGTGTTTGCGCGGTTTGTATTGAGACGATTCAGGGCGAGGGCGGCGTAGAACCAGTGGAGCGGGAATTTCTGCAACTCGCGCGGCATCTGACGAAACGGAGTGGCGCGCTACTGGTGCTTGACGAGATTCAGTGTGGATTGGGACGCACGGGCCGCCACTTCGCCTATCAACACTATGACGTGGCCCCGGATATCGTGACGGTAGCGAAGCCGCTAGCAGCAGGACTTCCGCTGGGTGCGATCCTCACGACGGAGAAAGTTGCGGGATGCATCCACCCAGGCATGCATGGAACAACCTTCGGTGGCGGCCCGCTGGCGTGCGCGGTTGCCATTGAGTTCTTGCGCGTTGAGCAAGGTCTCTTGAAGCATGTGCGTGAAACAGGCGATTATTTCCATGGGGCACTTCACGCGCTGGACAAGAAATACGCGTCGATTCAGGATGTGCGCGGTGCTGGACTGATGCAGGCGGTTGAGTTGGATTCCGCGGATCTGGCCAAAGCAGTCGCGAAAGAATTGCTCGAGCAGGGAATCATCATCAATCGCACGCACGAAACCGTGCTGCGTTTTCTGCCACCTTATATCATTCAGAAGAAGCATGTGGATGAGTTGGTGAGGGCGCTGGATCGCGCACTGCGTGGGGCAGACCAATCCGCGAATGAAACGCAAGAAGCGGGAATCAAAAGATCAAAAGCAAGTGATCAAGAAAAAAACAAGCCGGGTAAGAGGCCGCGCGGGAAAGTCAAAGCCGGGCAAAGCGAAGGTATCCATGCGTACGCGTGAGGCTACGCTTCCTGATGCAGAGCAGATCCACGCGCTGGTATCCAACTACTCCGGCGATGGCACACTGTTGCCGCGCTCCTTGGCGGAGATCTGCGAAAACGTGCGCGACTTCATTGTGCTTGAGGACAATGGTGGCCGCATCATTGGTTGTGGCGCGCTCCATCTTTATGGTTTGCACCTGGCGGAGATTCGTTCGATTACCGTAGAACCGGCGCGTCAGAGCGGGGGCGGCGGGCGGCGATTAATCAAGGCTCTGCTGGCCCAAGCGGAAAAGCATAAGGTCACGTGCGTCTGTCTGTTTACGCGCATTCCGGAATTTTTCGGGCGCATGGGATTTACCGTCGCGTCGCACGAGGATCTTCCCGACAAGATTCACAAGGATTGCTATAAATGTCCGCGGCTTTCGCACTGCGATGAAGTGCCGATGATTCGCGGTACGGTCCCCGCATTCGCCATCCTACCGCCACCGAAGAACTGGCTGAAGATCCAGGCATGAAACCACTGCGCAATGTTCCAGAAAATGTTCTGCTGCCGGCGGGGTTTTCGTTCGCTGCGATTACGGCGGGAATCAAGGCGAGCGGCAAGCCCGACCTCGCTCTGGTGGAAGCCAGCGAAGGCACGGTAGGCGCGGTTCTGTTCACCACGAACCGTGTGGTCGCGGCCCCGGTAGAAGTGGGACGTACTGCTCTAAGAGCGGCTCGCGGCAGAGTGCGCGCCGTGATTGTGAATTCCGGGAACGCGAATTGTGCGACCGGAAAACCGGGAATGGCGGGCTGCCAGCAAGTCTGTCGCGAAACTGCAAAGCTGCTCGATGTACCGGCAACAGAAGTGTTTCCATCGTCCACCGGAATTATTGGAGTGCCGTTTCCGGCGGACAAAATCTGCGCGAGCTTGTCGAAGCTGATCAACGCGAGGTTGGCGACTGAAACGGCAGTCCGGTCGTTCGCTGGCGCCATCATGACCACGGATACCCGGGCCAAGATCGTATCTTCACGTTTTCGCGTCGCCGGCAACGAAGTTACGGTGCTGGGGATCGCGAAGGGCGCGGGCATGATTCATCCGCAGATGGCAACAATGCTCGTCTATTTGTTCACGGATGTACGCGCAACGACAAGCGATCTGCGAACCGCCTTGCGCAGCGCTGCCGATGAATCGTTCAACTGTATGTCCATTGATGGCGATACTTCGACGAACGATACGGCCCTGTTGTTGGCGAGCGGGGCCAGCGGCGCGACGCTTAAAGATGGAAGTACGCGCAAGAAATTTTTCGCCGCACTCACGACCGTTTGCCAGTCGCTCGCCGAGCAGATCATCAGCGACGGAGAGGGTGTGCAGCACGTCATCCGACTGAAGGTCGAGCAGGCCCGTAGCCGCAAAGAGGCGTTGACAGTGGCTCGAACGATCGCGCACTCCGCTCTGGTTAAGACAGCATGGGCGGGCGCAGATCCAAACTGGGGGCGGGTTCTGGCGGCCGTGGGAAGGTCAGGAATTGCTGTCGATCCAACACGTGTTCAGATATTTATTGGCGACCAGCAGGTGTGCCGGAATGGATGCGCATGGAAATTCGACGAGCAACGTGCGCATCAATCTCTTGCGGAGCCGGCATGTGACATTCGAGTTACCTTGGGACGCGGCCGCGAATCGATTGACTTCCTCACCACAGACTTGACGGCCGAGTACGTTCACATCAATGCCGACTACTCAACCTAGGTGAGTCTGCGGTCCGCGATGATTAATGTGCTAGAACGAGAAGGCTGCCTGCAACTCGATCTTGCGGTTGGCAGCTGCACTTGAGAACGGTCCGCCGGCAAGGGCAATCGATCGGCCAAAAAACGGTGAAGTCAGCGTTCCAATCGGATTTGCTGGATTGACTTTGTTCAGAACGTTGCGCGCATTCACGCTGAAGGTGAGGCTGTAGCGTTTGGAACTAGCGCCGCCTCCGAATGGTCCACCGGGTCCTCCGGGGCCGCCGTGACCTCCGCCGCCACCGGGCCGCGGTCCTCCACCGAATCCGCCTGGAGGAGGACCACTTGGACCTCCTCCTTGTGCCGCCGCAGCGCTCTTGTTGTCCGGTCCAAATCCAAAAGTCTTGGCCAATCGCAGATTCAGTGTGAAACGGTTCGGCCCGGTCAGGGAGTTCACAGGGATCGGGTTGTAGGAAGTGGTCGGCACCGTGTAGTGGCAGGCAGCCGTCGGCGAAACGCAGTCCCCCGTTGGATTTACCGCGAGCGCGGGCCGATCGTTGAACAGAGAGTCGTTGCTCAAATCCTGGCCGGCCGTAACGTTGTACGGCGATCCGGAATTGAAAATCATGAATGGGCTGATTCGAAAACCATGGGGCATGGAGATCGACCCGCCCATGAACAGCCGGTGCCGCGTGTCGAAGGAAGCGCGGCCGTAGTCGAGGCCGATGTCGTACTGATTGGAAGCAAACGACGATGCGCCCGCAGCGTCGCTATTGGCGAAGCTCAGTGAGTAGAAACCAAAGAGCGAAAACTTGGCGCCCGCGCGGATGTTGAAATTCGTGATCAGCTGGTTCTGCTTGAAAATTCCTTCGGAAATGTATTGATAGATCGGCCCTGAATCGGGAAAGGGAACCGGTCCCGTGGAATATGGCGTTCCTGGAGTCGGGGCATTCGCGTTGACCGACAGAAGTTGGTGCACTCCGCGCGCATTCAGATAGGAGACGGTGACGTTGGCGATCTTCGTGAGTTGTTGCTCCAGGCTGAAAGCTGTTTGCACAATGTAGGGAGTGCGCGTCTGCGGATTGATCTGGTAGATGGATTGCGACTGAGCCGGGAGCGTGTTGAGCGCGGGAATGTTGGGAAAGAAGTCGATCGGCTGGCAGTTTTGCGTGCAGGTCTGCGGAGAGGCAGTGAGCGTGTATTGCTGCTGGGTTACGCCGTTCATGCGATCGGCATTCAGAATCAGGTCCTGGCCGAACCGGTCATAGAAGAGGCCGAAACCTCCGCGGAGTATGGTTTTCGGCGCGGTCTTTCCTTTGCCCCCAATGCCCCAGGCAAAGCCAACACGCGGCGCCCAGTCGGCGTGATCGCGGATTCCCGTCTGGGTTTCAAAGCGCAGGCCGTAACTTAGCGTCAGCGTTGGGCGCAGTTTGAAATCATCCTGAAAATAGAGGCCGGTATCAACGATGGTCACGGGCACGATGGCAGTCGGTCCGCTGGGTGTGGCGCTGATGGAGAATTGGCTGGCGCCTGGAGCCTCGGTGGCTCCCGCCGCCAAGGCCTGGAGCGCTGTTTGATACGAGGTCGTACAAGTGTCGGGCGGACAGGTGAGATTAGAAAAGTAGAACGTTCCGTTGAATCCCGCGGCGGATGAGTTCACTTCATGGTCGGCACGCAGACGCACTCCGAATTTCAAGAAGTGCTTGCCTTGCGAAAGAGAAGTGTAATTCTGAAATTCATAGTGATTGGACCGATCAGATTGAATTCCACCGCTGCTTCCGCCTCCGTTGAAGGCGCCCGCCACGTTGACGCTCGTCGCCGTACTTAGCGGGTCCTGCCGGTCGGTACTGCGATCGAACGAGAAGCGGGTTTCATTGATGATCTTCGTGCCGAAGATCTGCGTGTCGCTAAGTTGCAAGGTGTGCTCGGCGGAATCGGTGTTGTATCCGGCGGAGGGGAGCGTGAAGCCGCCGACACCAGCGTTCTGCTGGGCGTCGTGATAGTACTGATATCGCGCAGTCAAGGTGTTATTGGCGGTGAGTTGGTAATCCAGTCTAGGGCTGAGATTCGTGCGCGTTCGCGGGTTGGGAACGCTCTTGCTGAAGAGGGTCGGCTCAAGACTGCTGGGATCCAAAATGGTTGCGTTCACGACCGCGATTTCGTTGATGTTGCGTCGCTGCATGTTGAAAAAGAACGAAGACTTCTTGTTGAGCGGTCCGCCGATATTTCCCATGTATTCCGTGCTGTAGTAAGGCTGGGCTCCTGCTGCCTGGAGAAACGGATTGCGTGCATTGAAGTCTGAACTATTGCCCTCCACGCTGAATTGGCCGTGGTATTTGTCGGTGCCAGGCTTGGTGAAGACTTCGATGCGGCCATATCCAAGCTTGTCGTACTCCGAGGAAAATGGATTCTGGTTCACTCGAATTTCGCGAATGGAAGCTTTGGGTGGAAGTTGGCCCCCGCTAAAGCCATCGATATAAATCTGGCCGCCATTAGGCCCGGCCGACGGTCCGGCGAGCGCTTCCAGGTCCGATTGCAATTCATCCGGGTCATCCGGCAGCGCATCGAGGTCTTTGCCACTTAGCACCACTGCATTCGCATTGTTTGACGGGTCCACGTTCACCTGCGGAGTTTGCTCCTGAACGTTGACTTTCTCCTTCTCCACGCTGATTTCGAGGGCAATGTTGAATGTGATGGCTTGACCTGCGGCAACGCTAACGTCGTCTTGAATAGAGGCGGAGAACCCCGGCGCGTTTACTGTAACGGTGTATTTACCTGGCGGAAGGTTGCCGATCTCATAGTTGCCACTGCGGTTGGTGGTGGTCGAGTGTGTGGTTCCGTCCGCCTGCAACACCACGACGGTGGCATTCGGAACCACAGCGCCGGAAGGGTCCGTGACCTGTCCATGCAAAGTTCCGGTCGTCGCCGTCTGGGCCCACGTTGGAGCGACGAGTGTCGCGAACACGATCAGTATGGAGACTAAGAATTTCTTCAACACGCACCCTTATCTTTCGAGGATCACAAGTTACCGCCAACTAAGGTCCGCCCTCGGATTCTCCACCCGAATTGAGTGACCAGGGGGAAAGTAAAGAGGAAGCCGTTCGGTTTGGTGACGCGGTCAAGATAGGCTCGACTCCGGCGAGGAATGTGATCGCCGTCGCTGCGCCCGATTCTCCGCCTTGCGTCGAAAGCACCATCACGGCGTCTCCCTTCGCAAGGTCGGCCAATTTGCTGTTCGGCAGGCGGCTTAGAAGTCGCTGGAAGTCGGGAGGACCGTTTCCGTTCGCCGGGCCGCCTGCACTGTTCGCCCCCGGTCCCTGCTGCGAGCCGCGCGTTTCACTGCTGGGAGGTGGCGCGCCTTGTCCGCCGCCATTGTTGCTGGCGCTTGCATGATCACCGTTGGCACCGGCGTCACCTTTCAAGCGTGCGGCCATGCGTTGCGCCATTTCCGGCGGAAGCTTCTTCACCTGGGAGTCGCCAGAGATTTTCACAACGACCGCAGCTTTTGAAATGCGGTCCTGTATGGTGACAGAGTCGTTGGTCGCATCGATGAGGGTAATCGTCCCGGCAAGATTGCGGAACGTTCCTGACACAATCTCTTCGGCGCTGACGTCGCCCGAGTCGGGGCTTTTGTTGCCCCGGGCGCGTAACTGATCACCCGCCTGAATTTGTGATAGAGGCGCTGCCTTCGCGTCTTCGAATCGAACGGAATTCGGGGCGTAACGACGGAGGACGGTATCTTTACTAATGCGCACTGTTACGTTGTGACTGGTTCCGAGTCCACCGGATGAGATCGTAACAGTGCCGGCTGCGGGGTCCACTTTACTTACAAGCCCATCCACTCCCCGCTTTCGCCAGTCGTCGCGTTCACGCTGCTGTTTGGCTGAGACCTCGCCTTGTTTCATCACGATCACTGCAAGTGCGGTAACAGTATGCGCATCGACCGTGGCTTGTCCGCGAACCAGAACGCGATCCCCGGCTTGCAGGTCCTGCGGCTGCAATACAGCTGCGTTTTTCAGATCTTTTTCGCCGGGGGAAACGCGAAGGATCTTTGTGGTGCTCGACAGAGTTGCAGTTACTTCGCCACCGGATTCCGCGCTGACCGTGATGGAGTCCGGGCGAACGCTCTTGATCGTGCCAACCGATTTGACGATGGATGGATCTGAGGCAGGGCTCCCAGCTTTCTCCTGAGCACTAACTATGCATGGTCCAGCCAGTTCGAGGCAGAGGAGCGCACCCAGCAGATATACCCAGGAAAGACTGTTCGATTTGCTCGGCATTGCATTCACTTTAGCATCGCAGAACCCCTCAGAATTCAGTCTTTACGAAGTTTTACCAGGACTAACCATGGCTCCGTGCAACGATCAATCCTCTGCGCCGCATCCATCTTGTGTCGCTGCTAGTGCTCAGTGAAGTAAGTACAGGCGAAACTGCCATGATTATCTGGGAACCACGGAGAAACGAAGAAGCTAACCCAAGAAACCGGGGAAACTCGGTTGCGGGTAGCTGGCTTTGCGGTCTGACAATCGCCTTTCCGGGTTGGGCCGGTGTGATCTTGGCTTTGTATGCCGTTATTGTTTCTGGATTCGGCATTTTGCGACTTCGTGCCAGATAGAAGTCGAGCTGGGCATTGTGCCGACTGAGAAGCTCAAAGATACGCGTTGTAGCCAGGACTACTGTCGGGCGAGTTCTTCACGGAGCGAGCGATCCAAGTCGGTCTGCTCTCGCGCATTCAATTTGGAGCCGCCTGACGTGAGGTAGAAAACGTCAATTGCCATCTGCCCCTCGGTCTCGATCAGTGCGATTTCGATGTTGCAGTTGTGTTTCGAAATCAGCGAGCACATGCGATAGAGAAGTCCAGGACGGTCTTGCGTCAGGACCTGCACGAGCGTGCAGTGCACGGATGATTGATCGTCGAAGGCGATCTGTGTTTCGATCTTTACCTTGGTGTCGCCGCCCTTTTCCGATTTCAAGCGGTCGCGGAGCATTCGGGCGACGTCGGCTTCTCCCTTGACGACGTCGGCGATGCTCTTCTTGAGCCGGTCCCACTCCTGAACGTTCATTTCCAGCGTGCGAAACCGGTCCGTGAAATAGAAGGTGTCCACAACAATGCCCGCGGCATTGGAAAAGGCGTTCGCCTTCACGATGTTCATGCCCCATGCGGCCAGCGCACCTGAAATCGAGGCGAACAGGAACGGACGATCGGTGGTCAACATCGTCAGTTCATACCAGTGCCGCGCCTGCTTCAAACTGCATTGCACGCCGTTCTGGCCAAGATGCGCCGCCATCTCTGCATGCGCCAGTACATCGGTCGCTCCATGAATACGGAGATACCGCTGGGGCAGGCCTTCGAGAAACACGTTGATTTTTTTACCGGCGACCGGCGCCAGGGAATGCAAGTGGGCTAAATTTGCCTGACCGACGCCGGCACCGTCCTCCCCTGTATGTACGCGTTCATCCGCGCTACGATTCAGGTAGTTCGCGCTAGCGATGTAAAGCTGCCACAGGTTGTCGGCCTTCCATGGCGTCATGGCGTCCGGGTTCACGGCCTTGATGTCGGCATACGTCATCAGGCAGAGCATCTTCAGATGCTCGGGTTCGCCCATCTTCTCGGCAAATGTCTTCACATTCATGGGATCGAAGACGTCTCGCCGCATGGCAACTGACATTTCCAGATGACTCCCTACCAGGAATCGCACTCGCTCTCGATCTTCCGCATCCAGGTCCAGGCGTTCCGTGCAGGTTTCGGTCAGGACTAGCGAAGAGTCCACATGACTCTCGCCGGGAGTGGCCTTTCCAGAATCGTGGAGCAGCAAAGAAAGGTAAAGTAATTCCGGTTGCTCCAGTTCCGCGAGCAGATCGGCAAAACGCTGATCCCACTCCGACTTTGATTCTTTCAGTCGATGCAGGTGTTCGATCGCGAGGAAAGAGTGTTCGTCCACGGTGTAACGGTGATAGAAATCCCGCACAACCAACGCCTCAATTCCCTTCAGTTCCGGCAAAAGCAGGGTCAGCAGATGAAGGGCGTTCATCGCACGCAGAGCGTCAGCGGCGTGCGGTTGTACCAGCGTTTCCTGGAGATAAAGCCAAAGCTCGCCGCCACGCGGAGGCGTCGCTGCAAGAGCGGGGAGGGCCTGCTCCACTTTGTATTCCGTAGTGGTGCTCAGTTTGAGGCCATGCTCAGCGATGAAGTGAAAAAGGCCAAGCAACTTCTCCGGATCCTGGAGCGCAGTCGGTTGCTGCAAGAAGACGAGTCCATCCACGACGGAAAAATCGTCGCTCGAAATCTTCTTTCGCCAGCCTTGAAACTGACGATATAAAGACGACCAGGCTGCCGGGATTTCTTCCATCAGTTGCGCGCAAACGCGATGTACGCTGCGAACGTGCCCGAAGTACACGCGCATCCAACCAGCCGCGTCCGAAACATCTTCGTAAGCGACGCCAATCTTGCGAGCGGCGGCCTCGTCCTGCGCATCCCACGTTAGTGTGTTGTCATGGCGTCCGTGCCGGAAGTGCAGAAAGCATCTCACGGAGACCTGGAAATCCAGCGCCGCCTCCATGGCCCGGCGCGAGGAAACAGGCAAGAGGGTTTTCGTTTCCGGCCACATACCGAGCTTCTCCATGGCGGAGATCAGCGCCAACCAGCCTGAGACGTTGTAGTCGCGCAGACCGCCGGGACCGTCCTTCACGTTGGGTTCAAGGTGAAAAACGGTGTTGCCGAATTTGTGGTGACGAGCGCGAGTAATTTCGCCGAGGTCTTGAATCAGGCTGTGCGACTCTCGTGCCACCAACTTGGGAACGGTCTTGTCGCGGAGACGCTGATAGAGTTCCGGATCTCCTGCGAGGTAGCGGCAATCGAGCAGAGAAATGGCGAACTCGACATTATTTGTATCGAGGCGTTCGCACTCTGCCAGAGTCCGTGTGGCAGGGCTGAGCTTCAGGCGCAAATCCCACAATTCCTGGGAGAAGCGCCGGATTGAATCCTTAAGAATGACTTCAGTTTCGCTGCCAGCGTGGAGGAAGAGGATGTCGATGTCGGAAAAAGGGAATAGCCATCCGCGACCGTAACCGCCAGTGGCAACCAGCGTAAATTTTGCAGGGCCCGCGGGATCACTGGAGATGATCTCACTCCACAGGCGCAGTAGGATGGAGTCGACGAGCGCAGTGCGGCGAGCGATCGCGGCGCGACCATCGCCGGTAGCAAGAAACTCCTGCTGGATAGCAGCCGAGTCTCGTACGTACAATTCCCGTAACTCGCCGCTCACGGTGGCCACGTCGTTCACCCGAGGGTTCCTCCTCTGACTTTCACTTCTGACCTGCAACGGGGAGGGCCAACTCTGCCGCGTCGAACGTTACTGCCATCTGCTTACAGAACACTCTCGCCGCGCTCGTCATTGCGGATGCGAATGGCTTCGTCAATACGCGACAGGAAAATCTTGCCGTCACCGATCTTGCCAGTACGGGCCGCCGTGGCAATGGCGTTCACCGCTTTTTCCACCATTTCATCGCCGAGCACGATTTCCAGCTTCACCTTGGGAATGAGGTCCACCGTGTATTCGCGGCCGCGATAAAACTCGGTGTGCCCTTTTTGGCGCCCGTGACCGCGTGCTTCAAAAACTGTCATGCCTTCCACGCCCACCTCGTGGAGAGCATCTTTGACTGCTTCCAGCTTGGAAACCTGAATAATCGCTTCGACTTTTGTCATTCGGTTGTGTCTCGAATCGCCTCGAGAAGCTATGCCGGCGACTCCCAATAGTATCCTTCTTCTCCGTGCTGCGAGAGATCAAGCCCCTGCATCTCGTGATCTTCCGAGACTCGTAATCCGATCGTCACGTCCACCAGTTTCAGGATTGCCAGTGTTCCCACGATTCCCAACGCCCAAGCGATCGCCACTCCGACAAACTGGTTCAACAACTGATGCGCATTTCCCTCTAACAGTCCCGAAGCCAACGCGTTTCCGTGAGCGTCTTTGAAGATAGGGTTGACAGCACTGGATGCGAAGATGCCGGTCAAGATAGCTCCCAGAGTTCCACCGGCACCGTGAACACCGAAGGCGTCGAGCGAATCGTCGTAGCCGAACACGGCTTTGATCCGCGTCACCATGAGGAAGCAGAACACTCCGGCGATCAGCCCGATGGCAATCGCGGACATCGGCGAAACGAATCCAGCTGCTGGCGTGATCGCTACCAATCCGGCAACGGCGCCAGAGATCGCCCCCAGGGCGCTGGGCTTCCCGTTCTTCCACCACTCGGCTGCGCCCCAGCCTAAAGTTGCTGCGGCTGCGCCAAAGTGAGTCGCAACGAATGCGCTGGTTGCCAGGGTGCCCGCGGAGAGCGCGCTGCCCGCGTTAAATCCGAACCACCCAACCCACAGCAGACAGGCTCCGATAAAGCTGAGCACCACACTATGGGGTGGCATGGGTTGCTTCGGATATCCGATTCGCTTTCCCAAGTAAAGCGCGCAGACCAGCGCCGACACGCCGGAAGTGACGTGCACGACTGTGCCTCCGGCAAAGTCCAGACATGGGAACCTACCGCCTAATGCAGCGTTGAGGATGCCGCCTTTTCCCCAAACCATGTGGGCCATCGGCGAATACACGATCAGCGACCACAAAATCATAAACACGGCCATCGCACTGAATTTCATGCGCTCGGCGAATGCTCCGGTGATGAGCGCGGGCGTGATGATGGCAAACATCAACTGGTACACCATGAATGTCTGCAAAGGAATGGTGCCGGCATAATCGGGATCGGGTAGACCGCCGACGCCGCGCAGGAAGGCGTTGTGAAGCCCGCCAATGAAGCCATTTCCAGGGCTGAACGCTAGGCTATAGGAGACGAGGGCCCATAGCAGCGTCACGATTGCCATCATCGCGAAGCTCTGCATCATGGTAGAGAGGACATTTTTCTTTCGAACCAGCCCGCCGTAGAACAACGCCAGGCCGGGCCCCGTCATCATTAATACGAGCGCGGAACAGACCAGCATCCACGCGTTGTCGCCGGAACTTTTGGCATCGGCAACGGATTGTTCCAGCTTGGCGATTCGGCTAGCTTGGGGATCGGACTGGGCGGCTGAGGTGGAGGGACTCGAAACTGAGGTTTGCGCCAAAGCGGTAGCCGACAAGAGGCACACCAGAATCACGGCACAAACCGTTGCTACTTTTTTCATCAAATCTCGCCTTCTCCTTAGCTTTTTGCAGCGGCAGGATAACAGTAGCGGGTGTGCCGTGAGTACGGAAATCGAAACTATTTATCAGCCGCATCGGAAATCCTTATATGAGTTGGATGGCCGGAAGGTCCGAGAACGCCAAGGGACTCCATTGACGACGGAGCCAGTTGTAGGGTTGGATGGAAGTTGCGTGGTCCCCGCTCCTGCCATCTCCGATCCGGAATCGCGACGGTGGAACCGTCTGGATGTCGTCTGGCTGCTGTTTCTCATGGGTCTGGCAGTCCTGCCTCCGCATTGGGAAATCCACAAGCAACTGATCCTGATCGCTATCGGAATCGTGCAGTTGCTGGAAGCAAAAATTGTTTCCCGCATGCCGGTGCGTGGCGTCACGTACGTCATTGTTCTGAAAATCCTGCTAGCCACGCTGCTGATCGACCACACTTCCGAAGTCGCCATCAATAGCAGTTACTGGCCAATCTATTTCTTCCCGGTTGTGACCGCGGCTCTGTATTGCGGGCCGTGGATTACCCTGCTTTGGACGCTGATCAGCTCTGGTGCCTATTGTTCATTGCTCTATCCTGCGCTGCAGGACTACGACCTGACGCCGGAGGCCGCGGAATATCTTGGCCTGCGCATCATGTTTCTCTTTCTTGCCGCCATCGTTGTCAATCGGTTCTCCGAGGATGGCCGTCACCAGACGCAGCTCTATCGCGACCTGGCGGGACGACTGGCAGAAACGAATCGCCAGCTTGAGCATGCCCAAGCTGAGGCACGGCGGTCAGAACGACTCGCAGCCCTCGGACAACTCTCGGCTGGCCTCGCGCACGAAATTCGGAATCCGCTCGGCGTGATCAAGGGCTCGGCAGAAATGTTAAGCCAAAAACTGGAGGCTTCGGCCGAACTGCCGCGCGAGTTGGCCGGCTACATTCTTACGGAGACCAACCGATTGAGCGCGCTGGTGACAGAGTTTCTTGACTTCGCTCGCCCGCTGCATGCCCAGTTGGCTCCCGGCAACCTGACCGCCCTTCTCGATCGGGCGCTTGGTATCGTACAAAGCCGATGGAAAGGAAAGCCGGTGCGAGTCGAGCGGCAATACGCTGCTGAACTGCCGCTGGTTCCACTCGATGAAAGCTTATGCGAACAAGCGTTTCTCAATCTTGTGCAGAATGCGTACGAGGCGATGGAAGATAATGGTGGAACGTTGCGGGTGGATGTTCATCCGGCAGAGCAAGACGGCCGCGACGGACTGCGAGTGCTGCTTGCCGATACAGGACCGGGCGTGGCGAAGGAGCTTCAGGAAGAGATTTTCAATCCGTTTGTGACGACAAAGAAGACTGGCGTCGGTCTGGGCTTATCGATTGTTTCGAAGGTCATTGACGGCCACCACGGCTCGATCCGAGTGGAAAATAGTCCAAAAGGCGGTGCGGTGTTCACGCTTTTCTTTCCGCTAGAAGAAATCGAAGAAGAGCTAAGCAGTGAGGCAATAAACACAAAATGGAAGCGTCATAATCGAGAAAGCGAGCAGTAAGAGCGAATCGCGAACGACTAACGACCAGCGACCAACGACGACTCATGCCAACCATCCTCATCATCGAAGACGAAGCCAAGATGCGGCGCTTGCTGGAGCTGAACCTGGGAGAAGACGGGTTCAAGACACTTTCCGCTGGCGACGTGGAGACCGGCCTGAAATTGCTTGCCTCCGAGCCAGTTCATCTGGTGTTAACCGATCTCAAACTTCCCGGCATGAGCGGTCTTGACTTTCTGCAGACGGCCAAACAGCAAAACCCGGCGCTGCCCATCGTTGTGATGACCGCCTTCGGATCGGTGGAAACCGCGGTCGAAGCCATGAAGGCCGGAGCCAGCGACTACGTACTCAAGCCGTTCTCTCTAGCTGAGATTCGAATGGTGGTGCGCAAGGAACTCGACCACTCGCGCTTGCGGGAAGAGAATCGCTCACTGCGCGAGGAGCTTGGGCAAAAGTATAGCCATCCGAACTTGGTGGCGCGCAGTCCGAAAATGCAGGAAGTGCTGGCTACGGTTGAACGTGTGGCCCCGACAAATTCCACTGTGCTACTCGGTGGAGAAAGCGGTGTGGGCAAGGATCTGATCGCGCACGTGATTCACGAAAAATCGCGCCGCGCTTCCGGGCCGTTCGTGAAGATTAACAGCACGGCGATTCCTGAGAATCTTCTGGAAAGCGAACTCTTTGGCTACGAAAGAGGAGCTTTTACAGGCGCGGTCACAAGCAAGCCGGGCAAATTCGAACTTGCCGACAAGGGAACTCTATTTCTCGACGAGATTGGCGATGTTCCACCCGCCACGCAGGTAAAGTTGCTTCGCGTGTTGCAGGAGCGCGAGTTTGAACGGCTCGGCGGCACACGTACCGTGAAAGTGGATGTGCGACTTCTTGCTGCCACGAACCGCGATTTGCGAGCGGCGCTGGAGCAGGGAACTTTTCGTGAAGACCTCTATTACCGGCTCAATGTTGTTCCCATCGATATCGCACCACTTCGAGAACGCAAGGAGGATATCCCCGATCTGGCCAATCTATTTCTTGCGCGCTTCGCCAAGGATTCCGGCAGGGAAATTCGCGGGCTCACGCCGGCGGCGATGCAATTGCTGATCGGCCATTATTGGCCCGGCAACGTACGCGAACTGCAAAACGTGATTGAGCGCGCCTGCGCGTTGGCGGCCGGACCTGAACTGGATGTGACCGACATGCAGCTTGATTCCCCGCGCAACCGTCCGGCTGCAAACGGTGATCGTTTCCTGCCTGACGGGATGACGCTCGATCAGTGGGAAGATGAAATGATCCGCGAGTCGCTCAAGCGTGCTAACGGAAACAAGTCGCAAGCTGCACGCCTGCTGGGACTCTCTCGCAATGCTCTGCGTTACCGGCTGTCGAAAATTGGGATTGAAGATAACGAAGGTTGATCGCGACATCCCCTCTAAAGATCGCGCTGCGTGAACCGACGCGTAGCGACGCCCAGCGCCAAGAGCAAGTAGATCCCCGCATAAAAAACCATGGCCGGACTCGGCACCGAAAGCGTGCTAAACGGTGAGATGCGGATCGCGTTGGCCAATGGGGACTGCATTTCAAAAGCGGCACGCCGCCAAAGCGACTCGCTCGGCATGAGCATGCTGGCGATCACGCCAACGTTCACGGCGCGCTGCGTTTGTGTGAATGCGCCGAACTGTTCAATCCAGCCGCCCAGGAAAGCGAGTCCGTGAAGTCCTAGCGCGATGATGCCGCTGGTCAGCGTGGAGAAATAAGTCGCTAGCGCAAAGGTCACCGAAAGCAGCACTAGACTTTCCATCCAGATCAGCAGGAAGCCGCTCGCCAGATTTCGCGCGTAAACTCCGGTGATGATGTAGGTCACGACATTGACGCCGCCAATCATTAGGACAAGGTAGGTTGTCAGCATGGCGACAAATCCAAACCACTTGCCCATCAGCACTTGCCAGCGCGAAATCGGTTTCGTCGCAATCGCTTGAATTGTGCCGGATGCGATTTCGCCGGAGAGCGTATCGACCGACGTCAGGATCGTCATCAGCACTGCCAATAGATTGACGGCATACAGGCCCATCGTGAGCATGGTGAAAGCAATCTCGCGGCGCATGATGGGATTCATGCCGCGGGAAACAAAGTCTTTGGCCTGGTAATGCAGGCCGGTGCCGAACAGAGCGAGGAATGCGCCGCCAGCGATCAGAGCCATCCATAGCATCTTCTTGCGTGCGGCCTCGCGAAATGTCACACCGGCCATGATCCAGATCCCCATCACAGCCCTCCATCCGTGCCGACGATTTCGAGGAAACGTTCTTCTAACGAAAGTCTGCGCGGTGTCACTTCGTAAACATCGGCACCCTTCGCGACTAGATACCGCACAACCTCGGGCAGTAGGGAAATCGAGGATATCGTTATGGTCAGTCGTTCGCCTTCCGGACGAACCGTGGAACTCCATTGGGAAAGGCCATTCAACGCTTCGCTAGTGATGTTGGCTGCGCGAATCGAAACTGTGGTCTGCTTTTCGCGTTCATCATGCAGTTCGCGAGTCTCTACGACTTCGCCTTCCTTAATGAAGGCCACGCGATCGCAAGTGATTTCGACTTCTCCCAGGAGATGAGAATTGAGCAGAATGGTGGCGCCCCGTTCCCGCTCGGCGCGGATGATGTCGCGGACCAGACGGCGGCCAACTGGATCGAGTCCAGATGTGGGTTCGTCGAGAAAGATCAGATCTGGCTCGTTCAGTAGAGCTTGAGCTAGGCCAATGCGCTGGAGCATGCCCTTGGAGAAGTTCTTCAGTTGTTTGTCCCGATGCGGCGTAAGGCCAACCATCTCCAGCAAGGCGGGAACGCGTTGGCGGAGAGTGGCGTGCGACATGCCATACAGGCGGCCGTGGAGCTTCAGTAGTTCAATCGAGGTGAGCCAATCGTAAAAGCGGAAGTGTTCCGGCAGGAATCCGACTTTCGCACGCGTTCTTACGTTGCCAGCGGGGTGGCCAAGGATCTGGGCCTCTCCGCTCGTAGGAAACACCAAGCCGAGCAGCATTTTGACCGAGGTGCTCTTCCCCGCACCGTTCGGGCCCAAAAAGCCGAACACCTCACCTCGAGCTACCTCGAGTGTGAGGCTTCGGACCGCCACTTTGCCGCCAAATACTTTGCGAAGTCCGCGTGTGCGTATGGCGAGATCAGTGGCTGCGGTCATCGGCAAGTTTGTTGTGCGCCAGTTTCAGGATTATTCCAGCGAAGCAGCCAATTTCAGCGCGTCGGAGGCGTCTCCGCGCCCGGATAGAGAATGAATCACTCCGCCCTTAATCCACAACAGACTATACCGATTTCCCTGAGTCAGCGTTTCGGTGATGAGCGTGCCGGGAACACCGTCCACGGTCACGGTTTGCGAGGTGCCCGCATCGCGCGGGATCGGCACGACTAAAGTGGACGACCAATCTACGGTCTGACACAGTACGCGCGCATCCGTTGAATTCATGCCGGCCAGTTCGAGCGCCGCTTCGGCGATCTGCGACATGTTGAGATTCGGCGGCACACTGACGGTCGGGCTGACAGCCTGAATCAGGTACGTGCAGTCGTTGCCCTTGACGACCGCCATCCGCTCCATCTTGCGATGGGCCATTGCCTCGGCGTGAGACTCGGAGTGAGATGCCGAGGGCCGAGCCGGGCAGTCGCCGTAAGTCGCGATCACGATCTTCGGAATCTGGACGTCGATTAGCGCACCATCCGCAGATTTCGGAACTCTAATATCGGAGCGTCCCACTTCTTCCAATAGGGTTTCGATCCGGCTGCGGTTGAGCGTCATGTGGAAACGAGTGTCCCCGCTTACCTCGATCGTTTGTGGTGTTCCAAGGCTGCCGATCGTTCGGACCGGATACCCAGCCATTTGCGCTGCCTGAGCCATGCTGCCAGCCACTTCAGACTTGCCCGGCTCTTTTACCACGACGACGTTATCGGCGATGAACTGGTTGATCAACTTGTATGGGCGGGCGTCCGAGTCTCCGCCATTCATCAGCGTGGAAGGATCGATGGTGACAACGGCGATCTTCTGAACGCGCAGCAGAGCCAGGACATGTTGTGCCCAGGTGCGTACCGGGCTGACGCCGAGCGCTGCCGCAACCAGCAGTGCTGCGGTTGCCAGTCCCCATGCCGGACGCAGGCGAGGAGCGAACCAGCGCGCGATCCAAGACGGTTGCGGTTCGCTCGTTGTGACGAACTGGTTCTTGAACTGGGCATACGCCACTGCTGGTTGCACGGCGGTCTGCGCACGGTCTGGTGCTAAAGACGCCAACAAATCCCCAGCGCCGGCCTTCTCGGCTGTCAGCTTTTTGATTCGCGCATCGCAATCGCCGCAGGTGGCCAGGTGCTGCCTGGCTTCCGTCAATTCTGTTCCTTCGAGTTCGCCGTCGAGGTGCGCGCGCAGAATTCCATCGTCAGGGCAGTTCATAGGTTCTCCTCATTCGGGTGAAGTGCGAGGTAACGGGTGCGAAATTCTTGCTCCGCACGATTCAACATGGTGCCGATGCCGCTCATTTTGACCTCGAGAGCTTCGGCAAGTTCTTTATAAGAAAGACCGGAAGCGCGCAGCACAAGAAGTTGCGCCTGCGCCGGTTTGATCAGGGCCAAGATTTCGCGGACGCGCTCAGCTTGCTCTTCTCGCAAAACGTGATCCAGGGGACCTTGGGCGACGGTCACTTCCGCTGCTCCTTCGTTCATGTCACGAGCCGCCGCGTCTTCATATTGACGGCGGCGACCGGACGCGCGGAGGGCATCGATGCCGAGGTTGGTCGCGGTGCGGTAGAGCCAACCACCAATGTTGCTATCAGTCTGTAAGTCAGGCTGACGGTACAGTCTCCAGAATGCGCTGTTCGCCACTTCTTCCGCTTGCGTGCGGTCCCCAAGCACTCGAACGAGAACACCGACAATTCGAGCATAATGCTGGAGAAACAAAGCTCGAAAGGCAGATTCGTCCCAATGCCCGGATGGACTCTTGTGCATGGTCATCGATAGGGATCGGCTCGCGATCTCTGCAGTTCCCACTTTAAGCCCGCCTTCCCGGGTTCATATGGGTAAAACGCCTGCCGAAGAGAAAATGTGACAGGTTGATCGCGTCGTCCCTTTGTGCGTCCCTGGCCGAAAACCACCACTCTGGCTAACTTCAGCCACCGAATCCGGCTCTGCGGGTTTTGTCGTTGGCTGTGCGCAATTTCTAACTAAATGAAAATAAATCAGTTACAGTGCGGAATCTCGGGGCTGCGATATTGGCCCCCTGCCTGCATTTCTATCCGCAGAGTTTTCCGAGTCAGGGTGGAGGTATTTATGCGGCTTCAGTTCAAATTTATCGCGGCGTTCATCGCAATTCTGATTCTTGCCGGGACGGGCGTAGTGAACGCCCAGAATCCGGACCTGTCACAGAACCCCGTGCCAGACCAAGCCACGAACCCCTCGGAGGACCAGTCGGCGACAATGGATCAGGCTCCCTCCGACCAGATGTCGAACGATGGCAACGACCAGGGCGGACCCGACTATCAGAACGATCAGCAGAACGAGCGCCCGCCGATGAGCGAGCTGCCGCCTGCGCCGAAGCCGAGCCCTAGTTTGCGAGCGCCTGCGCCTCCGCAATCGTCAAGCCAGGGAAATTACACCGAGACCGCGGAAAATTCCGGCGCTGCCCGGCTCAGCCTGATTCATGGCAACGTTTCCACACAGCGTGGGGATTCCGGCGACTGGTCAGCCGCGCAGTTGAATGCTCCGCTCGTCACCGGCGACGGAGTTTCGACCGGCGATCAGGCTCGGACCGAACTTCAACTTGACTACGCCAATCTTCTTCGCCTGGCGGAACACACGCAGGCCAACATTACGAACCTGACGCGTTCGCGCATTCAGATTCAATTCGGCCACGGGATGGGCAACTACACCGTGTTGAGAAACAGCGAAGCCGAAGCCGAGATTGACACACCCAACGTCGCGATTCGCACCAATGGCCGGGAAGCCAGCTTCCGCATTCTTGTGACCTCCGACGATCACACTGAAGTTCTGGTGCGGCGCGGCGAAGTGGAACTCACTACCCCGCAGGGCAGCACAAGGGTAGGCGAGAATCAGTTCATCGTGGTCAAAGGGCTTGGCGATCAAACGCAATATCGCATGGGCGAAGCGCCCGCTCGCGATGATTGGGATCAGTGGAATACCGATCGCGACCGCATCATCCGCACTTCTGTATCGCGTCGTCATACCAACGATTACTACGTCGGAACCGAAGACCTCGACTCCTACGGCAACTGGCGCGATGTTCCCGATTATGGTTCCGCATGGTTCCCGGCTCAAAACGCCGACTGGACTCCCTATAGCACCGGACGCTGGGTGTGGGAGCCGTATTGGGGATGGACATGGGTGGACTACCAACCTTGGGGCTGGGCTCCGTATCACTATGGACGCTGGTTCCAATACAACGGGGCGTGGGGATGGTGGCCGGGACCGGTTTATGGCGCACCGTACTACCGTCCGATTTGGGCGCCCGCTTATGTTTCGTTCTTTGGATTCGGTGGCGGCTTCGGCCTGGATGTTGGTTTCGGCTGGGGCTCGATCGGATGGTTCCCGATCGGACCGTGTGATCGCTTCTACCCCTGGTGGGGCGGCTATCGCAATCGCTATAACGTGACCAACATCACGAATATCAACATCACGAATGTGAACATCAACAACCGTGACCGCTTCCACCATCCGAATCCTTACGGTGGCGGCGCGGGCATTGGTCCGTTGCACAGAGGCAACCGGTTCTCGAACGTGCGACTGGCAGCGACGGATCCGCATTTCCGTGCGGTTTCGGTCGCGTCCAATCAGTTCGGTCGTGGCGGGCACACGAACTTCGAGCGCGTCAACAGTGGTGTGATCCGCAACGCACACTTTACAACCGGCAACCTGCCGGTGGTTCCGAGTCGCGAGAGCTTGAGCGCCAGCGGCCGTGCAGCAGCACCGGGCACGATCGTCAATCGCGGAGGCAACCAGCGGTTCTTCTTGCCGCGTGGTACCGCGGTAAGCACGAACCGTTCGTTTGAGAATGAGCGGACGCAGCTTTCGAACTCGATTCGGCAGAGTGGGATTTCGCCGATCGTGGGTAACCAGCGCGGTTTCGAAAATCGCAACATGCCGAGGCCGTTGAACTCTGGCGGCAATAGCGGGACAGCACGAACGGGAACCTTAAACAACGGCTCCACGGGCGGCTTCCGCAATCAGTCACCCGTGAACGGTGGACAACGCAATGAACCGGCCCGCACAGGAGGCTTCGCGGGCAACAACCGTGAAGTTCCCCGGCCGGGAAACAGCAACACGAACGATGGTTTCCGGCCATTCAGCCGCTCCGGCGATAACACCGGTGCAGGAACGCGACCCATGCCGCCAACCCGCGGCAATGTGGATACGCGTGGCAACTCCGGTTGGGGAACAGCACCACGTCCCGGCAATACGGTGAACACTCCGCCAGCGCGGCAGAGTGGACCATCGAACAACGGTGGATGGGAGAAATTTACTCCGATGCCACAGCGTTCGGCGCCGCAGCCATCGCCGAATCGCTCGTTCAGTCCGGGTACAGAGAATCGCGGCAACTACGGTTCGTCGCGATTCCCCAGCTCGCAGGACCGCAGTTATAGCGGCAAATCTCGTCCGCCGCTCAATATGCGGCAGCCGATTGTGACGCCACGCTCTTATGGCAACGGCGGCAACTATGGCAGCCGTCCGGAAACGAACTACGGCAGGCCGTCAGGGCCGAGTTACGGTAGTGGCCGCCCCGCACCGAGCTACGGTGGTGGCCCGTCTCCCAGTTACAGTCGTCCGGCACCAAGCTATGGTGGCGGGAGCCCTGGATATAGCCGTCCCGCGCCGAGCTACGGAGGCGGTCGCCCCGCTCCCAGCTATGGCGGTGGTAGTGGCGGACGCTCTGCACCCGCACCCAGCAGCGGTGGCGGTCACTCTGCTCCGAGTGGCGGATCGCACGGCAGCGCACCTTTGCACGGCGGCCGTCGCTAAAGACATCTCGGGCGCTCGCCAACCAGCCGCGAGCGCCCGAAACGAAGTCTCTCTTCCCAGGTGGGACGCGTAACTTAGCGTCCCCCTCTTTTTTGTCCGGGGCGGGGTGGTGGTGATCAAGAAGGATAGTCCGATCGAAAGTCTCCGAAATCATTCATCCGTTCGTGGCAACATCCGGGAACTCCTTTACGTGGGGCGTCGACTAGTTGCTCGTTTTTTCTAGGCTTACCATCTGGAGCAAGCCCAGGAAACGGAGGGCGGCATCCAGGTCATGGCGTTCTCTTGTGTCAGGCGAGCCCGCGTACCACAGCTCTCTGGAACGGCACCGAATAGCTTCACTTGCCTCGTCGATCCGAGCGCCTAACATGCCGCGGTCAGATTCGAGGATGGCTTGTCTGTAGAGTTGCGACCAGCAGGTACCTGCGTCCGGCATAAATCCAAATCCTCTCCGTTTGCTGAACAAGATGCTTCCCCTCAGTTGAGACACACGCGGAGGGGTAAAACGGTGAACTTATCTAGAGGGAATGGAGCCTAGCAACGAAGTAAGCAGAGTGAACGAAGCTTGGACCGACAGTCGTGCCAGATCCCGCCGTCAAGGCGTTCGGCAACGGGGCGAAACGAAACAGACCAGAGGACAAACACTACGTTTCCCGACAACGCCATCAAAGATCGTGGGACGCGAGGAGCACTGCGGGAGATCGTGCGGACGCCGGCCGCAAGGGTAACCGCCTGTGGAGGAGCATCATCGTTATCGGCGACGACCGCTAGCGGAACGCCAAGCAGGATGACGGCAATCCCGAAAAGTACCCTTGCCTTGCGAATCGCATTCATGATACAGACCTGCAAACGAAGCTGATACGGGTTAATTTGAGTGGACAACATCTGTTGATAAGTCAGGGGGAGCTAATCCGAAAGTAGAAAGTTCGACTCGAATCGTTAGCTTTAGTGAAAGCATCACAACTCTCGCACAGGCCGCCATGGAACATCGTGCGAGACACACTTCCCCAGGAGATCTTCGAGTCCGTAGAGGAGTCTATCGCTTCCCATTCGTCGGTTGCCGGTTATCAACGCGGAACAGGCTATTTCGCGCGGCATCGCAAACCGCTGCGACGGCGGGGTGCCGCACTTGCCGTTCTACGGAAATTGCAAAAAAACGGATCGTGATGCTACTTGTTGCTCCAATCTTGTGAAATCCATACCGCCGCATCTGATCTTCCATCACACTTGGCACGGCGAACACTCCAAACCCCTCTTCAGCGAAGACTCTGAGCAAAGCGAGGTCGGCGAATTCCCCCATCACCGCGGGCCGCAGTTTCTGATTGTGAAACCACTCATCCAAGTCGCGCCGCAAGGCAGTGTTATCGAGGGGAAGCAAGAAAGGAGCCCCATCCAGTGAACGGGGGAAACTCTTCTTGAGGAATGCCAGTCTCTTGGGCGCCAAGAAGGTGACATCGGACTCTCCCAGCAAGTGATTGAAGGCACGGATGTTGGCCGCGGGGCTGGCGGGAGCGTCGGATAGCACCACGTCAACGTCGTGGACGGCGAGATCGGCCAAAAGATGATCGGGCCTGTCCTCACGGCAAATCAGATGAACGGGAGTAGGCAGCCGCATCGCCGGCTCGATCAATCTGAATGCAATGGTCTTCGGCAGTACGTCTGCAATACCAACACAGAATCGCAGTGGTCGGCCCGTGGGTCGTTCTTTCATCGTGCTGGTAAATTCCTGCCCTAAGGAAAAGATCTCATCCGCATAACGCATTGCGATCCTTCCCATGTCGGTGAGGACCAATTTCCGACCGGAACGGCGCAAGAGCTCTTCACCCAAGCTGTCTTCTAGCTTGCGAATCTGATTGCTGATTGTGGGGGAGGCAAGCCGGAGCTCTTTACTTGCGGCGGAGATACTACCTGTCCGCGCGACTGTCCAAAAGTAGAGCAGGTGATGGTAGTTCAGCCATTCCATGTCCGCAGCACACTTTCGTTAAACCTACCTTTACATCATAAACTTTCTACTTTTCTAATGCACGCTTATGAGGTTATGACTGAGGTTGACCTCAGAACCATTGAGGTGGCACGCGACAAAACACGGCCCCCATTACTTTGCGTCTGGCGCAAGAGAGCCGGTGATGCAGGCACCAAGAGGATGATCCCACGACACTGGAACGCCGCGACAACCCCGTCTTAACTAGGAGGTGAAATGCAAATCGAGATTCACGGGAGAGAGATACTCGTCACCAAACGATTGCGCCGCCACATTCAGCGACGACTTGGTTTCGCGCTGGAGCGATTTGCCACACGGATCAGGACAATTCATGTGAGCGTTGGCGACGTGAACGGTCCACGAGGTGGAATTGACAAATGCTGTCGGGTCGCCATTGCGTTGATCAGGGCGAAAACGATTGTGATCGAGGACCGGGACTCGAACATCTATGCAGCGATTGACCGTGCGGGCGACAGAGCGGGAACGTGTATCGGCCGTCGGGTCCAGCGGCTTAGGGGTGTAGGCAAGTACAGGGTGTCTAGGAACGAGGATGACGAACTGAATCGTCCAACAGGTGAGGGAGAGAGGCGATGAGCGTGCCACGGAAAAAAGTTGTAATAGCAGACTGCAACGAGGAGGTTCTCATTTCTCTGGAGAAGATCCTGGAGGATGCGGGTTTTGACACGACAACCGCTTGGACCGCCAGAGACGTGCTGAAGCTCGTAGACTCGCAAGGGTTTGATCTCATACTTGCAAACGAATACCTGCCCGATGCGCAATGTGAAGATTTGCTAACGGCATTGCGATTGAGAGGCGTGGGGATTCCTTGCGTCGTTATGCAGCCTTACGCGCCGGAGATGGCGGACATCGCCGGCCTTGAGGCCTTGGGAGCCCGCCACATCGTCTACAAATACGCGTATCAGCAAATCGTCAAGATTGTGAGCGAGTGTCTTGTTTGCGAAAAGAAGGTTCCGCTGGTCGCTTGAGGGAAGCACCCCGTCGACCGAACAGTGAACCTGGTGGACTTTCGATGGAGAAACGCCATGTTCAACACCTTGGAAGAACAACTTGAAAACGCTGAAGGCAAGAGGCCCACATACCCTTAGGTTATCCATGGATGTCAATTACACCCTCGCGTGCGGAATTGTGTGGCGGAAAACGGCAGATCCCGAAGCCGGTTGGGAACTAGTGGCAGCGTTGAAGTCCTCCGATCCGAGCCCCTTGCGCACGTGACCTGATTTTCGAGTGATTTCTTAGTCTGTAAGTTGCTGAAAATTGGCGGAAGCGAGTGGGGGTCGAACCCACCGGCGACAGGAAACCTGCCGCCCGCCGGTTTTGAAGACCGAGCCAGTCACCGGACTGGATGCGCTCCCGTGCTCTACTGCAGGGTAGGCGGGAAGTAGATTTCCCTTCCACGTTCCTAGCCCCCTTTTCTTCTGCATGTGGATTCTCTAAACGATGACCGTTCGATGAGACCGTGTCAAGTGTCGCGCCACGGGGATGAGTCCTGGAATCAATAGAAATCGTGTTCTTCGTGACGGCCCAGCGCGATCCATGTGAAAAGGAATTCGCCCCATTCCTCTCAGACCGACCGCAAATCTAGTGCTATTCTGTACGGCGTTCGAGGGAGATTGGGTTGGATCGACGGGCGACCTTCGCGGCCAGCGGCATGCTTCGAACCCGCGCCTTCGGACTCACTTGATTGCGGTAGGGTTGGGATGGCGGCCGTGGGTGACGAATCAAACAGGATCGGACCTTTCAACCCGGATGTAACTGCGGACCTGACCGGTGTTGGAACTGAAGCCACGGCGACAGCCGGGGCGGCTGTTGCTCCGCCGCGGCCGCGAAGCCTTCCCAGCGCTTCCCCATCGATTGGCCCGTACCACCTCTTACGGAAGATTGGTGAAGGCGGGATGGGCCAAGTCTGGCTGGCCCAGCAAAATTCTCCTTTACAACGCCAGGTGGCGCTGAAGTTGGTGAGGTTTGGAGGCGGCGATCGAGCTACGATCCAGCGCTTCGAATCGGAACGCCAGACTCTGGCGAGGATGGAACATCCTGCCATTGCCAAAGTATTTGACGCCGGAACCACACCCCAAGGCGAGCCCTACTTTGTAATGGAGTATGTCCCGGGCCTTCCGATCACTACCTATTGTGACCAGAAACGGATGACCCTCAAGGATCGTCTGGCGCTATTCGTCAGCGTTTGCGAGGGCGTACAACATGCCCATCAAAAGGCGATTATCCATCGTGATCTCAAGCCGTCTAACATCCTGGTAACGGAGGTCGACGGGAAGCCTCTTCCGCGAATCATTGATTTCGGTATCGCCAAGGCGACGACTTCGTCGTCCGATGCCGGACCGGCTTTCACGCAAGCCGGAGTCTTTGTAGGTACTCCGGGCTACATGAGTCCGGAACAGGCGGATCCGAACACGCAGGATGTAGATACCCGCACCGACGTGTACTCATTGGGCGTGGTTCTTTACGAATTGCTGGCCGGCAACACACCCTTTGATAGCGCAAGCTGGCGCGGACGTCCGCTGCATGAGGTGTTGCGCCAGTTGCAGGAGGACGACCCTCCGACGCCCAGCACCCGCTTGGAAGAAGACAAGACATCCTTGACGTCGATCGCCGAAAAACGCGGCGCGCCCAGTCGCCACTTGACCAAAGCCCTTGCGAGGCGATCTGGACTGGATCGCGCTTAAGGCTCTGGAGAGAGACCGCGCTCGACGTTACGAAACTCCTTCGGCCCTGGCCGACGATATCAAACGCTATCTGCATAACGAAGTTGTGCTGGCGACCCCGCCGTCATTTATCTATCGCGGCAAGAAGTTCTTGAAGCGTCATCAGTTCGCGGTCGTCACCGTGTCGGTTATCGGGATTGCGCTGATCGTCCTGGCCGTCTCTACCAGCATGGAAGCCATCCGGATTCGCCGGGAACGAGATCGAGCCAACCGCGAGGCAGCCGCCGCCAAGAGTGTCTCCGATTTCCTGATCGGGCTCTTTCACGTGTCTGACCCCAGCGAGTCAAGGGGCAGCAAGCTCACCGCTCAGGAGATTCTGGAAAAGGGCCGCAGTGAAATCGAAACCAGTCTGGCCAGCCAGCCCGAGGTTCAGGGCCGCCTGATGGGGACGATGGGTAGTGTCTATACCAACCTCGGGCAATATAAGGAGGCACGGCCCTTGCTGGAAAAGGCACTGCAGTCGAGTCGCTCGCGACTCGGTCCGAAACATCCGGACACCCTCAAACTGCAGGCGGATGTAGCTTGGCTCGACAAGTTGGAGGGAAAATACGCGGACGCCGAAGCAAAACTTCAGGAGACGCTGGCGGCGCAACGGGCCCTGCTGGGGGGAAGGAATCCCGATACGCTGCGTACGATCTCGTCACTGGGCGCTGTCTATTTTGGGCAGGGACGTTATCAGGATGCCGAGTCGCTGGTCTCAGACGCCGTGCACGTCAGTCGGGATGTCAACGGCCCAACCAGCCCCGTGACCCTGAGCTCGATGACGCAACTCGCCGTGGCCTATGACGGCACTCATCAATATGCGAAAGCGCAGCAGGAGTTTGAACAGATCGTAGATTTGCGCACCCAGGCGTTTGGCGCTGACCATCCGCAAGCGATCAGTGCGACGCAAAATCTCGCATACCTCTATCGCGAGCAAGATAAGTTGGCGGAAGCGGAAAAGTTGCTGCGGAGTTCGCTCGACCGCGCCCTGCGCGTCTTGGGCCCGGATCATCCGGATACGCTGCAGATAGAAGACAACCTGGCGAATGTGCTGCTTGATCTCAAACAGGCTCCGGAGGCGGAGCATATGCACCGCGAGGTCCTGGAGAAACGGAAGCGCGTTCTAGGTCCAGAGCATCCGCAAACGCTCTACAGCTACAACAATCTCGCGGGTGCTCTTGCCCAGGAGCAAAAGTATGACGAAGCCTCCACCATTTACTGGGACGTTCTCGTCAAGGAACGGAAAGTGCTCGGCGAAAACCATCCTGACATCGGGATCGTGTGGTACAACCTCGCGACCATGCAAGCCGCACAAGGCAATCGCTCGAAAGCTTTCGCGTTCCTGAAACAGGCCTTGGAGCACGGCTACACTGACGCCGACTCCATGGCCTCCGAAGAAGGTTGGAAAGGGCTCGCCAACACGCCGGAATATAAGGCGCTCTTCGCAGAAATTCAGAAGCGAAGCCAAGGCTTGGCTAAGCCACAGAGCTGAACTGCGCAGAACGACAGAAGTTCGCCCTACTTGGGTTGGGCCACGATCCGCAGATAAGGTTTCAACGTCTTCCATCCGCCGGGGAACTTTTGTTTTGCCTGTTCATCCGACACTGACGGCGGAATGATCACATCTTGTCCTGGTTTCCAGTTCACCGGCGTAGCTACCGTGTGCTTTGCCGTCAGTTGAATCGAATCCAGCGCGCGCAGCACCTCGTCGAAGTTCCGTCCCGTGCTCATCGGATAGATCAGCATCAACTTGATCTTCTTGTCGGGTCCGACCACAAACACTGTGCGCACGGTTGCGTTGTCTGCTGCCGTTCGGCCTTCGCTCGTCGTGCCTGCGCCTTCCGGCAACATGTCGTAGAGCTTTGCAACGTTGAGGTCGGAATCGCCAATCATCGGATACGTCACCCGGTGGCCCTGCGTTTCTTCGATATCCGCAGCCCACTTGCCGTGATTCACGACGGGATCCACGCTCAGCCCGATGATCTTCGTATTGCGCTTCGCGAATTCCTCCTGCAGTCCTGCCATGTATCCCAGTTCCGTTGTGCAAACGGGCGTGAAATCCTTGGGGTGCGAAAACAGGATGGCCCACCCGTCGCCGATCCACTGATGAAAGTCGATGGTTCCTTGCGTGGTTTCAGCGGTGAAGTTGGGAGCCTCAGAATTGATGCGAAGTGTCATTGCGATTCCTCGTGACTAGGGATTGATTGCGGCCCGCGATTAAAACTCTACTAAAATACTAGACAATAAGACTCTCTGTCTATCGACGCCTGCACAGCTTGCCGGCGATTGTCGCGTCCATCATGGTATCGCATCACAGGCATGCCCGGCTTGAGCCCCCACCGGCGTGCTATTAGAATTTCTTGCATGAGCCCCAAGCCCGGCAAACTCCAGATCGTACAGGTTGATGTTTTTACGGATCGCGCGCTAACCGGCAACGCCCTAGCCGTTGTTCTGGACGGCCGTGGCTTGACGACCGAGCAAATGCAGGCGACCGCCCGAGAAACCAATCTTTCAGAGACTACTTTCGTTCTTCCCGGCGATGCCGCCCAAGAGAAGTCGGAGGGTGTTCGAGTCCGTATCTTCACCATACAGGAAGAACTGCCTTTTGCCGGGCACCCCACGCTTGGTACGGCGTTTGTTCTGCGCGGTCAGTCGGCCGCGGACGAAGTGCTCCTGAACTTGAATGTCGGTACGGTGCCAGTGCGATTCGAAGACCGCGTCGGGCAACCGACGTTCGGTGAAATGACGCAAAAAGACCCGGAGTTTGGTTTGGTCCACGACCGCAATGCGGTCGCGGGTTTCACGAACCTGACTGCCGACGACTTCGACAGTGCTCTCCCCATCCAGACAGTCTCCACCGGCGTTCCGTTTACGATTGCGGCCGTCCGCTCGCTCCAAAAGCTGCAAACGCTTCGCCTCGACGTGAATCGCGCGACACAATACCTGGCGGCCAGTGGTGGAAAGTTTTTCTATTTTGTCTGCCGTGAGACTGTCGATCGTCGTGCCGGACTCCACGCCCGCATGATTTTCTACAATGGCGATGACCCCGCAACCGGCTCTGCTGCCGGATGTTGCGCGGCGTGGATGGTTGCGCATGGGGTTGCAGCGTCGGATGAGCGCGTCTTGATCGAACAGGGCCTCGAAATGCACCGTCCCAGTTGCATTTTTGTACGCGCCACCAAGCGTGATAACCAAGTTGTCAATGTGCGTGTCGGTGGAAATTGTGTGGAAGTTTTGCGAGCAGAATTTTCTGCAACCGTCTGACGCGCGAGACGCTGCTCGCAACGCGGCTCGCAGCCTATACCACTAACGTTCTATCCACTTCAGTGCCATTGGCGAGCGCGCTACTTTTGCGAAAATGAGTTTCTGTTTAGGATTCATCTCGCTCCGGTTCTCAAAAAAGAAAGTGGCGACGACAGTCTCCCGGTTACTGCAATGAAGCCCAAGAAAACGATCCTCTGCGTTGATGACAACGAACAAGCCCTTTCCATTCGCAAAATCATGCTCGAAACCCGCGGCTATCGCGTGCTCGCGTGTAACAACGGCGAATCCGCGCTCGAAGCTTTTCGCCGCGGCGGTGTGGACTTGCTCCTGACGGACCTGATCATGCCCGGTCTGGATGGTTCCCGCCTCATCGAAGAAGTCAAAAACATTTCCCCGCAAACGCCAGCCGTGCTTATCTCCGGCCGCGTAAAAATTTACGAGCGCGACTCCCAGGCCGATGTCTTTTTGCCAAAGGGAATGTACGAGCCCGTGGACTTGTTGGAAAAAATTCGCCTGCTCCTGGTCCGCAAGCGCGGGCCCAAACGTCCTATCGGAATCCATATCCGTCCGGTACAGGAAGCTACAGTGGCCTAAGCGCCTGAGAATCCGCTCTCCCTGTGATATCGTTTTCTCTTGGATGCCAGCCTTTATTGAAGCCAGGGAACTCCGCAAAACTTACCGCGTGGGCAAGGTTGATGTGCCCGCGTTGCGCGGCGTTTCGTTCAGTGTGGAAAAAGGCGAGTTCGTAACCGTAGTCGGGCCGTCGGGAAGTGGGAAGTCCACGCTCTTTTACATGCTCGGTGGTCTTGCCCAGGCCGACTCCGGCAGCGTCACGATTGATGGTGTTGATTTTGCCGCACTCTCCGACGCCGCGCGCACGCGTTTGCGCAAGAGCAAAATCGGTTTTGTTTTTCAGAAATTCAATTTGTTGCCGACGCTGAGCGCCCGGGCGAACATCGAAATTGCCGCCGACATCGCCGGCCTCAGCGCCCCCGACCCGGCGTTCCTGAAGAAGATTACGGAAATGCTTGGCGTTGCGGGCCGTCTGGACCACCGGCCGAATGAGCTTTCCGGTGGCGAGCAGCAGCGAGTTGCTCTAGCCCGAGCTCTTATAAATCGCCCGGCTATCGTTCTCGCCGACGAACCCACGGGCAATCTGGACACCAAGAACTCTGACATTGTCCTGAATATGCTTCGCCAGTCGAACAAGGAACTGGGGCAAACCGTGCTCATGATCACGCACAATCCAGAGGCAGCCGAGTACGGCAATCGCATCATTCATATGCGCGATGGCGAGATCGTGACTCCGGACCAAGACCCGCAGTGGGCCCCTCATCACGCCGCCGATCAGATGCGCCCCTGACCGAAGCGTGCGGGAGGTAAGTGCTCTTTTGCGCACATTGAGAGCTGGTGTTCGCTATTTCGCGTTGGTGTTCGCAGCGGGATTCGTGCTCGGCCCGATTCGCATTACGTTTCTAGAACCTCGGCTCGGAGTCCGCTTCGCCGAATTGTTGGAGATTCCCGTAATGATCACGGTCGTCTTTCTCTCTGCCAGATGGGTGGTGCGAAGGTGCGCGGTGCCTCCAGTGTGGTCGGCTCGTCTGGGCATGGGATTCCTGGCCCTGATCCTTATGCTGTCCGCGGAATTTGGGCTGGTTCTTCGCCTTCGAGGACTTTCCCCAAGCGAATATCTGGCCACCCGGGACCCGGTCTCCGGCACTGCTTATTACCTGTCATTGGCGCTGTTCGCCGCGATGCCTTGGATGGTCAGGCGGTCATTGAGCCCTCCGGGGCGCTCAGTCGGAAAATCGCAGTGAGATGCGCCCAAAAGACGACCGAAAATGCCTGGTTTTCGCCTTGAAATTCCGGGATTTGCCGCGCCCGTTTACTCCCTGCGGCCTGTCATTTATACTATTCGAGTCCGAGCGGGAGTAACTCAGTGGTAGAGTGCGACCTTGCCAAGGTCGAAGTCGCGGGTTCAACTCCCGTCTCCCGCTCCAGATTTTACCTTCATGTCAGGGTTTCAAGGCCCACGCCATGCGAGGGCTTTTTGTTTTAGCGTGCGGTCGGCGCGGTAGCCAAGTGGTAAGGCCGAGGTCTGCAAAACCTCTATTCGTCGGTTCGATTCCGACCCGCGCCTCCAATATCCGGCCCTGGGCTCTCGGCCTTAAGCTTTCGGACCTTGCCTCGCGACCTTCTTATTTTCTGACGGAAACTCGGACGAAGTCTTGTGGCTTCCTCTGTGACCTCGGGGTTCTGTGGTGAAAGCCTTGTGTCCGCCACGAGAGCCAAAGCCCGTCTACCTCGGCGCCGAAGTCAAACTCTTTCCCGCTTCCAGAAACGAATCCAGATTTTTCTTATCGATCAACCCCGATCCGGTATCTACAAAACTCGGCACTGGTGCAAAAATATCCTTTGACCAATCGTTGCCCAGTTGCGCCGGCTTGTGATGATGCAGAGTATCCAGCATTTGCATGCCGACGAACGCCATGCTGTATGGCTTCTGCGCGATCGTAGCCGCGATCTTTCCCTTCTGGATCCAGTCGAGGGTCTCCGGATCGGTGTCCATCGCCATCACCACTTTGCCGCTGAGGTTGTAACGGTCAATTAGCCCAGCCACTTCTTTGCCCGATTGTGCCTCCAGACAGACGAACGCATCGAACTTGTCCTTCTCGTTGCCGATGATCGCAGTGGTCGCGTCAAAGGTAATTCGCGGGTCGCCCTTGATGTCCACTACGCGTGTGATCTTGATGTTCGGAGAGCGTTCGAGCGCGTCCTTATATCCGCGTTCGCGATCCTGAAGGTTGGGCTGGCTCGGCATGGTGAACATCACGACATTGCCCTTGCCTTTAAGTTCCTCGGCTAGTCGTTGCCCGCCGATCAATCCCGCCTGATGGTTGTTGGTTCCGATGAAAAACAGCCGCTTGCTGGCTGGCGCGTCCGAGTCAATCGTGATGACCGGGATCCCCGCAGCCACAGCCTTGTCAATGCTGTCTTTGAGAACGGACGGATCGGTCACAGCTAACAGAATTCCGGTGGCTTTCTTAGCCACGGCCGCATCCAAAGCGTCGCGCTCGGCCTGAGGATCATAGGTATCCGGCCCGACGAAGTCATAACGAACCTTCGCTGCATCCGCCGCCTTGGCAAACCCGGCACTGGCCGCCAGCCAATACGGAACGCGCTTGTTGGCGGCGACAAAAATGTAGAGCTCATCCGAGTCATGCGCCGAACCGCAACTGAGAGAAAGGGCCAGAAGAACCGCAACGCAACCGCCGGAGATAATTTTGCCCAATGGCATATTGATCCTCCTTGGAACGCCAACATTGTATGCCTGTCAGCCAGCTTTGCAATCCTGTTCGCGAGACTGCTCTGCTCCGTATCAGGGCATCGCTTCAGCGAGGCCGCTAAACGTCCCCCCAAACGCCCCCTTTAAGTATTGAGAGTGGCTTTGGGTATGTGAACTGACCAGGAAGGCATACGTGCGAGGGTGAACGAATCAATGTAGCGCGGACACTCCCGTCCGGGAAGACCGCGACCGGTCAACTTCAGGTGACTTTCAGGTCGGCAGAGTAGAGTTCTTGGCAGCGGACAAGACGTGGGCCCGCTCCGAAAGGTGCACCGCATGGAGATGAAATCGTTGACTGTGATTGCCATGATTGGGCTGTTCGCTCTTTCCGCTTCCGCAGCATCCAAGAAAGAGAGCCAGGCTTCGTTGCAGAAAGAAGCAAAGATCACCATGACGCAGGCAGAGAAAGCTGCGCTGGCGAAAGAGGCGGGCAAGATTCAGGAGAAGGAACTGGAACGCGAAAAAGGCCGCTTAATCTACTCCTTCGACATCAAGATGAAAGATGGAGTTCACGAAGTGAACGTAGACGCCGTCACGGGCGAGATCGTGGAAGACACAGTGGAGAGCCCGGCTGCGGAAGCCAAAGAGAAAGCTGCGGACAAAAAAGAGAAACAATAAGAAATCCCATCCGGCAGTTGTTGCCGGATGGGACTGAATCATTCGGTCGAGTCGCTTTACAACCGCGCGCAGACCGCTTTCGTTTGCGTGTACAGTTCGAGTACATCTTTGCCCATTTCGCGTCCCCACCCGGACTGTTTATAACCTCCGAAGGGAAGCGCGGCGTCAAAGATGTTGTAGCAGTTGATCCATACGGTTCCGGCACGCAACGATGCGGCTAGACGATGGGCTTTCGAAATATCTTTCGTCCAGATGCCTGCCGCCAGTCCGTACACCGTGTCGTTCGCGCGAGGCATCAACTCCTCGACGTCATCGAAAGGAATCGCAGCCACGACCGGGCCAAAAATTTCTTCCTGTACCACGCGCATATCTTCTCTTGTATTGGTCAGCACTGTCGGTTCGACGAAGTAGCCTCTGTCGCCAACTTTCTTTCCACCGGCAACCGCTTTCGCGCCTTCCGAAAGGCCGATGTCGAGATAGCCGCAAACGCGCCGCAACTGCTCTTCGGAAACCAGCGGACCCATTTGCGTGCCCGGTTCCATGCCCGATCCAACCTTGATCTTCCGGGCTCTCGATGCGACGCCTTCGACGACTTCATCGAACACGGGACGTTCGATGTAGAGCCGCGATCCAGCGCAGCAGCATTGTCCGTGGTTGAAGAATATGGCGCTAGCAGAACCGGCAATCGCTCCCTCGAGATCGGAGTCCTTGAACACGACGTTCGGCGATTTGCCGCCGAGTTCCAGAGAGACCTTCTTGAGATTGCCGGTTGAGGCGTGCACGATCAGTTTGCCGACTTCGGTTGAACCGGTGAATGCGACTTTGTCCACCAGATCGTGCGCAGACAGCGCGGCTCCCGCCGTTTCGCCGTATCCAGGAACGACATTGACCACACCATCCGGAAATCCAGCTTCGGCGATGAGTTCGCCAAGACGCAGCGCGGACAGCGGAGTTTGCTCGGCAGGCTTCAGTACAACCGTACATCCAGCGGCGAGTGCAGGAGCGAGTTTCCACGCAGCCATCAGCAACGGGAAATTCCACGGAATGATTTGTCCAACAACACCGACCGGCTCTCGCAAAGTGTACGCGTGATAGCTCGCGCCAGGCGTGTAGGGAACAGATATCGGAATCGTGGTGCCCTCAAGCTTGGTTGCCCAACCAGCCATATAGCGGAACATGTCGACGGCCAAAGGAACATCAGCTCCACGAGCAACAGTCAGAGGTTTGCCATTGTCGAGAGTCTCGAGGGTGGCGAATTCTTCCAGGTTCTGCTCCAGCAGATCGGCCAGCTTCCAAACCAGCTTGCCGCGTTCAGAGGCGGTCATGCGCGACCAAGGTCCACTGTCGAATGCTTTGCGCGCAGCTTTCACGGCAAGGTCGATGTCTGCCTTGTCGCCTTCGGCAACTTGCGCGAGGACTTCGCCAGTCGCGGGATTGTAGGTTGGAAACGTTTTACCGGAGGCGGCGTTGACCCACTTGCCGTCAATCAACATCTTGCGGGGTTTATCGAGATATTCAGCGATGTGCGGATCAAGTCCAGTCGGGGAAACTGCGATGCCCATAGAACCTCCTAGGAACGAAGTAAACGAAGAGAAATCCAGTGCGGCAAACGAATCCAGCGATAGTAATCCTGCCGCAAGCGGAAGGCAAACGAACGGACCCTCGGTTTTGTTGGCTTGCTTGTTTAACCAAGTTCCATCGGATTGCCAAGGCCGCGGACGCCATGTTAGTGTCGGGCCACTGCAACACTTTTTTCTGATGTCAGGTGTTCGACGCCTGTCGAATGGCCTTGGTTCGGGGTAGAACGTTAACTTCACTTCCAGAAGGAGAGTCATATGAGGAACAAGACACTATTGGCAGTCATGATGGCAGTACTTGCGATGCCGCTATTTGCGGAAACGAAGGAAATGAAAGAACACGAGAGGATTCAGGCATCCGCAGCGGTCCTGAAGGAAATTCTTGGCATGCCGGAAGGGATTCCGAAAGATTTGCTTAACAAGGCGGAATGCATTTTGATCTATCCATCCGTGAAGAAGGCAGCTTTCGGCGTCGGCGGAAGTTACGGCCGTGGAGTGATCACTTGCCGCAAGGGTAAAGATTTTTCCGGTCCCTGGAGCGCTCCCGCGATGTTTGCGTTGGAAGGCGGAAGCTTCGGATTCCAGATCGGCGCACAGGCCACAGACTTCGTGCTGCTGGTGATGAATGAGTCTGGCGCGCAATCGGTGCTATCGAGCAAAGTGAAGCTGGGAGCTGATGCGTCGGCGGCAGCCGGGCCGGTTGGGCGAACGACTTCGGCGGAAACCGATATCGTCATGAAGGCGGAGATTCTCTCTTATTCCCGCGCCAAGGGCCTGTTTGCTGGTCTGTCGCTCGAAGGCTCGACGATGCGCAGTGACGACGGTGGGAATAAAGCTCTCTATGGCAAGGAGCTAAACGCGAAAGAAATTGTTCGAGAGGGAAAAGTGAAGACACCACCATCGGCGGGACGACTGCTGGCCTTGCTGACGAGAGTATCGCCGAAACATGTGAGCAAGTAAGGCAACGACCGTCAGAACTTAACGATCTTCATTATTCATTCAGAGACAGCCTCTCCATCAAAACCCGGGGAGGCTGTTTTGTTGTGTCAGCGCTTTCGTAACACAACGCCGCAAATTTGATCAGCAAAATCTTCGCGGAGTTCGTCATGCCGAATCAGAAAGCGCATATAGATGGGGCCGTAAAGCGAATCAAGGAGCAGATCGAGGTCGCTATCGCGGGGGAGTTCTCCGCGATGAATTCCTCGCTGGAGAGTCCGATAAGCTTGTTTCCGTCTGGGCCAGAGAAATCGTTCCCGGAAAGCCTCGATTAACTCAGGGTCGGATTGGCCGCCAGCCAGAAGAGCTGCTACTACCTTGCCTCGTGGAGAGCGAAAGATGCGAATTAAGCGGCGCATCTGCAGGCTCATGTCTTTGCGCACCGAGCCGGTGTCCGGGAACTGGAGTTCCTCTTCGGCGCTGCAGGCGAAGGCATCCGCGACCAACGCGGCCTTGTTTGGCCACCATCGATAAACAGTTGCCTTGCCGACGTTGGCGTCAGAGGCGATCGCTTCGATGCTAAGGTCAGGGAATCCTCCGTCCCGCCGGAGAAATTTCAGGGTGCTGCGCAAAATGGCCTGACGTGATTTCTCACTGCGCGGCCGGCCGGGGGGGCGCTTGGCATTCGGACGAGCGGGGGTAGCCTGCGAGATCAGGTTTTGCGACATTCAAAAAGTAATTATAATATAAATCCGAAACGTACTGTTTCGAATCTATTAGAAATCGGCGGTCCGTGGGGCCGCGCAACGACACGCATCGTCGCCTCAGAAGCTAGTTTTGTAGTCTTAGCCAGTCTTATGTGGATTGTCGCTTTAGCGCTCCGGCGCCCCTATACGTTCGTGGTGATGGCGCTGCTCATCATAATCCTGACGCCGGTCACGATTTCGCGCACACCAGTCGACATTTTCCCCGACATCAATATCCCGGTGATCAGCGTAGTTTGGAACTACACGGGGCTGTCGCCTGCGGAAATGGCCGACCGCATCGTAAGCAATTCCGAGCGCGGATTCACCGTGGTGGTCAACGACATTGACCACCAGGAATCGCAGTCACTGAACGGGCTCGCGATCATCAAGATTTTCTTCCGGCCCGGCGTCGATATCTCGATGGCGATGACGCAGGTAACCGGGATGTGCCAAACGATCCTACGCGGATTGCCCGCCGGCACAACGCCGCCGCTTGTCATCACATATACCGCGTCGTCCACGCCCGTGGTGCAACTGGGCTTGAGCAGCAAGACGCTGCCCGAGCAGCAACTGTTCGACCTCGGGCAAAATTTCCTGCGCACGCAATTGACAACCATTCCCGGCGCCGCGACACCGTATCCCTACGGCGGGAAGCCGCGTCAAGTGCAGGTGGATCTGGATTCGGCGAAACTCCAAGCCTACGGTCTGGCACCATCGGACATTGTGAATGCAGTCGCCGCGCAAAACCTGGTTCTACCTTCGGGCACAGCCAAGATTGGGCCGACGGAGTACAACGTCGAAATGAATGGTACTCCTGGTTCGGTTGACGAACTCAACGCTCTTCCGGTCAAGACGTTGAAGGGCTCTACGCTATACCTCCGGGATGTCGCTCATGTTCGCGATGGATTTGCGCCCCAAACCAACGTCGTTCGCCAGGACGGAGTTCGAGGCGTCCTGATGTCGATGTACAAGTTGGGCGGATCTACGCTCACGATTGTTGACGCGATCAAGGCGCTCGTCCCGAAGGCGGCGCAGCAATTGCCTCCAGAACTGACCATCAAGGCACTTTTCGATCAATCTCTGTTCGTGCGCGCTTCGATTCAAGGCGTGTTGCGGGAGGGCATGACAGCAGCTTGTCTGACGGCGGCCATGATCCTGTTATTCCTGGGGGATTGGCGTCCAACGGTTATCATCGCGATCTCGATACCGCTGTCGATCTTTGTTTCGGTAATTCTGCTCAGCGCGATGGGACAGACTATCAACATCATGACGCTGGGAGGATTGGCCCTAGCCGTTGGAATCCTGGTGGATGACGCGACGGTAGAAATAGAGAACATCGAGCGGAACCTTGCCATGGGCAAGGAAATGAAGCAGGCAATCCTGGATGGAGCCTCGCAGATAGCAGTTCCGGCGTTCGTTTCCACGCTTTGCATTTGTATCGTGTTCGTACCCATGTTTTTTCTGACGGGAGTGGCACGCTTCTTGTTTGTACCGATGGCCGAAGCGGTGAGCTTTGCCATGCTGGCTTCATACCTTCTTTCTCGCACTCTGATCCCGACGATGGTCATGTACATCATGCGCGGACATGAACACCGAGCTGCGGAACCGAAGAGCGCGCTGGGGCGTTTCCAGCGAAAATTCGAACGCGGGTTCGAGAAATTTCGCGGCGGGTACCAGCAATTACTGGAGACTGCGCTCGACAACCGCGGATTGTTCGCAACCTGCTTTGTGATTTTCTGCGTGCTCTCGCTGGGGCTGGTGTTTTTCCTGGGACAGGATTTCTTTCCGGAAGTGGATGCTGGTCTGATTCGTCTGCATTTCCGCGCGCGTCCTGGGCTGCGTGTCGAAGAGACAGCTCGTCTGTGCGATCAGGTTGAAGCCGCGATGCGCGAGACCATTCCGAAAGACGAATTGGAGACGGTGCTCGACAATATCGGCGTCCCATACTCGGGAATCAATCTGACGTACAGTAACTCTGGTGTAATCGGTACGAGCGATGCAGAGGTGCTCGTTTCGCTAAACCCCGAGCACCATCATCCCACTGCGCAGTACATCCGCCAACTGCGTCGTGAGCTTCCATCCCGTTTTCCTGGAGTGGAGTTCTTCTTTCAGCCAGCCGACATCGTTTCGCAGATCCTGAATTTCGGTCTGCCCGCTCCTGTAGATATCCAGATCATTGGGGCGAACATGCGGGGAAACTACGAGATCGGACAGAAGATAGCGAATCGTATCCGCCTGATTCCTGGAACCGCGGACGTGCATGTACAGCAGATGATGGGCCTGCCGACTCTTTACCTCAACATGGATCGGACGCGGATCAACCAGGTCGGGCTCAACGCGCGCGATGTGGCGCAGAGCGTGTTGATCACCTTAAGTGGCAGCTTCCAGACCGCACCCAATTTCTGGCTGAATCCGAAAAATGGGGTGACCTATCCCATCGCGATTCAGACACCGCAGTACCACATGACGTCGTTGCAGGATCTGATGAATACGCCGGTCGTGAGTCCAGGTGCGCCCGGGGCGCAGGTTTTGGGCAATCTGGTTCAGCTGAGTCCGTCCACGCGCCCGGCGATCGTGAGCCATTACGCGGTGCAACCCGTGATCGACGTATATGCCAGCACCCAAGGTAGGGATCTGGGGGGTGTCGCCGCTGACATCACGAAAGCGCTGAAACCGTTTCAGGACAGCCTGCCGCGAGGGACAACTCTGGCCGTCCGCGGGCAAGTTCAGACGATGAGGTCGTCGTTCTTCGGACTGGGGATTGGCTTACTCGGAGCGATCGTGCTCGTCTATCTGTTGATTGTGGTGAATTTTCAGTCGTGGCTGGACCCATTCATAATTATTACTGCGCTGCCGGGCGCGTTGGCCGGAATCTGCTGGTTCCTGCTGGTGACACGAACGACATTGAGCGTTCCGTCACTTACTGGTGCAGTCATGTGCATGGGTGTTGCGACTGCCAACTCGATTCTGATGGTGTCGTTTGCGCGCGACCGTATGGACATGGGCGTTTCGGCATTGCAGGCGGCGATCGAGGCTGGCTACACGCGTATGCGGCCGGTGCTGATGACGGCACTCGCCATGATCATCGGGATGATTCCGATGGCGTTAGGGTTTGGAGAGGGCGGCGAACAGAATGCCCCGCTCGGCCGCGCGGTGATTGGCGGATTGCTTTTCGCCACAGTTGCGACGTTGTTCTTTGTGCCAAGTGTTTTCGTGATCATTCACGGCCGTCGGCAGGAGCGGATGCAAGCGCGTCAGGAATAGGATTTTGTTGTTGGAGACAGGAATCATGCCCGAAGAGCGACCACCAGTTACGCTATATCCGAAGGGAGTTCGTCCGAGCCACGCGCAGATTGAGCGCCCTCCCGATTTGCCCCCGGCTCCAGCGGGCCGGGCAAAAATCATTGTCGGCGCTGTGCTGCTCGTTTTACTGACGGCGGGATTCATCACGTTGTTGACGAAGAAAGAGGAGGCGAACGCGCTCGCGAAAGAGACGGACGCGGCTGCGATCCCCACCGTCGCCGTCGTGCAGCCGAAGACCGAACCCGGCGACGATGAACTGGTGTTGCCCGGGAATTTGCAGGCATACGAGGAGTCTCCGATTTTCGCGAGGACCAGTGGTTATCTCCTGCGCTGGTACAAAGACATCGGCAGCCATGTGACGAAGGGCGAGTTACTGGCGACGATCGATACTCCGGAGGTCGATCAGGAGCTTTCGCAGGCACGTGCCAGCCGCGAACAGATCAAGGCAGCGCTCGGGTTGGCGGAAATTTCCGCCGATCGCTGGGCGAATCTGCGCAAGAGCGATTCGGTTTCGCAACAGGAAGCCGATCAGCAGGCCAGCGGCTACCAGCAAGCGCAAGCCAACCTGGCGGCGGGCGACGCCAATGTGCGGCGGTTGGAACAACTGGAGTCCTTCAAGAATGTCTATGCACCTTTTTCTGGCGTGCTGATCCGCCGCAATGTGGACCCGGGCGCACTGATTAACGCGGGTGCAACCGCGGGCAGGGAATTGTTTAACATCGCGCGAGTGGAAACGCTGCGTGTCTATGTGAGTGTGCCCCAGTCGT
>Ga0302321_100000317_pt1 | contig 42706 bp, 56 predicted proteins | sample Fen_T0_1_FD_202505 | JGI IMG/M metagenome (GOLD analysis project Ga0302321, IMG submission 202505) | Peat permafrost microbial communities from Stordalen Mire near Abisko, Sweden - Fen_T0_1 | ecosystem: Environmental > Terrestrial > Soil > Wetlands > Permafrost | place: Sweden: Abisko... | reverse complement strand
TCTTTTTGAATGGGACTCTGTTACCCTTTTTGTCAATCCGAGTTAACTCTTTAAGAACATTATTTGTATCATGCTTATAAAGAACACTAACAAAATCGCCATGATCCATGCCCCTCGAACCGTTTGGACTCGGCTCACCTATACAAGCACGAGCCTCGTTCCAACATTCGTCCAGATTTAAAAGAAAATCAATTTGGTTAAAAGCGTTAGCGGCAGTGGCAGGTTTGAATAGAGCTTTCTGTTGACGAAAAGTCAAAATAACATTCTTATCGGAATTTGGTTCTTGGTTGGAGTTTTTATTAAAGTCTAACATTTTAGTTTCCTACATTAAGGTAAAAGACGCCTACCTAATGGCGGTAAAGTGCGTAACTGCAAATTACAGTTGCAGTTTAGTATAACTAAGCTTACAATGTCAACTTCTTTTTAACTTTACTATAACAATAAAGGGTTTTGTATGAAAATACTTAACGATTTAGACGACGAAACATTATTAAATACCGTGCAAGCTTGCCAATACGTCCCCTATACAAAGGCCACGCTTAATCTTTATAGGCGTAGAGGTAAAGGCCCGAAGAGCATACGAATTGGTGGGAGGTGCTTTTATAAGGTTAAAGACCTTAGAGACTATTTGAAAGGGGAAGAACTACCTCCTACCGGAGCCTAGTCATGCCTTATTCCAGCATCCCAGAGGAGCTTAAAGCCCTCAATCAATGGTGCATTAGCGTGGGCATCAATAAAGCTCCGCAAACATGGCGAAATAACGCGCTATGCCCAGCAAGCGTAACAAACACTAGCACTTGGTTAAGCTTTAACGATTCCGTTGCGCTAGCGCAGCATATCGCGGCTTTAACAGGGGAACCCACACGTATTGGCTTCGTGTTAACAGCTAATGACCCCTATGGCGTTATTGACCTGGACAATAAGGAGGAAATTGAAGAAAGAAAGTCTGAACATCAGGAAATCATTAAGCGAGCTAACAGCTATACCGAAGTATCTTTAAGCGGTAAAGGCTATCACATCTTTGTAAAAGGCAACATCGGTAAAGGTCGTCGTAAAGACAGCAAGGGCGTGGAACTGTACACACGGGAACGCTACATTATATGCACGGGCGATGTTTATCACTCCACCGATATTATCAATGGCGAGGATATTCTAAACCAACTACTTGCGCATATGGACTCCGTTGTTACCCACACTGTAGAAGACAAACCTCAAGTTGATAATGATGAGGTTATCTTGCAGCGGTTAAGCATGGGTGCTAACGGGTCTAAGTTCCAAGAGCATTACCAGAATAACTGGTTAAACCACGAGCGGGTATTTAAAGCTAAGTATAAATATCCCAGTGCTAGCGAGGCTGATGCGGCATTGTCCATGATGATAATGTTCTACTCGCAAAACCAGCAACAAGGCGAGAGGATCTTTAAGAGTAGCGCTTTAGGAGCCGATGTAGCAAGGCGTGGCAAAGGCCCCGCTTATATAAGTAACACGATACAAAGCGCAAGGAATAAACAAGCGAGTATAGCCGCAAGAAACGAGGCCTTAGTTTCAGCGGTTAATTTTGAGGGCATGATCGCAAATGCAGAATCAAAACTTAATGAGGACATAAATGAAGACCCTTGGGGAATACCTATCCCTCATCTTAGACCCGAAGCGTTTCACGGTATTTTAAAATATATCGTGGAAGTTGGAAGCGAGAATAGCGAAGCTGTCCCAGCTGCCTTAGGGATGAATACACTAAGTCGATTTGCAGCAACGCTGGGTCGTGAGGTGCATATCGCTTTTGGAGATGACTTTAAAACATTAACTTTATTTAGCATTGTTATAGGCCCCTCCGGGTTTGGCCGGAAAGGAACGTCTGCGAAACTACCTGAACGTATTTTTAAAGAGGTTGAGTTATATTTACAAAACCCTTTCCCCCTTATTACCCACAGAGATATTAATACTGGTGAAGGGCTTATTTATGCGCTTAGAGACCCTAAAGATAAAGACCCTGGCATCATTGATAAAAGGGCTTATTTTGAAATATCCGAGTTCTCAATAATATTATCGAGGGCTAAAAAAGAAGCGTCCACAGTGACTCAGGTAATACGGGATTTATGGGATGGAAATAACTTGCAAACATTAACAAAAGGAGAATCTAGTAAATCAACTTGCCCACATGGAGTTATATCAGGGCATATTACAAAAGATGAGTTCTTAAAAATGGCGACCAAGACAGACTTTGTTAATGGTTTTTTAAATAGATTTTTTATTATGCACTCATTAAGAACAAAAGTCGTGCATGATCCACACCCCGTAAATCAAGAGGTCATATGTGAAATAGCAAAATATATTTCGGAAGCTTTACAGCTAACTTTTAACAGAGATTCTAAATCTATATTGTTTACTGAAAAGGGGCTTAAACGTTTTATAGAATTAAAAATAGGATTAGAGAAGCCAAGAAGCGAGACCGTTAAAACGTTAATGGTTAGAGAGATTTCTTATTTAAGAATGCTTGCTGCTCTTATTGCATTGATAAATAAAAAACAGGAAATAGACGTTCCTCATTTAGATGCTGCGGTTGCTTGGATTGATTATTGGGAGGAAACCGTTGAATATTGTTTTACGACACTCGAACAACAAATATTTCATGAAGAAATTGTGGCACTTTCTAATGATATTGTAAGGTTGGTTAAACAACTTGGAAATAAAAATATAACTCAGACACAAATTTATAAAGCGATTACTAAAAATGGCGCAATGAAGAATATGCATTCCCTAATGATTAAGGCGGTAGATTTTCTACAAGACGAAAGTCCAGCCAGAGTTACTATTGTAAAGACCCGAAAAACAGGAGCAAGAAAGCCGACTATTTTATTCAATGGCAGGTGAGTACCCACACTAGTGTGATATTGAAATATGTTAGAACTCAGCAGCATAACCTTATATAGTGTAGGGTTATATTTGCTGAAAAAAATAATAAGTACACGATTTTAATAAATACATTAATAAATACTCGTGTACTTATTATGCTCTGTAGGCAGCGTCGTTGCTGGGTTTGTGAGGGAAAAAAAATAAATACAAAAAACACACGATTGTAGAAGACCCTATTTAGGGGTGTAATTTCATTATATATATTTTATGTATTATATATTTTAAATCTTAACCCCTTACTACTAGCAGCCTGTAGCGATTTAAAAATACACAAGTATTTTTAATCTTTATTGTTTTTAATAGCCTCTGAAGCGCTTTTTATAATAACGTATAAACTCAGCTGCACAATTATATTTTATAAACTATTTAAAAGTATGCTATACTATTATTTTAATATTTAGAAAGCTAATTTATGAAGATAAATGGGTTATTTAATTGGGATAAATATTGGATGGAAGCATCCTTCCAAGAAATTCTACATAGTGTGGGTCAAGTTATTGGAGCAAGCTCTTTTACAAGTTACCCAACTACGGTTTCACCCTGTGGACAATTCATTTACTTTCATTCTTTAGATGACGAATGCCGAATTAATGATTATGAAGAATTAAGAACCAATATGTCTTGGTTGCATAAAGACAGAAATTGTAAACCTTATAATTTTGACTACTGCATTATCCAGCAAATTTTATTAGATGCTGAAGAGCCCTGGTGTGAACTTGCTGGAAAAGAGTTTGTACAATTAATCCCTCATAGAGATAGTAATTATGGAAAAGCGTGAAGAAACAATTAAAAACCAAAAAGCTTTGATTGCCTGTCAAATTAAAAGATCCATCAAAGAGGATTTCACAAAAAAAGCATCTTTGTATGGCGGAACTAGTCTAGTTCTCAGGGAATTAATTTTGGCGTTTAATGAAGGCAGATTGACTATCAGAAAACCTGTGGTTACCAGCTCACTTTATCAAGAGGAGGAGGCATCGTGTTTATTAGAAAAATAGACAAACTTTATTGGGTGACCGTAAATATGATTAATCAAGATAGCTTTACGGTGGTTAATCCAAATAGGCTAAAAGCGCTTGAACTGGCTTCGAAAATCGCGTTTAGCTAAGGTATTTACAACTGTGGGTAACACTACCCTGTGTAAATAGCTCAAATTCGCAAATTAAGCGCTAAATAACAATGTTTAATAAAAAAGTAATGCCAACACTAAGGTGAAACGATAATGACACTTAAATTCGTAAAATTTAACAACTGGCAATTGCTTGTTCAATATACGACGGATTCGGATAGCATGGACAACATTTGTATCGACAAAATATTTTATAATAATGTTAATGTAGAGCCTTTATTTGACGAGGATTACTTACAAAAGATCGTAGACTTGGTTATGACTGGAGATATGGAATGATCACGATTGGGATTGATCCTGGCGTTACTGGAGCGATAGGGATTTTAAAGGATGGCAACTTTATAGCGGTATTCGATATACCAACTGTAGCTAAAGGCTCGGGAAGGAAGGAAATAAACCCTTACGCCGTTCGGGATTTAATTAGGGAATCCGTTAGCGCTTATGATGACGTTGACGTATCTTTAGAAAAAGTTGGAGCAATGCCAGGTCAAGGCGTATCCAGTATGTTTAGCCTTGGAGATTCTTTTGGCGTTCTCCGCGCTATTGTGGCTTGTATGAATCTTAGAATGAATCTAGTTAGTCCTTCAGTATGGAAGCGCCATTTTAATCTTAATAAAGACAAGGAGCAAAGTCGGGCGTTAGCCGTTAGATTATTTCCTACCGCTCCATTAAATCTTAAAAAGCATAGTGACAGAGCGGAAGCCTTATTGATTGCTAAACATTTATGGGATACTAAGTATAGTTAAATCTTTATAATTTACATTAAATATGTTATACAAGACTTTATTATGGATCTAGAAGAAGCTAAGCTTACCTATACTGACATTGAAATACAGCAACGGGATAAGTTCGTAGAATCCTACCTTTTGGATTTGGATGCAATTAGTGCTTTAAAGAGATGTGGATGCACCCAGCAAGTTGCGGAACTATTAGAACCATCAAGGATGACGGACCCTTATGTACTTAGGTGCATAAGGGAAGCCAGGAAAGACTCACAGCGGCTTGAAACAATCCGAAGGAATTGGTGTAGTAAGGAACTTGTTGCAATCGCAACTAATGTTCGATCTCCAGACGCCGCTAAAGTACAGGCAATATCCAAGTTTATGGAAATGCATGGCATAGCAAAGACTAATACTGTGGGAACCATCGAAGATAATATCACCATAACCCGACTTATTGTTTCAGAGAAAGATGGACTTAACCATACCCATTCCTGAGTTTGCGCTTCCACTCCTGGAGCCTGCCCGTTATAAGGGCTTGTTTGGTGGAAGGGGAAGCGGTAAGTCTCACACTTTCGCGTCATTGATGATAGATGAACATTTAGCCAAGCCTGGCATGCGTTCGGTTTGTATCAGGGAAGTCCAAAAAAGTTTAAAAGATTCAGCTAAATTATTGCTTGAGGATAAAATTAATAATTTTAGGCTAGGCAATAGACACCGTTTTAAAATCTATAAGGAATTGATTGCTACTCCCAGGGATGGACAGATTATATTCACTGGCATGAATGATCAAAATGCCGAATCCATTAAATCCCTTGAAAACTTTGATCGTGCTTGGATAGAAGAGGCGCAAACAATGTCAACACGATCCTTGCAATTACTAACGCCAACAATACGCGCCCCAGGTTCGGAGTTATGGTTTAGCTGGAATCCAAGACGTAAAGCGGATCCCGTTGATAAAATGTTACGAGGTAAGAGTTTACCTACCAACGCTGTGGTTATTAGTGCTAACTGGTATAATAATCCTTGGTTTCCCATGGAGCTTGAACAAGAGCGTTTAGACTGCCTACGCATTAATCCTGATCAATACGAACATATTTGGAATGGGGATTATGTAACCATTAGTGAATCCGCTTATTACTCTAAGAATTTAACGGAAGCTAAACAAGAACATAGGGTTGGCAATCTAAGCCGAGATCCGTTAATGACCTTTAGAACTTTCTGGGATATTGGTGGAACTGGAGCAAAAGCCGATGCTTGTAGTATATGGGTAGCTCAATTTATAGGTAAGGAAATTCGGGTACTGGATTATTATGAAGCGGTTGGACAGCCTTTAGCCACGCATATTCATTGGTTGAGGGATAACGGTTATGGCAAGGCTCAGATCGTATTGCCTCACGATGGCGTTAATCATGATAAGGTTTATACCGTGACTTATGAAAGTGCATTGATGGAAGCGGGTTTTGATGTTTTCGTAGTTAAGAATCAAGGTCCTGGCGCAGCCAAACAACGTATTGAAGCGGCAAGACGTTTGTTTCCATCAATGTGGTTTGATAAGGAACATTGTCAAGGTGGAATGGATGCCATCGGCTGGTATCATGAGAAGATAGACGAAGCGCGTGGAATTGGACTAGGACCGGATCACGATTGGAGTAGTCATGCTTCTGACGCCTTTGGATTAATGGCGGTAGCTCATCCATTGTTGATGGATAATCCTGAATATCAAAGAACAATTGATTATTCATATACTAATAGGGGTATCGTTTGAAAACGATTGTCAGCGTTGATTGGGATAGTAGATACTTATCCGTACAAGAATTGGGTAGTCATGGTCAATGCCCTTCCATGATTATAGAAGTAATTTTAGGGCCTTATTCAATTAAAGGAAATGATTTTATGTTTACGTTACCAAATGATAAAAATGCGCAACTCACTGTCACCGCTGTTGATGCCGATGGCAATCCAGCCAGTGTAGAAAATATTACTTACGCAAGTTCCAATCCTGAAGTAGCTACGGTTGATGAAACCGGTCTTGTCACTTCCGTTTCGCTTGGAACCGCACAGATTAACGTTACCGCTGACGCTGACTTGACCGAAGGCGTTACCGAACTCATTGGGCTATTGGAGATTGAGGTTGTATCAGGCCAGGCGGTAGCTTTTACGGTTGGCGCAACTTTGGTATAACCATTATGGCTAAGACGAAGAAATATCCAAAAGACAAAACCATGCCAATGCCTGGTAAACCTGGTAAACCATCTAAGAAAGGTTGTTAGAACTTGTCCCCGCTTGGTTATAACCTGTCCATATACGTATTTGTTATCAGCTTAGCCAGTGCGGGCGCATTCGTTAATTTTATTAATAGAAAGCATGGTTGTGTTCGTTGTACTTTAATAAGTTTAGTGGTGGATATTATAACGGCATCGTTTATAGGCATAATCGTATTTTGGATATGTGAGTCGTTAGCAATACCTGCATTACAATCAGCGGTATTTATTGGATTAAGCGGACATGTGGGTACAAGATTGATTTTCCAACTGGAATATTATTTGTTCAAAAAGATTGGTGTGGTTGAATCACTTGATCATGAAGTATGTGAAATTGACAAAGGTAAATCGGAATAATGGCGCGTACTACTAAAAAACTTACTGATGATGACATATTAGCCATTGTAACCAATGAACTTTCAATGGCTAACATCACCGTGCAAACGCCTCAGGATTTGATTGATCCTTTGAATTATTATCTTGGCAATCCAACGGGTACGGAGCAAGAAGGGCGAAGCGCGTTAATATCCACGGATGTGGCGGACGCCATTGAATGGATAATACCTCAAGTAATGAAGTCATTTACTCAAAATAATGAGGTGGTGATTTTTGATCCCGTATCACCGGATGACGAACGTCAAGCGGAACTTGAATCGGAGTTCGTCTATGACATTTTAATGAAGCAGAATGATGGGTTTATCTTAATACATCAATTTGTTAAAGACGCCCTGATGCAGCGCAATGGCATACTTAAAACGTATTATGAAGAACAAGAAACGGTAACAACGGAATCATATACGGGTTTATCACAAGAACAACTGCAAATGTTAGTGGCCGATAAATCAGTGGAAATTGTTAAATTATCGGAAATACAAGAATCTACTCCAGATGGTCAACCCTATTCATCTTATAACGTCAAAATTAAAATTACTACCCATATCGGTAAAATTTGCATTGATCCTGTTCCTCCTGAACAGTTTCGCGTTAGCAATCAGCATAATTCCATAGATTTAACCAACGCGCGTTTTTCATCTCATATTGTTACTAAATCAGTTTCCGATCTTATAGAAGAAGGTTATGATCCAGAGATCGTGCAAAACTTGGCACAAGCCGACTTACTCAGATCATCATATAGGTTTGGTGCGCAACATGAGAACACGCTCATACCGGCGACATTTGTTGATGATCAATCTTCAAAGCTGGTTGATGTATGCGAGTGCTTCCTTAAACTTGACATGGATGGAGATGGGATTGCCACGTTGATGAAAATCACTGTGGGTAACTCCATGCCGCCTACGGTTGTTCTATCAAAGGAAGAAGTTGATAGCAATCCTTGGACGGCATGTACCGCAATCATCATGTCCCATAAATTTAAAGGACTATCAATCTATGATCGACTGAAACAGATTCAAGATAATAAGACGGCGCTGCTTCGCAATATAATGGACAATTTATATTTGCAAAACAATCAACGCAATGTTGTTGTGGAAGGCCAGGTAAATATTGATGACATGCTTGTTAGTCGTCCTGGTGGTATTATTCGCGCAAAGCGAATAGATGCCATTACTCCATTACAAACTCCACAGATAGGTGATGCCGGATTTAATATGATGAACTATCTGGACGGTGTACGAGCTGGTCGCGTAGGCGTATCCGCTGATGGTAATGCTTCGCCACAGGATATTGGGGGAAGTTCCATTGGGTCGGAAGGCGTGGAACGCTTAATGAATGCCAAGGAAGAATTGGTAGGGTTAATTATTCGTGTTATTGCGGAAACCGGAATCAAACCACTCTGTACTAAAATACGTGATTTAGCAGTAAAACACTTGGATATCGTACAGGATTTTAAGTTCAAAGGGGAATGGGTACAGATCAATCCTTCATCTTGGAAGCCAAGGCAAAAATCCACCGTTCGAGTTGGTACGGGGAGTGGTGATCATAAAGCGCAGTTAGCGGCGGTAACTCAGATTGTCATGATGCAGAAGGAAATTATGCAGATGCCAGGACAAGCATTATGTAACCCTGGAAAAGTTTACAGCGCCTTGGACGATTTGTGCAAGTTCTCAGGCTTACAAGGGGCTACCCGCTACTTTATTGACCCTATTAGTCTAGAAGGACAACAAGCCACGCAACAATCCGCACAAGCACAGCAAGCTGAGGGACAAAAACAGGATGCAATGGCGCAAGAGCAAATCAGACAGCAAGCGGAGCTGGCAAAATCAGCTACTACCGCCGCACAGGCGCAGATGGACAATGTTTCTCTTAAAGGACAGATCGAACTTGCCAAGCATCAGAGGGAGATGGACAAAGCCACTGTGGTTACACAGATTGCGGCAATGCAAGCTAAAATGGATCAACAAGCCATGTTGCTTGATGCGATTAAAACAAAACATAAGGATGAGAATGATAAGGAAAAAATGCTATTGGATGCTACTCTTAAATTAACGGAGATAGAAGCCAATGCTAATGCGGATCAAGATGCTAATTTTATTGCAAATCAGCAATTGATCCAAACGGCTGAAGAAGCCATTGACATAGAAGAAGGTGATGAAGGTGAATAGAATGGAATTAAGTGATCAATATGAAAAGGAAATGCATATTGGCGAAAGAGCTAGTAAGGCATATGCATTATGGTTAATGGATTATATAAGAGTTCAGCAAGATGCGTTATTTGAAGAATTTAAACAATCAAATATTAATACTTACGGAAACATACAAGCCCGTATCGCGGCCATAATAGCGATAGAGCAAGCTATAAAAACTGACATTGAGACTGGCAAAATAGCGCGTGATCAATTTGAAAAAGTTAATAGAAATACTTAATAAAGGTGAATTAAAATGAATAATGAAACAATTGTCACAACCGAGTCTAACCCATCACAGGCGACTGGAAGTGTAACTGACCAAATTTCAGCGTTGTTGATGGAAGATCAAGCTCCGCAAGCTGAAAAGAAAGAACCTAAACAATCTAAGTCTAAAGCTCCAGAATCCGAACCGGAATTACCCCCAAGTGAAGATTCAATGGATAGTGATGAGGATGAAGAAGGTAATGAAGATACCCACACTGTGGATATCGATGAAGACGATGAAGACGATGAAGACAATGCTAATGACGAAGATACAACTTGGTCAAAAGTATTAGGCGTACCGGAAGATAAGGTTGTTCTTGATGATGAGGGAGACTTTGCGGGCTTCAAGATTAAAGTAGATGGCAAGGTTGAGGTGGTTCCAACTAATGATTTAATAGCTGGATACCAAAATAACAAGTCGAATACACAGAAGAGCAAAGCACTGGCTGAAGAAAGAAAACAACTTGAAGCCAAAAGAAATGAGGTTCTTCAAGAGTATGCCACCAAGATTAAAGATGCTGAAACACTGACAACCTATCTTGAAAATTCTTTGGTTAAAGAATATCAAGGCATAGATTGGAACGCTTTACGTTTTCAAAATCCTGGTGAGTATGCCGCACTGGTACAAGACTACAACATCCGTGTTGATGAAATAAGTAAGATTAAATCCGCTACGGATACTGTTAAACAGCAAGAGCAATCCAAGTATCAAGAAGAGTTTGGACAAAAAACGCAAGCATATATACAAGAACAAGTTCAGAAAGCGATTGAAAATAATCCTGAGTGGACGGATACAAACAAGTTTAAGACCGCATTAAGCGCTATGCAAACCTTTGTATCTGACAACTACGGATTTACCGCTCAAGAGTTTGCCGATGTAAAAGATGCCCGTATTTTAGAACTCATTAAAGATGCTCAGAAATATCGTGCTGGTAAAACCATCGCTGATAAGAAGATCGCGAAGCCTGTAGGGAAGTTTCAAAAAACTACAAGCGTAACGAAAGCAACAAAAACTAAACTTGAGCAATTGACCAGTAAGGCAAAGGCTTCAAGCGGTTATGCAAAACATGCCGCTGAGACAGATGCCGTTGCAGAGTTGCTTAAAAATCAAGGTTTTTAAGATGAGAGCCATACATAGAAATAATAAACTTAATAAGTGGGAAGTTACTTGTAGGCTTGATTGCAAGAAAGTATATATTGGCGTGTTTAGTGAACTTGATCAGACTATAGATGCTCGTGATAAGTTCGAGCTTGATAATCCAACTTATACCGATGACAAACTTGACATAGAACTGACACAAGCAAGCATCAAAGACTTTATGAATTATGATGCCCTTACAGGACTATGTACCTATGCAAAAGATTATCGTGCTTTTCATAAGAAAAACAGCCGAAAGGCTGGCGATATTATTGGACGAATAGATTATTATGGTTATGTAATCGCCTCTTTCTACGGAAAACAGTATCGATTACACAGACTAATAATGCTATGGCTTAATGGTTCATTGCCAGATGAAGTAGACCATATTAATGGTGTACGTTCAGATAACCGTTTATGCAATATTAGGAATGTCAACTCAATAGACAATGCACGCAATCACGAACTCGCTGTAAACAATAAAAGCGGTATTACTGGCGTACATTTTTGTTCTAAAGTGGGTAAATGGCGTGCTGGTATAAGGTATAATGGAAAAGATATATTTTTAGGGCAATACTATATAATCGAAGAAGCTGCTAACGCAAGGCGCGCCGCTGAAGTAGAATATGGTTATCATGCTAATCACGGAAGAGATAAAATTACTCAGGTGACTAACACACCTGTGAAACATTAATTTTTTCATAAGGGAATCACACCTAATAAGTGATTGATTCGTAAGGATTATTTTGAGTTCAGCAAATTTAGATAGCGCCGATTTGAAAGCGGCAACATACAAAGGGTTATAGATTAGCCCTTTTAAAACACTGTGAATTGCTGGGAAGCCTAACCATTAAGTTGAAGGTAATCAGCAGCCAAGACAATCAGAAATGATTGTAAGGTTCAACGCATAGTTTATACAGTCTTACCCTATCATTACATCTTCTCTTACGCTATAATTACAATATAACGTTAATAAGGTGAGATAGAAAGACAATGAAAAACCAAGAGCGCAGTGCAGATAAAAAACGATGTGTGACATGTTTTGTAGAAAAAGATTATTCGTTATTTTCTAAAAACAAACCGAGTGCTGATGGGTACTTATCTCAGTGCAAAGAATGTCTAAAGGAAAAAAGAAGGAATCTTAATATCACAAATCCAGAAGCTTACGAATTGGCAAAAGCGACAGCTAGAGCCACCAAAGCAAGACTTGGAAAAGAGCATTTAAAAGCATCCAAAACAAATTGGGATATAAAAAATGCCGAACATGTTAAAAAATACCGAGATGAACATTACAAAGAAAATGCTGAATATATTAAACAGCATCAAAGGGACTTGAGACTTGCTAATCCTGGAATTGCTTCTAAACGTACAAAAGCGTGGAAGTTAAGAAACCCAGAAAAGGCATTGGACATAAAAAGATATTGTAATGCGAACTATAGAGCCAAGAAAATCAATGCAAGCGTTTCTTGGAAGGATAACGGTAAAATTGATGCAATTTATAAAGAAGCAAAAAGGCTTAGTAAGTTAATGTGGATAGAGTTTCACGTTGACCATATAATACCATTGCAAGGTGAGTTTGTAAGTGGGCTTCATTGGGAAGGTAATTTACAAATATTAACCGCTTTTGAAAATGTATCTAAACGCAATCGTTTATTAACTGATGATATATGCTGAACTTATAGGAAACTATAAGAGTGGTGGATAAAAAGCCGCCACCCTATCGCAAGATAGCGTAACATTATGTAATCCGTGAAGACGTGATGAATCGAATTTTTGATATATCACGTATCCCTCTCCCATTCACTGATATGGTAGGAACTGATAGCCATACAAACGAATATGCTGAGTGGACTTTAGATGTATTAGCAACACCTGATGTCACTAATGCAGTGGTTGACGGCTCAGACGCCTCAGGAAATAACACTGCAATAGGCAATAGAGTGGGCAACCATTGGATTAACTAGTGGTTGTAAAATTCCGTGAATTGCTGGGATACCTTTAAGGGTCGATAGCTACAACGTAATCTGTAAAGATAAGCGTGAATGCTTGAAAATATCGGCTTATATGGCAATCAGCAGCCAAGTGTCCTGGTGACAGGATAAAGGTTCAACGACTAAGTTATACTGACTCTCTTGAATTGTGTAGGAAATCATTTATAATGGTTTCATACACAAAAAGGTGAGTTTATGAAAACACAAGAGCGCGGAACATTTGAAAAAGTTTGTACAAGATGTAATATTTTAAAACCATTAGATGATTTTTATTTAAGAAGGAAAAATCCTACAAGTGAATACAAGCATCAGACTTTATGCAAAATTTGTATAAAAGAAAGAGATAATGAAAAGTATTTAAGGGATTCGACGGCTAAAATAGAATCAGCTAAAAAATATCGTGAAGCAAACAGGGATAAAACAAGGCAAGCAGCTAGGGAATATCGGGAACGCGATCCAATAGCAACTAAGGCTAGACAGATTGCATTTAGAGAAAACCATAGAGAAAGGCTAGCTAAAGTTAGCAGAGAATGGCACAAGACAGCAGATAAAGATAAGATTGCAAAAAGAATGCAAGCTTATCGAAAAGCTAATCCTGAAAAGTTCTCAATGTATCGTAATAATAGAAATGTTATTAATGAAAAAGCTACCCCTGAATGGGCTGACTTTGAAGAAATAAAGTTAGTTTACATACAAGCAAGAATGATGTCAGAAGATGAGGGTATTGAGTACCAAGTTGATCATTATTACCCACTAGTACATGAGTTGGTTTGTGGATTACATGTCGCAGCAAATTTACAAATATTAACAGCAGCCGAAAACAGGGCTAAAAGTAATAGTTTTTCAGATGGTGATATAGTCTATTCTGCCTCGAGAGAGCGCAGGAATCCAAAATTAAAAAAGGATTCATAATGAAAAGAGTCAAATATCACAAAAAGTTGTCAGAGTATCTTTTAGAGCAGATGCTTCTGATGTCATTGGCAGAACCAAAGAAACGTCTTATCAGGTTATGAGGCGCCAACAGGAGTTAAGACGTGATGTCGATGCAATCTGCTTGCAAAACCAAGCTTCAGTTGCAGACGATGGCGCAGCGGTTGCAGGTAAAATCGGCGGCTTACCAAGCTGGCTTGCTAGTCACAACTATGGTGGTACTGCTGGCGGCTTCAGTGGTTCTACTGGGCTCACTGTCGCTCGCGTGCCTACTGCTACTCGCGCTCTTACTGAAACATTGGTTCGTGATGCAGTACAGGCTGTTTATCAAGATGGTGGTGATCCCACGGTAATGATGAGCATACCTGGCGTAAACTTTGAATGCGCCCTTGCCGCGTGAGTGACAAGTAAAAACAGTGTAAATTGCTGGAAACTCCTTAGAGTTCCTATAACTACAACGCAACTGGTAACGGTAAACGTGAATGTTTGAAAATATAGGAAATTGGACAATCAGCAGCCAAGATTCCAAGTGATTGGAATAAGGTTCAACGACTAGGTAATACAATCTTTATTTGTAATTCTGAGAGTATCAAATATAATGTTACTTGAATTAATTAAAAGGTGAAGATGATGAATACCCACGAACACACTGCAACTAAGATATGTTCTAAATGTAACGAAAGAAAAGATTTTTTGTTGTTTGGAAAAAATACTAATCAATGCAAGGCTTGCAAGGCTAAAGTTACATCCGCATATAGATTGGCTAATCCTGAAAGAGCTAATGAAGCCCGAAATAAATGGACTAAATTAAATCAAGAAAGGGTAAAAGAAAACAGCAAAAGATATTATGAAGAAAATAAAGATTTTATTTTGATGAAAACATCTTTATATAGGAAAGCTCATAGAGAAGAATATAGATTATATAGCATCAAATGGCGTACTGAGAATGCTGAGTATAAGAAAGAATGTGATGCTAAATGGTATAGTGAAAATAGAGAATATGCAGATAATCGCAATTATTTGTGGAGACTCAAAAATAAAGACAAGATAGCTATATTAAGTAAAGGTTCGTGTATTAGATGTCGAGATAAGCGGAACGAATATAATCGTATGTACTTTAAAAAACATCCTGAAAGGGCTAACGCAAAAAATGCAGCAAGACGCGCTGCAAAATTTGTAAGAACCGTAGTTTATTCTGATAGTAAGAAGATTGAAGCAATTTATAAAGATTGCCAATTAAAAACTATAGAAACAGGTGTTGAACATCATGTCGATCATTACTGGCCTTTAAGGGGTAAAACAGTTAGTGGGTTGCATGTTGAGTCTAATTTAAGAGTTATTCCAGCTTCTGAAAATCGTTACAAAGGAAATAAAATAGTTGATGATATAGTCTATTCTTAGGCGAGAGCTTAAGTAGCCAGTAATTAAAAAGTGGCTAATAATGCAAAAAGAATTAGAAAGTTCAGTGAATACCTATTTACTTCATCAGCCCGTGTCGCCACGTTGATGAGTGATCAGGGCAAGAGTGCAGAGCAAGCGACTGCGCTGGGTAGTGTGAACGTCTTTGTTAATTGTGTAGCATAGACGATAAAAAATGGAGTGAATTGCTGGAATGTCTTGTTAGATTAACTGGCTACAACGTGATTCGTAAGAATGAGCGTGAACGCTTGAAAACAGTTAAATAGAGAAAATCAGCAGCCAAGCGGCTTGGTGACAAGTCGAAGGTTCAGAGACTAGGTTATACAATCTTTTTTATTATTTGTAACTGACTTTAGTGCATTATGTACTATAATATACATAAGTTAGATATAAATAAGGTGAAAGATGATGAAAACCCAAGAGTGCTCCACAAGTAAAGTTTGTAACATTTGTAATATTGAAAAAGAAGTAAGTGTTTTTTATATTCGTAATGGTTATGTTCAAAAGTATTGTTTAGAATGTAAACATGAAAAAAATAGAAAACATTATCAAGATAATTCAGAAGCCTATAAGCATAATGCTAGTAAATGGGCTAAGAGTAATCCTGATAAACGTAAGGAAATTGTAAGCTCTTACGATTCACGCAATAGAGAAACTATTAGAGCCTATCACTCGAATAGAAAAATTGAAGTGAATGAAGCTAGACGAATAAAGTATGCCAACGGTTAGGCAGAAAGAATTAGAGCAAGCGTAACGGCTTGGTATCATTCAAATAAGCATAGACCGGAAATAAAGGCAGAACGCGCTAGATTATGTGCAGAAAGACAGCGGAAACTTAAGGAACTAATGCCTGAATATGCTGATATAACCGCCATAAAAGAGATTTATAAACAATGTCAGTTGAAGAATATTGAAACGGGTATTAAACATAATGTTGACCATATCGTACCAATATCTAAAGGCGGCAAACATTGTGCAACTAACTTACAAATACTTACAGCTTTTGAAAATCAAAGCAAGGGTGCAAAAATTATTTGATGATATAGTCCGGCCTATATGGAGACATATAGAAACAGTAATTAAAAAAGCTGTGTTAACAAATCGTACAGATTTTGGTACATTGAAACTGGTGCCTAATCGGCTCCAAAAAACACACACTGATTCTGGTGCAGCCCAGGTTGCTGATGTATTTATCGTTGACCCTTCCTATCTATCCATTTCTTATCTTAAGGGGTATAGAACGGAAGACTTGGCTAAGACTGGGCTTGCTGAAAATAAGCAAATGTCAGTTGATTGGACTTTGAAAGTATTAACTGAGAAGTCTCATGCCATAATCGGTGATATTAACCCAGCCGCCGCCGTAACTGCTTGATTATTATGAGAATTAAATAATTATATAACTTTTCATAGTATTTATATGTTATAATCTTTACTTTTTCCTAACAGGTACTATAATAAGTTCACATAGTATCTGTTAGGAGAATAAGGTGAGTAAAGAAAGAGTTAAAATAGACAAAGATTGGCTAATTGAGCAATACATTGTAAATCGAAAAAATTCTTATGAATTGTCTACATTACTAGGATGTAGTAATGTCACAGTATTGAATAAGTTAAAATTATTCAATATACCTAAAAGAACAGCAGGCGAGTCAAAACAGACTTTGGGCTGCAATACTGCATTACTCAAGAATAAAAAATGGCTTGAGAATGCTTATATCAAAAAACAGCTTTCAACTTTTGAGATTGCTGATAAGATAAAGACTACACCAAGAACTGTAAGGCTAGCTTTGATGTCATTCGATATACCTATAAGGTCATTGCGTGATGCAAGGAAGGTAAGTATAACAGCTAGCTACACACCAAGGATAAAGATAGATGTTCCATCAATTATCGATAGTTATTTAAGCTTAACTTCAACTGCCGTAATAGCTAAAAAAGAAGGTTGTTCACAAGGTGTTATTATCAATAGGCTAAAGGAAGCTGGTGTTGATATTAGAAGTAACTCAGAAGCTATATTTGCTGTTAATGGTAAGAATCCAGAAGATTATATTTTATTAAAAGACAAGGATTGGTTAATTGATAAATATGTTAATGAGAAACTATCATTATATGAAATAGCAAGGATGCTTGGATGTGTAGAGTGGACGGTTAGGATGGCTGTTAAATCATATGGTATAGAAATAATTAACCATACCACATCTTTTATTGAAAGAAAAATAAGAACTTTCCTGATTAATAATAATATTGAGTATATTGCAAATTGTAGAACAACTATATCTCCAATGGAACTTGATATAGTAATACCTCAATGCAATATAGCGATAGAAGTTAATGGTGTGTATTGGCACTCTAATTTAAAAGTAGATGCAAAATATCACGAATCTAAAAGGTTAGCTTGTGAATCAATGGGAATAAGACTTATATCATTGTATGAAGATGATATAAATAACAGATGGCCTATTATTGAAAGGATAATACTTAATGCTGTTGGGAAGTGTGATGATAAAAGAGTATTTGCAAGGAAATGTACAATTGATTTTAATCCTTCTGTTGAGGAGTGTAAGAATTTTTTAAATACATGGCATATACAAGGTTCATGTAATCAGAATAAGTTAATTAGCTTGAGAAATAATGGTGATTTGGTTGCTGTAATGGCATTCAATGGTAATGTTCTTTCGCGTTATGCTACATCTATAAAGGTGATTGGTGGGTTCTCAAAGCTTCTTAAAAACTGTGGTATTAATGGTGAGATCGTTAGCTTTGTTGACTTAGATACTTTCAGTGGTGGAAGTTATGCTAAGGCTGGATTTGTATTTGATAAATACCTTAAACCTGACTACAAATACTTAGTCAGAGGTAATAGAGTACATAAGTTCAGTTATAGACTGAAGAGGTTTAAAAATGATCCTGATTTATTATGGGAAGATGGACTAACAGAGAAGAAGTTAGCAGAGCTTAATGGGCTACCTAAAATATACAACTCTGGAATGAATAGGATGATTTATAATAATTAATAGAAAGCCCCTTAACCGGGGCTTTTTTATGCTAAACATTCCACACAACTTGACTTTTCATCAAAATAGTGCAAACTGCTAGCAGATTTTATACGCTTCAACACTACACCCCCTCTCCGTAGTGCAATCCTATAAATAAACTTAGGTTTCCCAACCTTGGTTACTCACCTTCCCAAGGTTGGTTTTATCCACTTTGGAGTCAAAAATGCCTGAAATAGCAAAACCAATAGCATCTAAGGATGAATCTAAAAAAGTAAAGTACCCCATGAATGTTAAAAACATTCATACGAATACCTTATGTCTTGAAAATGGTATGATTAAGCCAGGTGAAAACGGCCTTGCCACGCAATCGGAAATTTCAAATTTCCTAAATAAATATTTGGAGTTAGTATAATGCCAACTACCGTATCAGTACCCACATGTACCGGAATTGCTAATGCCGCAATTCTAACCGCTTTAAGAACCGCTCAATTGGGAAACTCTGGAATGATGGCTTCCAATGCCGCAGGAGGAGCCCTTGATAGCGGTATTACTTCAACCTTACTATGCACATCTCAAGACCCAGCTGCGGGTGTTACTGTGGATATCGGAACTAATGTCGCATTAAAATTCAGTAGGTTTTAACAATGTTTCAACCTACGTTTGATGGTGTTATTAAGTCAGAGTTTTTAACTCATATAGATGAAATTGCTCATAAGCAAACTCAACCATCGGAAGCTTTAATATTAGCAAGGAACGCAGAATTAAGAAAAAATCCTGGCGCTATAAAGGATTTGGAATGGGGCAGAATGGTTGCCAGTATTCCTATGAATATGTTTGAGAAGGCCATTAGGGACGGATATAAATTAAATCATAAAGACTCCGATGTATCCGCAAAAGAAATGGCTCGGTATCTACAATCCACAGAAGGCAAGCTATGCCTAATTCAGGAGAAAAACTGATGGCCGGTGATTTATACAAAAGACACCCAAGAGAAAATCTTGAGTACAAAGATGGTTCAAGAGCCAAAGACTTAGGAGCCGCCATAACAACGAATCCATTTCCGTCCTTATCCGAGGATTGGTTCTCATGGAATGATGGTTGGAATAAAATAGCAAATGATAATAACTCTATTATTACTAATTGGAACTTTCTTACCTCAACAACAAACGCTGATCCTGGATTAGGTAATTTAAAATTCAATACCGCAGCGTTTGCCACCGCGACTATTATCTATGCGAGTTTTACTAACGCAAGTGGCTCAATAACATCACCTGGATTGATCAACTTAAAAGCTGGCGATGTTATAAAATTGTACAATGCCGCTGATGCAACTAATTTTGCCATATATACGGTGTCAATTGTTACGATATTGACATTCGCTACGCTCACAGTTACTTATGGCTCTAGTGCTGGATCATTATTCACGAATAATGCACCTATTATTATGCAGCTAAACAAGGCATAGAGATGGCCAAGCTATTCTCATTAAATTATAAGCGTAACGTAAATTACTTTACGGATGGCAACCCTGAGACACGCTGGCCTCATATCCTTAACACTGTGGGTATCGGCAAGGCTAATCAAGATCCTGGAATAGGATTAGGCGCAGGTTCCACATTAACGAGATCAACTACGGGAACATTATTCGATTTTGAGGGTATTTTACGTTATGCCAAAGTTAATGAGGCTAGATTCCAAGGCGCTAGACGCGTGGAAAATTTAGTACCTTTAAGTGAAAGCATAACATCCGGCGGGGCTAGAATAGTCGTAACTTCAAACGCTATTGCCAATCCCGTTGATGGAGCCATTACAGCGGATAAAGCCGCCGCTGATTCAACCGTAACAAATACTCATGAACCAAAGCGAGTAGCTTTATCCGTTATCACGCAAGTATATTGCGCACAAGTATGGGTTAAAGCAGCTGGACTAAACTACATTCAAATACGAATAGGTGGCGCCAATGGCGTCATGTTTAACGTTGGCGCTGGAACGATTGGTACGGTTAGTGGTACCGTTATCAATTACTCCATGACTCCATATGCCAATGGCTGGTATTTATGCCAAGTTACGGCTAATTGTGCCGCCGATGCTACCGCTTATTATCTAATGTCAGCCGATGGCATAGCAACTACGTTCACGGGAGATAATGTTGCTGGCATCTATGTATGGGGATTTATAGTAACTAATCTATCATCACAGTCAAATCAAAACCCAGATACGTATATATCCTCCGGTGTTCTTTCTACGCCATGGTATGGAGCGGGTGTTGATGCCGTTAAATACTATAAGAATACGAATGGAAATATCATAGTTGCTAATCATATTGTATTCGGTAATGGAACTTTAATAGGTACGCCTATTACTATGCTTAATGAAGGAACAACTACAAATTATCAAACTTATTCAGATGACCTAACAAATGTAATCTGGGTGCCTAATGGGACTGTGGTTGTAGCTTCTGCTGCCGTTGCACCCGATGGAAGGCTAACTGCTGAAAAAGTTAATACCTTAGCTACCAATGCTTTTCACCGCATATCAAATGATAGTAGCGTTACTATTGGCAATACTTACACGCAATCATTATTTGTTAAGGCAGGGGAATATAGCTTTATACAGTTTGCTGGAAGCACGGGTTTCGATTCTGTTAATTTATGGGTTAACTTCAATTTGTCAAATGGCACTGTGGGTAATAAGGGGTCCACAGCAACAACTTATAGCATTATCCCCTGTGTTAATGGCTGGTATTACATTAGTTTAACAGCAATAGCAACGGCTACATCAGCAGCAGCAAGATTCCTTATTTGTCTTATAGATACCGACCAAAATGCAAGACAACCTGTATTTATTGGTACTGCAAATGCAGGTGTTTATGTTTGGGGCTCTGATCTTGAAGACGGTACGCTTAGTTCACATATTCCTACAGTAGCAACCTCAGTCACTAGAGCAGCGGATGTTTATACGCCATGAAACGAATTGTTTACACTTCCAATATGACTGAGTTTAGTAAAGAACAACAGAACTATCTTGATTTAGTCGAGATGCAAACCGTTAAACTGGATGACTATACTCCAGCGCAGAAATCTAAGGTTGACCCAACCAGCACCAAGAATCCAAAAATATCTTCTAATACGTATGATAGTTTAGGTAATGACAAACTAGCAACTGATCAATTATCCAAACTAGGATTTGATTTTTCCATACTTGGTGATTGGAACTGGGATGGATTATCACCTGATGTCAATGCCATTGTTACACCAGCTTATGCAATACCGCATGGTTGGATAGGATGGCCAGACCAATTTTCAATCACGCAATTGGCAAAAACAAAATGAGTGATTGGCAAACTTTCTTCTTATTGTGGGTACTAGCAATATCAATAATATGGGCATTATTTAGTAATGACGAGGGCTAGTGAAATATTTATTAATATTGTTATTAACGGCATGTACGCCAATGACTTCCGCTATGAAGAGTAGTCAATCATCAGACCAGGAATCTTCACAAGCATCCGCGCAATCACAAGGCACTTCACATAAAGATTCTAGTCGTGAAATGCCTATTATTATAATTTGTAATCATTTAGGAACTGGAGCTTCGGAATGTATTAGAAGGTCAGTACCCTATAACGATGTTAAGGAACTTACGCAATGAAATATTTATTATTGTTTTTACTAGGCATTGGTGTTGTTAATGCCGCGCCATTTGTTGATTCGGATGCTACTACGCAAACTATTACTGGTTGTAAGGTGCAAATAGATACCGCCGCTACATTCGATAGCCCAGCGGTTAATAAGGCATGCCATATTGACGTATCTAACGTGGCAGTTGGTTCCCACAGTATTAAAGCTACATTCTACAATGTTGATCCTATTTGGGGGAGGAGTGAAAGCGTATTCAGCGTCCCTTTAGCATTCACAAGACCCTCTGCGGCAGTTCTTTCGGCTCCCCTTAATTTATTATTGGTTCCTTAAAATGACATACGATGACATCGTCAATACTTCATTAGCTTATGCTGACAGACAGGATGTCGATGTCACAAGTCGTATTGATTTTTTTATGCGAATGGTTGAGTCACGTATCAATAGATTATTGGTTATTGAGGACATGAGTATTCGATATACTTTTCCTGAGCCAAACCCTACGGATGGTCGTTACGTTTTACCTAGCGATTTCAGTGCGCTTCAGGATATCGCCATTGTCAATTTAACTACGCCAACAAGCCGCAATACGTTGTCCCTTGTCAATCCTGAACAAATGAATACGGCTACAAATACCGTCAATGTGGATAATAGTTTAAAGCATTTTTATAATATATTAGCTAGTAAACTGATTGTTCAGCCTATTGTTATAGATGGCACTAGTTCATTGGAGATTGTATATTATGGAAATATCGTTCCATTGACGCCTGCCGTACCTACTAATTGGATTTCACTAAACCATCCTGATTTATACATCAACGGGATATTGGTGGAAATAAATTCTTTTGTTAAGGATGCCAATGCCGCATCCTTATGGGACGCTAGATTTAAACAAGTTATTATTGAGCTGGAAGATGCTGATAACGTATTAGTATATAGTGGTACCCCGCTCCAGACTAGAATAGGATAAATAAAATGGCTTTAGAAACGGCATCAACTATTGCAGGTCTTGATCCAAACAATCCAGTTCCTTCTGATCCAGTTGGACAAGGCGATGACCATTTACGATTGATAAAAACCGTATTAAAAGATACGTTTCCAGGAGCGGCCTCCGCAGGTTTTGCTATCCCCATCATTGCCACGGAAGCGGAATTAAACTATGTGCATGGTGTCACTAGCAATATACAATCACAATTTAATTTTCTACAAGCGGGGACAGGTGCGGTCACTAGAACAACCCAAAATAAATTAAGAGATTATGTAAGTGATAAAGACTTTGGTGTCATAGGTGATGGTGTTGCTGATGATACCGCTGCGTTGAATCTAGCTGGAGCATCGGGTAGAGCGGTATTGCTTACTGGAACTTCTTATAAAATTAATGGTGTGGTAACTGGTAATTTTTATCAATCTACGACTACCGCCTTAATCTATACGGGGACTGATAAATTCCATGTATTAGGACTTATACAGCCAACTACTGGACTTTTGTTTTCGGATACTGGAGCGGTTATCAATCGACTAGGCGACCGCTTATTTTTGGGCGATGCCAATGTTATGTCAGGCGATTCCACATCAACCGTAAAAACTTGGGCTGGTGCTACCGCTGGAGCTAAACTACAACCTAACTATGGTTGGATTGAAAAAAATTCGCTTACTGTTTCTTACGCATCCAAGGGAATTGGTATAGCCGGAGGAACAAGGACATCTCAACTAACAGGAGGAGCCGCCATTGGCGTTTCTTCAATTGCATACAATGATAATACTGTTAATTCAGTTAATGCATGGGCATTATATCTTGATTCAAAACGCGCTGTGGGTTCATTGGGAGCGGCTTTTGGAACGGAGATAGAATTAACTGAAATGGGTTCTTATACGGATTTATATTCAGTTGCTACTACTAAAACAATAGGGATATCGCTTTCCGCAGGTGGAGACCCCGCCGTTAATGGCACTACGGATTCTTGTACCATTGGCTTGCAAATAACGAATAATGGAGCTAATTGGGGGCGTGGTATCGCATTTGGCAGTAGTTCACTAAGACCGTTTACGGATAGTGAAAGTCTTACTCATTACAAGGCTATTGTTTTAAGAAATGCCATGCAGCTAGGCTGGGAGGATGCCTCAGGCGGAAGCTGTGGGTTCCTGCGGAGCTCCATAACAACATCGGCTAGTGAAGTATCAATGCTACTAGCAAACAATAACGTCTATGTGAGAGGAGCCACTGGGTTAAAAATAGCTCAGTTTGGACATGTCGCAAGCGCGGTTAATTATGCTTATATAAGCAACAATGCGACGGGTTTTCCCGTCCAACTGTCAGCTTTAGGCGACGATGCTAATATTGATATAAGGTTTAATCCAAAGGGAACTGGATATATGCGCTTTGGTACTTTTGGAGCAACCGCCGATGTCGTATGTAATGGTTACATTACTATAAAAGACGCGTCAGGAGCCCTTCGTAAACTAATGACAACGGCTTAATCCATGGAACTCATTACACTATCATTTAATCAAGATCAATTGATGCTAATTGATAGAGCGTTGCAGCAATTGCCATATATTATTGCCGCTCCTTTGATAAGTAATATTAATCAACAATTATCTTCCAATAATTTGAAAGAGCCTAATTGTATTAAGGAAGAATCATGTCTTTAGAAACAGCGTCCTTTATTGGTCAATTACAAATAGCGAATCCAACAAGGCAAGACCCAATTAATCAGGGCGATGACCATTTAAGGTTGCTTAAATCAGTATTGCAAATTCAATTTCCTGGCATATCCGGCACTGGCTTTGCCAAGGCTATAACGGCTACGGAAGATGAATTAAACTATGTTGATGGAGTGACAAGCCCGATACAGCCACAGCTTGATAGACTTAGCAATGCTAATCCCATTGGTATGATTGTCATGTGGTCTGGTACGGTTGTTCCTACAAACTGGCAGATATGCGATGGTACTAATGGAACACCTGATTTAAGAGGCCGGTTTATTTGGGGCAAAAGTCCATCTAATACGCTTAATTCCATTGGCGGCACGGCTGATTCAGTTATTGTGCAGCATACGCATACCGCTGGTACCGTTAATACGGTAGCGTTAAACGCGAGTACGGAAAATGACTTACACGCTCATACGTTTATAACGGGTTTAGAGAGTTCGGATCATACGCATACCGTTCCAACTATTATAGGAGGCGGAACTATTCAAGGCGGCGCTGGGTTAGCTCTTGGCAATACTACATCTAGCGGAGTTAGCGCATTGCATGCCCATAGCGGAACAACCGATACTGAGAATCAAGCTCATAGTCATACTATAAGTGGAACTGTATCAGCGGTGACCACAATAGCAAGCACTGGCGTATCCGCTACGAATCAGAATCTGCCACCTTGGTATGTTCTTGCCTACATTATGTTAATGTCTTAATAATATGGAAATTAAAAGTATTACGGTTGCTGAAACAAAAGGACTTAATACGGATATAGTCCCCGTTAATTTATCACCTGATACGTTCACGGGTGGTAGTAATTTCCGCTGCGTTAGAAAAGCCGTTGTTTCATTTAATGGCAAAACCGATTTAATGTTTTTTGCCGATCCTATTACACCAAGTAAAATCGCTTGTGTCGTATCTAGTGATATTGCTTTCTATGTAGTAATGGGAACCACATCTATCGTAGCTGGCAATGGTACCAGTTTCTTTAATATATCTTCCGCTCCATATTCAGTAGTTGCCGACAATTGGGATTTCTGTAATGATAATCAAGTTCCCATATTCAATAATCCAGATTGGTATCCTGAATATTGGGATCCAATAAGCGGAAGTCAACTTTTACAACCATTGCCATTCTCAGCAACGCAAACTTGGCAAGCCGCTTCAAAACATGCGAACTTAATTCGGTCACATAAGAATTTCTTATTCGCACTGGGAACCGTTGAAGGCGCGGTTGAAAAACCAACGACTTTTAGATGGTCAGCTCCCGCCGATAATGGGAGCATACCTTTTACTTGGGATGAAACCGATCTATCCACCATAGCGGGCGTATCGGTTCTTCAAGGAAACTATGGCCGAATCGTAGATGGACTAACGCTTAGGGATACGTTTGTAATTTATTCTGAATCTGGAATAAGCATACTTCACTATATCGGTGGAGAGTTTATATGGAATGTAGTAGAGCTATCTAATACTTATGGAATACTTGCTAAGAACTGTGTTGTCTATGCGAATCAAAGACATTATTTTATTACTCAAGATGATGTAATGGTTCATGATGGAACCAATGTCATATCATTATTGCATAATAGATTGAGGTTAAAAGTAAGGGCTGCATTGGGCTCCGTACATGCTAAAAATTCTTTCGTAGTAGCGGACTATTCCAAGAAGGAAATATGGTTCTGTATTGTGGAAGCAACTTTTACATTGCCAAACATAGCGATAATTTATAATTGGGAAGACGATACCTTTTCAATACGTGATCTTGATTCAAAGTTTTCCAGTATGACGTATGCGCCACTAATAGCCACAACCCTTGCCATTGGTTGGGATACAATCACCGCTCAATATGATAATGCGTTAGGTTCCTGGGCTAACTTAATTGGAAACTCGGCTGGGCAAGATCCGGCATGGGATGACCAATCTGGGCAATGGGATTTGTCCCCTTTTAGCTGGAACTATGTAAATGACATACCCATTCTAGGCGCAATCATAGGCGTCAATCCAGCGACTAGCATTGTAAGCGCATTAACGGTTGATGATGGTAGCGCGGATCTTAATTCAACGTTGATTCACGAAGACTTTACATTCGATAATCAATTGTCAGTATCCACAGTGGTAAGTATGTATCCCATGATTCAATGCACAGGCAATATGTCCATACAGATAGGTTCAAAGTACAATCTAGGCGCTGAAACACTGTGGAAACCAGCGGTGATCTATGACCCATCAAAAAATAAGAAAGTAGATATACGGTCTACTGGAGTTTATCATTCTTGGAAATTTTCAAGTATAGGTAATACCCCCTTTGGGCTATCTGGATTTACGCTATATTATGCTAACAATGGTCAAAGATAATGGAAACCGTACCTAAAGGGTTATCGCCTGACTTAGAGAATTATTTTACTAGGATGGCACAATCTATAGATGATCTACAATCTAATTTAGTTCCAGAACACAGAACATCCGTACCTACAAGACCCGTTATCGGTAGATTATATTACTTTAAACATATAATTGGTCCGATAACCGCTGAAGGATTGTGGATTTATAAAAATACTGGGTGGGTACATATAGCATGAGTTTATACAGTTTCCACATGCTAAATCCTATAATGCTAGATTCCCTTTGGCCTCAATTAATGGTTCATCTAGAACGGGTAATTAAGGTTAGTAACGGGGAGTTTACCGAAGAAACGCTTTATAACCGCGCTATGAGTGGAGGATCGGTAATCGTTACGGTTAACATGGGTAGCGATATTATAGCGGTAACTACGATAGAAATAGTGACTTACGATAGCGGTTTAAAGAGTCTTCTTATTCCTATATTCGGCGGGGATAAGATGTTTAGTTGGGGAGAAGACTTTATAGTTTTCTTAAAGATGTTAGCTAAACAATTTAATTGCACTGAATTAAGAGGAATGGCAGTTAGAGACGGATGGATGAGGGCGTTAAAATCAAAAGGATGGATTGAAACGTATTCAGTAATTAAATTGCCTTTGGATGATGAATTATGAAAAAAGAATTAACCCAACAACGATTATTTGAAGTAGCTCACTATATACCTGAAAAAGGAATTTTTATAAGGCTATTTGGGTGCAAAGGAAGCCGCGCTGGGGATATTATGGGTAGTTATACTAAGGCTGGATATATAGAAATTACTATTGATTATGAACGCTATTATGCACATAGATTGGCATTTTTATATATGATAGGAAAGTTTCCATCTGGATGCGTAGATCATCTTGATCATAATGGTTGTAATAATTAATGGAAAAATTTACGCGATACGATTGTTATTGGAAATTTACAAAATACCTCATTGAGGAAAAACAATAAATCTGGATTTAATGGCGTTTGTTTTGATAAGTCTAAAAATAAATGGAAGTCATCAATCCATTTTAACAATAAAGAAATACATTTAGGCCGTTTTTATAATCTAGCAGATGCTATCAAATGTAGGAAACAAGCCAATATTAAATATGGCTTTCACGAAAACCACGGCTTAAATATAGGAGAGCCATCATGAGCGGAAGTTCAAGTCAAAATCAAGGGCTCAACATTTATGGCAACAATTCCCAAAACTCACGCTCAGGTGGTAGCACATTTGGGCAAAATGTATTTAATGGCGGCGCATTAAATAACCTATATAGTGGAGCGCAAGGCTTATTTAATCAAGGTGTGGGTACTAGCCAGGGCATGGTGCCAGGAGCTATTAATTATCAGAATCAGCAAGCCCAAGGCGCGGCTAATGCCAATCAAGGTATGCAGCAAGGTGGCGTCTACGGAGGACTGGGCATTGGTAATCAACTAATGAGCTCATTACAGCAATCCCAAAATACGCCGTCTGCTACACAGCAAATTTATGGTGATGTCATGGGTGGCCAAGGTAATAATTATGCCGATGCCATGAAGCAACAATATATCAAGGATGCTAATAGAACCCAGCAAAATATGATGTCTAATCTGGATGCAAGAGCCGCAGGTACTGGGATGACCGGAAGTTCAAGACAGGGTGTATCGCAAGGAATAGCGGAGCGTGGTATTAATGATGCTCTACAAAGTAATCTAGCTCAGACTGGTTACAATACCTTTGATAAGGATTTACAGAATAAATTAAATATAGCACAGCAAGCGGATACTAACAATTTTAACCGTCAAAACTTAATGTCAGGGATGCTAGGACAGCAACAGAATACGGTTAACCAAGGGATTAACAATACTGGTGCCGTTCAAGGTTATGGAATGGGGCAATTCAATGCCGCTAACGCCCCTTGGCAACAAGCGCAGAGTTATCAAGGCGTTATTGGCGCGCCAACGGTTCTTAACTCTGGTAATAGTTTTAATCAGGGCCAGGGTACTTCAACGGGTTGGGGATATGGACAGAACTCCGGTTCAGGTAAAGGTTCAGGACTGCTGTAATGAACACTGAACTCGCTTATATAGAAAAAATTGATAAATTAGGTGATTGGATCACTGAGAACCTACAAGAACCTATTATTCAAATAGATCATTTCTTTATACCTGGCGTTTATGTTCGTGTGGGCTTCCTTCCTGCCGATTCTATATTAACAGGTAAAATACATAATTATGAGTGTATTAATATAGTTGCTAAAGGCAAGATTTCAGTAGCCACCAAGGAAGGTTTTACTCAGTTAGAAGCAGGAGCTATCTTTAATACTCCAGCAGGAACAAAGAAAGCTGGTTATGTTATTGAGGATACCGTGTTTATAACGGTTCATGGTTGCGACAAAACGAATATTGAGGAAGTAGAAAATTATCTAAGTAGTGATACTTATGAAGATTATCTACTTAAAATGCGGGGACTAACATGTTTATAGATTCTATTGGAGCGGCATTAAGTTCTATTGGTGGAGCAATGGGTGGTGCGGCTGGTGGAACTGCCGCTGGAGCGGGTACTGGAGCAGCACTTGGTGGCACGGCTGCTGGTGGAGCCGCTACTGGTATTGGCTCCGCTGTGGGGTCGGCAATAACTCCCGCTATGTCATCATTAGGAACTGCGGCAAGTGCGGCACCGGCGGCTGAAGGAATAGGTGCGGCGGGTAGCGCAGCTGGGTTTGGAAGTCCGGCGACAAGCGCGGCGGCTGCACCAGCGGCAAGTGCAGGTGGAGCGGGCGCAGGTTCCGGCATTATGGATTCAGTAATGGGTAAGATGGGTGGACAAGGAGGTGGTGATCTGCAAATGCTTGGTCAACTTCTATCTAAATCCAAACATTCCGGCATGGGACAAAGTACGCCGCAACCGCTAAATATGCAACAAGGAATGCAAGGTTATGTTAATGCAGGTGATCCAGGACAAGCCGAACAAGAGCCGATGGATATTAATGGGTTCATTTCACAGATTATGGGGAAACGGTAATGGCTTCCCCATTCAATATTCAGACGAATAACGCTAATTGCAAGGGCGCATTCTCATATAGCGTAGCGCACCGCGCTTCAAAGTCTTTTCGGCTATATGATGACCTCGCTATGCCGGTTACTTGGTATATTTGTCGTAGCAGAACTTCCCTGCCATTGCTTTCGGTGAACCATTGATGCTTCTTTTCCTCGCCTTTTCCTTTGCTTATTTCATTGCTGAGTTCTTTGGGGAGCACCACATCGTAAATCCAGCGCCTTGTTATCTGAGCGCAGTACGGCGGGGTGCTTTTATTGCCTTTGAATTCGTCGCCATAAAGTCTCATCAATGCTATATAGAACTCATCGGGAAACAATTTAATCCACTCGCTTGGAGCATCGAGCATGAGTAACTTGCGAATAGCTTCCATGTGCGGAGAAACGACGACAACATTTTGGAGCGCCTGCTCCATTCTATGGAACTGGTCATCGAGCGCCAATTTTATGGGTAAGGATTTTTCGGTTGTTCTGGAAAGCATTACTAATAGATTAAATTGTCGTCTGTTTAGTAAAAAACCCTTAGTTGGACGCCCTGCACCCCGCGTGTTTCCTAATTCTTCGTTTTCGCGCTTAGTTTCAGATAGTCCACGTACAATCTCAAAAGGCATTGTTCCTCGGCTTAAAAATAAGGATTCTTGTTCCTTTATTAATTGTTTTAAGCTTGAATGGTTGACATACCCAAAAAGTTTGTACAGTTCCAGCGTTGATATTCTGGCTTCTTTGTTTTGTAAAAATACTAAGTCTTGCATGGCTAATTCTCGTCAAAGGATATTATGTGAGACTTATTATTACATAATTTTAATAAAAAATAAAATATTATTTAACTATTAATTACAATGGAGAAACGGTAATGGCTGACAATATGGAAGGATTAGGAACGATGCTATCGTTCTTGGGGCAGGGTTCTAATGCCGACAGTGCCGATCCGCTTCCTGATCAATCACCTCCCGCCGGTTTCTTTCAGCAACCTCAACAAGTGCAAGCTCCTCAACCTGGTGGAAGCGGGGTATTAAAAGGGGTTATTGGCAGTCTATTGTCAAATTATTTAAGTAATAAATTAAATACGCATTTAGAAAATACCGCCGCTAAAGAGCAAGGAGCACAAATAGGCGGAGTCATCGATGAGCAGCTAAAAGTCATCCCTAAAGATAATCCAATTCATGCTTTTTTAACAAATAACCGCCGCATGGTTAGTTCAAGCAATCCTGAATTGGTTAAGTCAGGGCTTAAAGCTTACGATAATTTTAATTCGTCAATGGCTAATAATTTGCAAACTACCGCCGAACAAAAAAATATTCAAGACCCTACCGTTATGGCATTTCAACAACGTAAAGATAATGTGGGTTCAATCCCAACGGGGATGACTAGAGACGCGCAAGGCAATCTAAGCTATGCTGGAATGGCTAACGGCGGTAATTATGGCGATGTTATAGCACAACGCGCACTTGATCAACGCATGGCGGTTACTCCAGTACAACAAAAGCAATTGGATTTAGCTAACCAAGCCCAACAACGTGCGGATGCAAGAGACACAAGGGATGAGCAAAGGTATCAGCAATCATTAATAAAGGACATAAATCCAACTCATAGAGCGGCCTATACGGGTAATTTGTCGGCTATTAATCAAATAGATACCGCTCTTAAAGCGGTTCAAGAACGGCCAAAATCATTTGGATTACAGATGATGGGCGGTGACAAGATTAATCAAAGACTTGACCCTGAAGGGACAAAATATAGAGCGGACGTATCACAAATATCCAGTGCCAAGCGTCATGATATATCGGGTGCGGCGGTTAGTCCTACTGAGGACAAATACTTACAACCATTCCTGCCAAATGAGACCGATACGGCAGAAGCCATTCAGAAGAAACTATTGGCTTTACGCGAGCAATATGTAAATACCAATAATGAAATTGGTAGCATATACAAAAAAGGATATCGAAACGCTTTACCTGATATACCCAAAGACCCTATAACAATGCAAAATGAAAGAAAAGCGGCAATACAGGCTGAGTTAGACAAGAGGCAACTAAGTAAGCAAACCACTCCAACACAACCTCAACCTAACGGAGTAAACCCCGCTCTATTAGAAGAAGCTAAACGTCGTGGATTAATAAAATGAAATCAGTAGATGTTGTTCAATACTTTATGGACAAGGGTTATCAGCCCCATCAGGCGGCAGCTATTGCTGGGAATCTTACTCAAGAGTCTAGTCTTAATCCTGAAATTATTAATAAAAAATCAGGTGCTTTTGGATTAGCTCAATGGGTAGGCCCCCGTAAAAAAGCTCTGGATGCCTTTGCTCAAAGACAAGGTAGTTATGCCACTGACCCAGGAACACAACTAGACTTTATTAATCATGAGTTAAATACTACGGAGAGCCGCGCTAAACAGAAGCTAATGGCAACATCCAATCTTGAAGACGCTACCAATGCATTTAGTAATCATTTTGAACGCGCAGGTGCTAACGAAAAAAATAATACTCGAAGGGTTTCTCTAGCTCAAAAAGCCTTGGATTTTATGATACCCACAGCTTCGGCTAGTGAGGATCCTTATAAAGCTTCTCAAGAAGATTTTTCTAAAATGTCAGATGCGGATTTACAAGCCGCTTTAGGAGATAGCCCCTCACAAGTACCTGTGGATACCGCAGATTACAGTAAAATGTCCGATGCTGAGATTAAAGCCGCTCTTGGGCAACAAACTTCACAAACTCAACAACCCGCTTCTACCCAAGAAGATTACACTAAAATGTCTGATGCCCAACTGCAGGCGGCTTTAGGACAACCCACTACACTTGTGGGAAACCCTGTGCAATCCACTGGGCAAGAAGGCCTTAATAGTCCGGAACCTACAGATTATAGTATAGGTGACATAGGGAAATTCATACTCCCATCTATTGGAAATACGGTAATCGGAGCCGCCAGCTCTTTATTGCACCCTTCTGATACGATAAAGGCATTAACGCAAGGTGCTGTAGGCGGGGTTGCCCATTTAACAGGGCAAGAAGACAAGATAACCCCTGAAGCTATGGAGACAGCAGATTCAATTGGAAAATTCTATAAAGATAGATATGGTTCGTTGCATAATATAGAACAAACCGCTATCACTGACCCCGCAGGGTTAGCATTTGATGTCAGTTCCATCGCTGCCCCCATAGGGGCATTAACTAAAGGGCTTTTAAAAGGTACTAGTAAAATAGCCGCCCCTTTATTAGGATTAACCACAGGTACAGGTACAGATACAATTGGGCGGGCATATCAAGCGGGGAAAGCGGGTGGCGATGCAGCAGCAGCTTTAAAGGGAAATATGCGCGGAGCAATCCCTATGTCGGATACTATAAATACGATGAAATCGGCTTTGGGTAATTTAGCGAATGTTAGGGGAAGTAATTATAGATCGGGTATTGGCGATATTTTTCAAGACAAAACCCCTCTAAACTTTCAACCCATTTCCCAAGCCGTACAAGATGCAAATAAGATAGATACGTTTAATGGTGTTTCTATAAATCCAAAAACTTTAAAGGTACAGGATAAAATAACAAAAGCGGTTGCAGATTGGTCTGAGCAAGACCCCGCACAATTCCATACCATTGAAGGGTTGGACTCATTAAAAAAATATATTGGAAATATTAAAGATGGAACTAATTTTGGAACGCCTCAACGTGCTGTAGCGAATAGATCATATAATGCGGTACGGGGTGCAATTGAGCAGCAAGCCCCTGGATATGCCGAAACTATGAAGAATTATGCAGATGCTTCTAAACAATTAACGGAGCTTACCAAGACTTTTTCATTGGGTGAAAAGGCTACAACCGATACGGCGTTAAGGAAATTACAGAGCATAGGCCGAAATAATGCCAATACAAACTTTGGGAATAGAACTAAACTTGTTGAGGATATGCAAAATGCGGGGGCCCCCCAGATGCTCAACAGTATTGCAGGGCAGTCGTTGAGCAGCTGGACGCCTAGGGGACTACAAGCTGCAGGTGCAACGGGATTAGGCGGATTGTCACTTTATGGGCATAACCCTTTGTTAGCAGCTTCTTTGTTAAGTACAAGCCCCCGTTTGATGGGCGAGGTTTCTCAGAGCTTGGGAACGTTGGAACGAAAAGTAACCCCCACGTTAAAAGGCTATGTGGCTAGTGGTATTGCAGGCGCTATACAAGATAGACAAGCCACTAAGAAGAAGAAATAAACCCGATCTCCTCAAGTATCTTGTAGCAGTTATCAATATACCATTGTTTATCCACATCCTCCGGAAACACTGTGGGTAACTCCTGTAGCGGCCTACATCCTTCCGTTAAGGGGACGTCATTACCGCTCTTAGCATATATAATTGTTCCAGGACAATCGGTTGACTTATACCAGCGAATTGTCTTACCTAAGAAAATACCATCTTTAAATGCTCCTCCTTTAACAACTCGCAAGGTTAGGAAGTCCTTTATATCCGTGCAATTAGTGACGGTTTCTTCGATGTCAATAGCATGCGTTAACTTGTTAACCACAGCATTAATGCATACCTCATTAACAGGATTCTTTGAGATATCTTTTAATCGATAGGCTCCTTTCAACTTAACGCTATTATTTTCTTTAATAGCGATATAGTTATTAATATCCCTTGAATAGATTGCTTTATAAATAGTTTCTTCTGTCTCAAAGTTAGTTATTGTTTCCCAATGATGTACAATAGCATTTAACTTAGGTTCGTTTAGCTTGTTAGTGTAAATAACAATTCCATCAGTATTCCCTGATACAACTTCTATTCCAGCAAGCTCCAGCATTTCAATAAGCATAAGTAAGGCAAGCTGACCCGTTAATGTAATCTGAATGACTAACTGAGGTGAGTATAAGGATGAGTATTGATTGCCCATTTTTCCAAAGGAACTATTAATAATAATTTTCTGGCAATCCGCCGTAACTTTATCCCCCGTATGTTTAGCTTTAATCCGTTCATCTACAATCAGTCCATAGACTTTTAGAAAGTCCGTACCCATCGATTTAGGTGCCAACTTTTGATTGAGTATAATCATGGGATAATAAGACGTCACATCTCGATCCCGAATAATCATAGAGTCCGTTTCAATATACCCTTGACTTTTTTCCTTGGAATGCAGACCACCAATTCCCAGTTGATAGGTGCTATTATTGATAACAATGTTAAGGCTTGATAATGCCGGTGGTAAACTTATGCGACCGTTCTCAGCAACAACGAATGGACTATCTTTAACCACGCTTAACACCGTGGACATTAAGGAAGTTTGATACTTTAGGAAGGAGGGAACCTTGTATTTATAAACCCTACCTACTTCTACTGGTTCCTTGCCTATTCTATACCCTTTGCGCTTTTCAACCGCGTCACGTATAACGATTTCCGCAATTTGCGCGTCACTACGCGACCTTAAATCCATTCTGTACCGCTTACTCATAGCGCAGCGTAAATCTAACTGTGGGCTTATAGCATGCGTTAATAGCACCGTATCCAATAAATCGTTCATGCAGTAATGGCGAGTAATTAACTTCTGCTCATAGGTGAGTTCATTATCAGGAGGAAAAGGAAGGTCTTGTAGTTTTGGGGCGTGGATACGTCCGCTATAAACTTTTAGGGATCCGTCCAGAGGGAGGACGTTAATGACATCCACGCTATTAACATTAAAAGGAATGATTTTAAATTCATGATAAATGTCATTAGGTCTAAAGTTTTGCAAGATGATTAAATCACTGGCTTTCTTAAAAGTAGTAGGATTGGCATGGTGCGGGTAACAAGCTAAAGTGGCTAAAGGAATATCATAGTTATTAGAGTTAAATCCAATAAGCTGAAAGTTTTCCATAACCCACTTTAATTTAGCACTATCCAATACCTCGTTGTCCAGTATTTCAAATAATAAGCATTTGCCGGAATTGGGTTCACTGAAGGCAATAAGAAAATAGTTTTTATAGCACTCAATATCAAAATATAAGGGGGTTCCCACAGTGGCAACCAGTTCACTATCCGTGAATTGATTATACCGTGCGGCTAGTGCCGACTCTAAACCTGGCAAGTAGTCCTCCCGTTCCCAAATCGGTTCGGGTGGACGTTTAATGCCGTTTTTTTTAAACTGGGGCGGTGTAGACTCTTCCCACCAAAATAAATCTAGGTTGTAGGATGTGGATTTCATGAAATTAATATCGCTCTTTTGCCATATAAAGTACGGTGGTTGAATCCTGTCCACCTTACGGAATCATTAAGCATTTTGTTTTTTTTATTGTAGGTTCACCAGTTTATGAATTTGCAGGCAGAGTTTATATCCATGTTTAATACAACTATTAACCACGGCTTGCTGGGCCATGTTATTCAAAAAACGTACCCCCATGTCAATCGGTTGTAGGTATGTATTGGAGTCTTTGGAACATCTATATAAACCAATAGTTAGATTATCGCCAAGCTGAGTATTTGGCAATCCATCGCTAGAATCCAAGTTAGTGTGGGTACCTACATATTTATAAGCATCAATATATGGAATCATTTGTCGATTTAATGTAGGGGTCTTAGGACTGCATACAATAGTTAACAAATAATGGTCATAAGGTAGCTTTTGATATAACGTTCCATTAGTTTCAATTTGAACTCGAAAGTTATGGATTAAAAGAGAAGAAACGAGATGACTTAATGCCTGTTGGCGGAAAGGCTCCCCCCCTGTAATAACAACAAGAGAATTTTTACCGTGATTAACAATATTCTTAATATGCTCTACTAATTTAGGGACTGTTTGACCATAACGCCCAGTGGTATAATCAGTGTCACAATTTTTACATTGCAAATTACATCCAGCTAAACGGATAAATATGGCTCGTTCCCCCGTGAAAGGACCTTCCCCTTGTAGGGTTAAGAAGATGGAATGTACGTCGATGGTTTCTTCTTCTACTTTGTGTTCCGAGGGTTGTAAATTCATTTGAAACTCCAAGTTTAAAAAGGTACATCATCATTAAAAGGCAGATTATTTTTATCTTGGGATTCCATTTTGTTAAGTTTTGCATAAGTCTCTATATTTTTTACGTATTTTTTACCAATTTTTTGTTTGGCAGGGCGTTTTATTTTTTGACTTGCCTTAAAGTTTGAATTTCCAATCACACTTATAGCGTGATAAGAATAAATCCTATTACAGTAAATATCCTCACCGCCGCCACGTTCAGTAGCATAAGCGTCAAATTCAATTTTAATCCTTGCACAAAGCGGTTTATCAATAATCTGTTTAGTATCCGTTATTTGCGTAACGCCAACGGCTTCACAAATATCTTTTAGTTTACTCTGAGCGATGGCTTGAGCTTTTTCATTATTATTCTCAACGCATAGGCAATCATAAATGGCTTTACCTTCATAGGGTGGGTTTAGAACTTCAAGCCTAAGCGTAAGATTAATCCCCGTTAGTTTTTTATTATCCGCCAAGTTGGAACGATTGATAACGACGGTATAAATCCCCTCAGGTAGAAGTTCGGGTATCGGAGTGAAACCTCCTGGAAAATATTGATTAAAATTTGTCATTTTAGTTTTCCGTATAAAAGTAAATTATAAAATTAGCTATTATACTTTTACGTATTAAAGTAAATTAAGGCGTTAGCGTTTTAAAACTACGCCTTAAATCCAACTTATTATTTTTTGCGTATTATTTTACCCAAGTAGGAACTTCTTCAGAGATACCCACAGTTTGTAAAAGGGATTCCTATATAGGCACATCCATAGATATTTCCGTATGAGTTGGGTTAGCTTGCGCCCACGTTGGCACTTTCATAGTAGATTCTTGAGTAGGAGCCACGGGCGCTTTGGATGCTTTAGGAGCCTGCCTTCTGTAATAAGCGGCGATAGCGTTTCGATCCTTATAAGAACCACTACCATCCGGTTTGGCCTGTCCTTTTTCAATTTTTAGATAAGCTTCCAAAATTCTGTTATGTAACTGGCTACTATCTTGCATGTGAAGGATTTCCACGGCATGACAAACCGAACTTAATTGAGATAGTCCAATCTGTTGGGCTTTTGGATTATCATTCTTAATATTGAAGTTCGTATAAATAGGATATCCGTCATTCTCACCACCAACGACTTTAAATTCAGCCGCCAATATTAATCCGGTTCCACTTTTTGTAGTTTTAATTTCGGAATTAACCATCATTAATGTATAACGGCCTTCGGGGATAGGCTCCAAGAAACCCGTATCCGGAGTTATTTGTGATGCGTCAAAGTTAAACTGTGCCATTTTTAGTTTCCTCATGTTTATGTTTAAGCGCTTGTAAGGATTTTAAATCCATTTCAAGCTTGGATAGGTTTATGCTTCTTTCTTTTAATTGTTCATTAAGTTGCTCCATCGTTTTCTTTTGTAATTTAATTCTTGAAATAAGGCATTCCTCAAGGTGAGATGTCATAATAAGTTCCACTAAATAATACAACCGACAAAGAATGCCGTAGCTATTGATGCACATATTAATAACCATATCTGCCATTGATCAAAGTTATTTAGTAGCCAGTTCATTTTTCACCTCAATTTTAAAAATACAACCATCGTCCTTATGCTGCCCTGTTTCAATTCTTGGGAATTCTTCGCCTACTGGATCACGCCATAGTTGCAAATATCTAAGACATGTTCCAGTTTCAGTACAATCAAACCCAAGGCAACGAGTTTGATATTCTTCAAGTTTCAAAGTGGTTATTGGTTTAACGAGTTTTTGTTTACGGATATTCGCGATCATATCCATTGCTTTAGACTTCATTGTTAAAGCAACTTCATCAGGATCAAGACATTGATCCTTTGCATCGTTCAAGATTTCCTCATCAGTCATTGATAATATTTCATCAGCTACCGCTTTTCGCAAAGATCTAAATTTAGCCAATACTTCTTCTTCAAGTTTCATGGTTATTTATTTAATTCCTTCATTTTATTAAAAGATTTATTAATGCCAACAAGTTGGCCTATAAAATATCCTATGGCCAAGCCAAGTATAAATATATTAATCATCGTTATCATTGCCGCAATCCTCATAAGTATATTTCCCATTTCTTAGGGCAGGTTGACAGAAAAGTATGTGCATTAACATCTTTCCTGAATAAATTATTTTCTTTTTATTTGATCTGATTCCATATACATCCGTCACTTTTGTAGTTTCTTTTTTAGCATTAACATGATGTTTATTGTTCTTGAATTTTAATATCCAAGCTTCCGTTTTCGCTCTATCGTAATATAAGAATCTTCCAAAATATCCGATGGGCTGTAGAACATCTCTGCGCAAACAATGCTGTTTAACGCCTTCTTTACTTATGCCTAATTGAGTTGCTATTTCACGCCGTGAAATATATTTATGCAATTCTTCTTTTTTTAATTGTTTAAAATTCATATAGGAAAAAAAGGGATGACATTAACCATCCCGTTGAGTGGTGCTAGCTTCAGAGAGCCTAGCTAGCGGTAGGCGATTATTATTAATACTAACCGATACTATTTTTCATAAACAACCATCAAACGTCCATATAAGTATTTTAATAATCAATCCCCAGATAATTACACCGGATATCATAAGAACCGTGATACCAATTAATGGCGCTATTTTTATATATATTGACTCTTTCATTTTATTTCTCATTTTAATAATTTTGTAATATCTTCCGGCACGTTTGATACGATATTGGCAATCCATTCCGGCCTATTATCAACTACCCAATCCAGTCTATTACTCATCATCCATGCTGGCCTATTATCGGCCATCCAATTCGTGTGATTATTAGCCATCCATGAGGGCCTATTATCAGCCATCCAATCTAATCGATTAGCCATCATCCATTTATTGCGATTGTATGACATCCATTCCGGCAGGGCGTAGGCCATCCATTCAGGGTAATTATCCGCTAGCCATATCTTTTTATTATCAACTAGCCAAAATTTATAATTATCGGTCATCCATTCCCGTCTATTATCCATCATCCATTCAACTCTATTAATAGCCATCCATGTTGGATAATTATCGCCCATGTATTTTGGCCTATACATAGCCATAATTTCGGGCTTATTCTCAGACATCCAAAATTGCTTATTATTAACCATCCATAGAGGCTCATTCACAACCCCCCATTCCGGTCTATTATCCCCAACCCATTTGGGGTTATTTAGGAAAATAATACATAATTGCTCATGTGTTAAATCTTCTACTTTCATTTTAATATCTCATGTAAGTTTTGGGATATTCCGGATTAGCGTTTTGTAAATCAATTTGATTAATGACGGATTGATTTCTAGTAGGTTGTGACGCGCTTAGTCCTACGTTATATGCGTTTTGAGTTGAATTGGAATTGGCTTTAGCTGCTAAAAATGCCATTGCAAAATCACCAAAGGTATATGGGGAATTGGCGCATCCAGTGGTTAACAAGATGCAGGTGAGGATTAAAGTTTTCATTTTAGTTTCTCTTTTTGTTTAAGTTATTTGTTACTTAATATTATAATTACTTTTAAAAACTTTGCAAGTTATTTTTTAATTATTTTTATCTTTTATATACATCAATTCCACATCCCTCATGAATAGCCTTAGCTAAGTAGTTCCAACCTTGCTCTTTAGGGATACCTATTTCACCTTCCATACCTAATCGATTACCCGCTACATAGCCAGGCGTTCGGTTTAAACCTAGTACACGCCCCCTGTTTTCACTGATACCTATTTTGATATTATTGGATTCAGTGATAATTAAAGGTTCATGGAGGAAGAAAAGACCATCGCACCACTGGCTAATAAGCTCGCGCTTACCATAGGTTTTGAAGTTCTTTGGGCTATGCAGTAACAAGTCCCAGCTTGAATATTCACCCGCTTGTGGGTCTAATATGACGTTAGCAAAGACATGGCAGGTTAGAACTACATTTATTTTATGAGTTAAGGCGAGGACATCTAGCATATAAAGAATATCCATAAAGCGTTCATTAGCCACATCATATCCCTTTCCATAACCGCCCAGGCATGAGTTCATCGTCAACCCTTTATTAGCCCCATTTCGATAGGAAGGGTCAGACATTAATACGCTTTCATGGATAAGCCTCTCAAGTGCAGTTGCAGAGTCGATAACCACAGTGTTGAAAGGGAAGCTACCCGTCTCGCAAGCTGTGGATACCTCATCCAGCAATCCCATGAAATCGCTATAACGTGTGATTAACGGCACGTGTTGAACTTCTACGCCCGCATAACCTGCTTCTAAAGGTATCAGCAAAGCGTTGGGTGCATTACACGCCAGGGTAGTCTTACCGACTTTTTCCACACCAGCAACAACAAGGCGTAAACCCGCATAGTTTTCTTTTGAGTTTTTAATTTGTTCTAGCATGTTAATAATCCACTTGAATTAATTTTCCATCCTTGCCATACTGATCCCATATACCATCTAATTTGTTAAATATTTGGAAAGCGTGAGCAAGTTTAGCCCTGTTTTCTTGGGTAGCTTCGGGGTGTTTATCAGGGTGTATCTCCATTCGTGCAATTTTAAATTCAGCTACTGTTATACGTCTAAAACCCATACGTTCCCTGTCACTATATTCAGCGTGCCATTTCCGAATGTAAGCAATCTGGTTATCTAACTTTTCACGCTCTGCTTTAAAATAGTCATCTATTATTTTATTACAGTTATCAGCTACCGATTCAGCATAGCTTTTTTCCATTTCTTTAAAAATAGCTTTTTTGTACTTATCGATAACCCGTTGTTCAGAGGTATTGCTTAACGGTTTAATGTTCAATCCTTTGGGCACTTCAACATCTGAGGATTTAACGGTTAATTTGGCTTGGGATTTTTGCTCTTTTTTAATAGAGCCATGCTCAGTAATCATAGCTCGACACCATCTAAGCGTTGGCTTGATACCCTGTCCATTCCAGCGTTTTAAGCCTTCCTCTTGATCGGATTTAATCATTCTTAAGAAGTCTTCCTTAACACTGGGTTCCAAGTCGTCTACTGTATAAGCAACAATTTTTTGTTCAGTGTTTTCTGGTAAGTTGTTGTTTTCGTTGGGGTTATTTTGTTCCGTAAAGTTATGGGATGACTCTAAGTCGTTAATTTGTATAGTTTTTTCAGTTTCAGAAATTGTTATAAAACGCTGTTCAGCTCTATTCATCCAATTCCTTAATGTTTGTTCATTCGATCCAAAATAATCTCGTGCAGCTAAATATTTTCCATAATGAATGTTAGAAGGTATCGCTTTACGCATATCGGATAAAAGGGCTCCTACTTTAAGCCGGTATTCCTTTCTAAATTGAATATATCCTTTATTGCACTGCAACAATTGCTCATCAATAGCAATAACAGTTCCAAGGTCTGCAACCTCAAGACCCATTTCAATGATTGGTATAATGTTCATAAGTTCTTGTTTCACCTTTTATCTCGCTTTTAATGTTGATCCCCCTTTCGAGGGATCGGTAAAGATTAAGCTAATAGCGTACCTTTAGAAATTCTAAAACCAGCGGAACGCATAACCCGTACTGCAATAGGCCAAAGGTCATTCTTTTTGAATGGGACTCTGTTACCCTTTTTGTCAATCCGAGTTAACTCTTTAAGAACATTATTTGTATCATGCTTATAAAGAACACTAACAAAATCGCCATGATCCATGCCCCTCGAACCGTTTGG